>OBLI01001883.1_pt1 | contig 19136 bp, 16 predicted proteins | sample 1519701 | NCBI WGS metagenome assembly OBLI01 (sample SAMEA3663005, study PRJEB22513) | pig gut metagenome | biome: pig gut; feature: pig-associated habitat; material: faeces | place: France | collected 2012
CACAAACTAACAAAACTTATCCGTTAATGTTCCAGAAGTCTCGTACCTTCACGACGATAAACTGAAATTTTTTTGTACATGTGAAATTGCCTGTTATAGCTTCAAGTGTTATAATGTACTTTGTATGCAATAGAACGGAATATGGCATGTATGGAGGGTTTTATTTTGTATAGTTCAGAAGATTACAAGGATATTGAAGCGAAGATTTTTGCGGGGGAACGGCTTACCCGCGAGGACGGGCTGCGGCTTTTGGCATGCCGGGATATTGCCTGGCTGGGCAGCATGGCGGACTATGTGCGCAAGAAAAAATGCGGCGATATTGTCTACTACAATGTGAACTGCCATGTAAATCTGACCAATATCTGCACATCCAAGTGCAAGTTCTGTGCCTTTGGCAAGGACAAGGACGCACCGGGGGCTTATGCCATGAGCGTGGAGGAAGCTGTGGCAAAGGTGAAGGAGGCCATGCAGGACCCGAATCTTGCCGGGCTGCATATAGTCAGCGGCCTGCACACGGACTGGACCTTTGAGGATTATCTTGAGAGGTTGCAGGCACTGCATGATGCTTTTCCTCACCTTTACCTGAAGGGCTTTACCGGGGTGGAAATCACCCATTTTGCCAAGATTTCCGGCCTGACCGTAGAGGAAGTGCTGCTGAAGCTGAAGGCAGCCGGTTTGCAGGCCATAGCCGGTGGCGGTGCGGAAATCCTCAGTGACAGGGTACGCGAAAGGCTCTGCCCCAACAAGGCCACGGCTGAGGAATGGCTGAATGTATCCCGGACTGCCCACAGGCTTGGCATCAAGACCAATGCCAGCATGCTCTACGGCCATATTGAGACCATGGAGGAAAGGATTGACCATCTCCTGAAGCTCCGGGATTTGCAGGATGAGACCGGCGGCATCCAGACCTTTATCTGTTTCCCGTTTTTGCCGAAGAACACGGAGCTGGGGGAGATGGTGGAGCAGACCTCCATGTGGGATGACCTGAGGATGATAGCCATTTCCAGGCTGATGCTGGACAACATCAGGAATATCAAGGCCTACTGGGTAATGCTGACCGTGCCGGTGGCGCAGGTGGCACTGGGTTTCGGCGCCAACGATATGGACGGCACTATACACAAGGAAACCATTCTTCACGATGCAGGTGCTACCAGCCCTACGGCTCTCAGCGAGGACAGGATTATCAGGATTATACGGGAGGCTGGCAGGATTCCTGCTTCCTGTGACTGCAACTTCAATATCATCAGGATGTTTACGGAAAAAGACCAGCAGGCCCAGGTAGCCCAGGCAGCACAGCAGTGACATTTTTGGGGCAGGGTGCCGGACAGGGGCAGTATTATTATCAGATAAAAGGTTTCGGGATAAAAGGTTTCTAGTTAAAAGGTTTTGAGGTAAGAGGTTTTATGGACAAGAAGACTATTGAGACAGCCAGGGGCAGGGCAGAGCGGGGGGAGAGGCTTTCCCTGGAGGATGCGCTGGCTCTCTATGAGGATAACGATCTGTTGTTTTTGGCGGCCTGTGCGCGGAAGATGAAGGAGCGCAAAAGCGGCAAGAGCGTTTTTTATAATGTAAACAGGCATATCAATCTGACCAATATCTGCACATCTGGCTGCCCTCTGTGTGCCTTTCAGTGTGAGGAAGGGGACAAGCGGGGCTTTGTGCTGGAGACAGAGGATATAGCCAGGATATTGGAGGAAGCCAAAGGGGTGCGCAACCTGGGGGAAATCCACATTGTCAGTGCCCTGCATCCAACCAAGGACTTTGACTATTACCTGAATGTGGTAAAGCAGGTCAGGGCGGCACTGCCGGAGGCGGACATCAAGGCATTTACCCCGGTGGAAATCGTGCATTTCAGCCAGATGACCGGCAAATCCATCCGGGAGGTGCTGGAGATTTTGCAGGCGGCAGGCCTGTCCTCCCTGCCGGGGGGCGGCGCGGAAATCCTCAGTGACAGGGTGCGCCGGGAAATCTGCCCGAAAAAGGCCACCACGGCAGAGTGGATAGAGACCATCAAGACAGCCCATGCCCTTGGCATCCGTACCAACTGCACCATGATGTACGGCCATATTGAGACCATTGAGGAACGCTTGCAGCACCTGATTACCCTCCGGGACATTCAGGATGAGACAGGGGGCTTTCAGGCTTTCGTGTCATTCCCATTCCACCCTGCCAATACCCAGCTGGCTCATTTGCAGCGTGTCGGTTCCTGGGAAGATATGAAGATGATGGCACTGTCCCGGCTGATTCTTGACAATATCGACCATATCAAGGCCTTCTGGATTATGCTGACCATGCCGATTGCCCAGCTGGCCTTGGGCTTTGGGGCGGATGATCTGGACGGCACCATCGGCGAGGAAAAGATTATCCACGCAGCAGGGGCCAAGACCCATACAGGCATTACCAGAAGCAAGCTGCGGCAGCTGATCACAGAGGCCGGCTTCGTTCCGGTGGAGCGTGATACCTTCTATCACCCGGTAGAGGATGCAAACTTACCGGCAGAGGAAGCAAATTTAGATGATGCACGGTCAGATGATGCAAAGGCTGGCGGCAGGGAAGGAGCGGTGCAGTGATGAGTAACAGGCTGAATGAGCGTGAGGCAGAGGAGCTTTTGCTGCACGGAGACCCGGTGGAGCTGGGCCGCAGGGCTGACGCAGAGCGCAGGAAGCGGTTTGACGATACCGTGACATTTATTGTGGACAGGAATATCAACTACACCAATGTGTGTGTCAATGAGTGCCGTTTTTGCGCCTTTTTCCGCAGGAAGGAAAGCAGGGATGCCTACCTTCTGACCTACGATGAGATACTGGAAAAGGTACGGGAGACCGTGGAGGCCGGGGGCACCCAGGTGATGATCCAGGGGGGACTATACCCTGATCTGGGGCTGGAATACTATGAAAAGATGCTGAGCCTCATCAAGAGCAAGTACGATATTACCATTCATTCCTTTACGGCAACAGAAATCCAGCATTTTGCCCGTCAGGCAGGCATCTCTATTTTGGATTGCCTGAAAAGATTGCAGGCAGCAGGGCTGGACAGCCTGCCGGGGGGCGGTGCGGAAATACTGGTGGATGAAATCCGCCAGAAGGTCAGCCCCAAGAAAATCATGACCGAGGACTGGCTTCATGTAATGGAGTGCGCCCATTCCATCGGCATGGAGAGCACGGCAACCATGGTTATCGGGCTGGGTGAGACCATGGCGCAGCGGGTGGAGCACATGGAGAAAATCCGCCGCTTGCAGGACAGGACCGGGGGCTTCCGTGCCTTTATCACCTGGACTTTCCAGCCGGGCAACACGGAGCTGGGGGGAGAGAAGACCTCCGGCTGGGACTACATGCGCACCCTTGCCATGACCCGGCTCTACATGGACAACGTGGCTCACATCCAGGGCTCCTGGGTTACTCAGGGGGAGCGCATCGGCCAGCTGACTTTGGGATTCGGGGCAGATGACCTGGGCAGCATCATGCTGGAGGAAAACGTGGTCAGGGCAGCAGGCACGGCTTATGATATGTCCATCAAAAAGATGGCTGATTTAATCCGCGGAGCAGGAAAGAAGCCTGCCCAGCGTGACACGGAGTATAGGATTATCAGGAGATTTTAATCAATGAGCATTATAAAGAGTGATAATATTCCACAGGCGGAATATGGCATAGTGGGCGGTTCGGGCACTTTGTCCAGTGATTTTCCCATGAATGTCCGGGCGGAGGATGTAAAGGTGGAGGCAGATGGGCTGCATTTTGCCACCCCTTATGGGGAGAGCCCTGCCTTCCGGCTTTTTTCCGTGGGGGAAAAAAGGGTACTGACTGTGAAGATGCACGGCTGGCGCAGCGGCGTCACCCGGGCGGATGCCTCCCGGCAGGTATTCTGGGTGTTCCGCGCTGCCGGAGTAAAGCGGATTCTCTCCGAGGGCGGCGTTGGCACAGTCAACAGGCTGCTGGATATCCGTGATTTCATGATACCTGACGATTATCTGGATATGTCCATGCGGAAGGATGTCATGCTGGACGGGCGGTATCTTCTGGTAATGCGTGATGCCCTGTGCCCGGAGCTGAGGCAGGCACTGATAGATGCCACCCGGAAGCGGTTTACGGGCAGGATTTTTACCCGGGGCACCTATGCCGTAACAGACGGCAGGCACTTTGAGAGCCCGGCAGAGGTGGCAATGCTGAATGGCCATGCGGATATTGTGGGGCAGAGCCTGTGCCCGGAGGTTTATCTGGCACGGGAAATCGGTGCCTGCTATGCAGGGCTGTACTTCACTGTCAACTACGGGGAGGGCATCAAGGTCTGGTCCCATGAGGACATGTCCAATATCTTCTATGATGATGCGGCCATGATCGGGGACATCCTGCTGGAAACCATCCGCAATGTCTCGGCAGAGGACAAGCAGTGTGAATGCCTGTCCCTGCGGAAGGAAACCCTGCTGAAAGACGTATACAATAAAGAGTCCGACAAGGGATAACAAAAAGGATAATCAGCTGAATGGATAGCTGGCATGTAATTTGCGTAAAATGTAATTTTTATAGGGATAGCTTTTTTGAAAGGAAATGGTGCGAATATGTTGAAATGCGGCACGAAGGCGGGGATTTTTTATCTTAGCATGGGGCATTTTGCCGCAGATTTTTATAATAATTTTCTGCCGGTGCTGCTGCCGCTGATTATGGTGAAGCTGGATATGTCCCTGACCATGTGCGGCGTGCTGGTCATGGTACTGGCTTTTATGGCCAGCACCATTCAGCCCTTTGTGGGTTATGTGGTGGACAGGCACGACTGCGGCAGCTGGCTGGTGTGGGCGGTGCCCCTGTGCGGCCTTTTTATCTGCCTGGCAGGCTATGCCCCCAATCAGCCGGTATTGTTCCTGTTATGTGCCCTGATGGGGCTGATGGTGGCCATTATCCACCCGTTGGGCATTGCCCTTCTGGACAAGGTGGGCACGGCAAAATACCTGGGGCGGTACATGTCCTTTTATATCGTCAGCGGCAATGTGGGCTTTGCCATTGTGCCGGTGGTGGTGACGGCTTTCATTGAGTATTTTTCCCTGGAGCTTTTGCCCCTTCTGGCCATCCCCGGCTTTTTGCTGGGGGCGGCATACTATTTCAGCGGCATCTACTGTCTGCCCTCAGCCAACGCCAAGAAATCCCGGCTTGCCAGGGAGAATGGGCAGGACAGGGGGCAGAATATCAGCTTCCGGGAGATTGTCAGCAACAGGGCCGTGGTAATGCTGAATGCGGCACAGGCACTGCGCTGCTGGACCCATGTAGCGGTATCCACCTTTTTGCCCCTGGTGCTCCTGTCCCACGGCTATTCCAGCATGATGGCAGGCAGCCTTTTGGCGGTGTTCCTGCTGGGTTCCGCTGCCGGAGGCATCAGCGGCGGCGAGCTGGGGGACAGGTTCGGCCACAAGCGGCTGATTGTCACTTATCTGGCGGTGTCGGCACTGCCGATTTTATTTTTCTTTGAATATCCGGATGCCGGGATGTGGACCATGCTGGCACTGTTCCTGGGGGGCGCCTGCTCCCACGGGACACAGCCCAGCTCCATTGTCTGGACCGGGCGGCTGATGCCCAAGTACATCGGTGTGGCTTCCGGCATGATGATGGGATTGTGCTTCGGCCTTGGCAGCGTAGGAGCGGCTATTACCGCGGCCCTGGGTGACTATGTGGGGCTGGAAACCGCCATGCTGCTCAGTGTCCTGCCTATGGCTGTGGCGGCAATTATTACGGCACTGACGCCTTATCCCAAAGTTGAAGGATAATGATGCGGAATGGGCAATAGCGCAATAACGTAATAATGAAATAACGCAATAACGCGATAATGCAATAATATAATAATGCAATAGAGTAATAGCTGGAGGAATGTGAGGAATCTTATGCTGGTAATCATCGAAAAGGCGATTTTGCATATCCTGGACTTTGCCGGGGGTACCCCGGTGCTGTCAGCCCAGGAGCTGGAGCTGGAACAGGGCACGCGGGAATTTCTGGTGAAGCATGTGGAAAAGACCATCGGCAGCCAGGATGCCAAGACGGGTAAATTTTACGAAAGCAGTGAGTTCAGCAGCCATCTGGCAGCTTATCAGGAGGGGCAGGCAAGCTTTGCGGAGTTTTCTCAGCAGGTAGCCAATGCCCTGTACCAGCCTCTCAGCCATGCAGAGGATATAGAGTGTGCAGATTTGTTTGTCTGCCAGATACGGGTTGACGATACCCCGCAGCTGGTGCTGTTCAAGTGTACCAACAATCATGGCTATGTGCATCAGGTCAACGTGGCGGAGGATGGCAGCGTGGTGACCGAGGTGATGAACAGCTACGGCCTGCTGCCCAATCTCAGCCAGCGCATGGAGGAGTTTGCCTACATCAACCTGGATACAAAGGAAGTGCTGATCAAGGCCAAGCGGTATTCCATTGACGGCAACAAGGTATTTGTCCTGCCGGAGCTTCTGCTGGAATGCGCCCAGTCCCCATCTCCCAACGAGACAATCAAGGAAATCAGCAAGGCTGTCAAGAAGGTCACGGAGGCCTACTGCCAGGATCAGGTGGAGGCGGCTGCTGCCGTCAAGAGCTACATTGCGGAAAACCTCCAGCCTGACGGACAGCTGGACCCACAGGAGGTGGGCATGGCGGTGTTCAAGGACAATCCTTCCATGCAGGCTGACTACAGGCAGGAGATGGAAAACAGCGGCTTTGGGGAGCCGGTGGTGGTCAATCAGGAAGCAACTCTCAAGAAAATGCGCAAGCACAGGCTCAGTACCGATACGGGCATTGAGCTGGTGATACCTACGGAGTTTTTTGAGAATACGGAATTTGTGGAGTTTTACAAGGACGATGACGGCTTTATGTCCATCACTCTGAAAAACATCCAGAATATTACCAATAAGTAATAAGCCAGTTGCAATAAGCAAAGTTACCAAATATAAATACGTTATCAATACAAGTAAGGAGTCATGTTGTTAAATGTCATTTTCAGAGAGATTATTAGCCATTAAAGCCGAAGCCATGCAGGAAGCTGCACCTATGTTCAGGCACATCGATGAGATTGCCGAAGCCAATACCTTGAAGGTGCTGGATGCCATGCGGGAGTGCCAGGTGTCCGAGGCCCACTTCAACACAACCTCCGGCTATGCCTATGACGATATTGGCAGAACCAAGATTGAGGAGCTGTACGCCAAGGTCTTTGGGGCGGAGCGTGCCCTGGTGCGTACCAATTTCGTTTCCGGCACTCATGCTCTGGCTACGGTGCTTTTTGGCATCCTGCGGCCGGGGGATAAGCTGGTTTCCATTACCGATGCCCCTTATGACACCATGCAGACCGTTATCGGCTACGCCAATCCCAGCAAGGGCTCTTTGAAGGAGTTTGGCGTTCTCTACGACGAGCTGCCGATGATTGAGGGCAGGGTGGACATGGCTGGCATTGCCGGGAAGATTACCCCTGATACCAAGCTGGTGCTGATACAGCGTTCCCGGGGCTATTCCATGCGCAATCCCCTGACACTGGAGGAGATTCAGGCCATCTGCACAGAGGTGAAGAAGGCAAAGCCTGACTGCATCTGCTTCGTGGACAACTGCTACGGCGAGTTCGTGGACACCCGTGAGCCGGTGCAGGCAGGGGCAGATATCATGGCTGGCTCCCTGATCAAGAATCCTGGGGGCGGCGTGGCACTGACCGGCGGCTATATTGCAGGCCGGGCTGACCTGGTGGAGCTGGCATCCTATCGGCTGACTGCGCCGGGCATGGGGGATGAGCTGGGGGCATCCCTGGCCAACAACCGCATGATCTTCCAGGGCTTCTTCCTGGCACCTCATGTGGTGGCACAGGCCATCAAGGGTGCGGTCTTTGCTGCCTCCCTGTTTGCCAAGCTGGGCTACAAAACCCTGCCGCTGCCAAATGACATCCGGGGGGACATCATTCAGGCTATCCAGCTGGACACCCCGGAGAAGCTGATTGCCTTCTGCGGTGGTATTCAGAAGTATTCTCCGGTGGATTCCTTTGCGGCACCGGAGCCGTGGGATATGCCGGGCTATGCCGACCAGATTATCATGGCGGCAGGCACCTTCGTGCAGGGGGCTTCCATTGAGCTGAGTGCCGATGGCCCGTTGCGACCGCCATACAATGTGTATTTGCAGGGCGGCCTGACCTTCGAGCATGCCGTTCTGGGCATCATGGGGGCCGCCCAGGCAATAGAGGATTTGCAATAATATCCCATATTGCCATAGCATTTTATATCCCATGCTGTACAAGAAAAAGCTGTACCTTTGCAGGAGAATGAATCCGGCAGAAGTACAGCTTTTTGCTTGCATTTTTTCAGTTGTGTTGCCCTTTAGCCACCGGGGTTCCGGCGGCTATGCTGCCTGTGGCAGCAGGAGTGATTTTACATCTGGCGATAGATGCCGATAACCTTGCCCAGGACGGATACATCAGTCCCGTAGATTGGCTGCATGGAGTCGTTCTCAGGCTGGAGGCGGATGCGGTCATCTTCCTTGAAGAAACGCTTTACAGTAGCGCCCTCGCTGGTATCGTCGTTGACCATAGCCACTACAATGTCGCTGTTCTCAGCGGTATTCTGCTGGCGCACCATCAGGTAATCGCCATCGTTGATGCCTGCGTTAATCATGCTCTCGCCCTTTACCCGGAGCATGAAGCACTCGCTGCTGGTGCCCATGAGGTTCACAGGGAAAGCGAAGGTATCCTCGATATTCTCCTGTGCCAGGATAGGCATACCGGCAGTAACGGTGCCAACCAGCGGTACATTGACAGTGCGCTCCCAAGGCTTGTCCTCCAAAAGGTCAATTGCCCTAGGCTTGGTAGGGTCACGGCGGATCATGCCTGCTGCTTCCAGCTGGTTCAGGTAGCCATGTACGGTGGAGCTGGATTTCAGCCCTACTTCCTTGCCGATTTCACGAACGGAAGGCGGATAACCTTTCTTCATCAGCTGCTCCTTGATAACCTTGTAAATCTGCTCCATTCTCTTGTCTGCACAACGCTTGCGTCCCATAAACAAAACTTCCTTTCATTTTTTATTTTGATTTCACATTCGATGTAAATCTATTGTACCATATAAACGTTTGATTGTAAAGCGTTCTGCAAACAAAAGTGCCTCGGGTATGAAAAATTTTTTTGAAAAGGGGATTTATGAGCAAATATGTAAGATATTTGTTTGAACAATTGGTTTCAATACAGTATAATATAGAATAGTTACTGAATTAGTTAGCTGATTAATTGGTTAGTTAGTCAATTAGTTAGTAGTTAATAGTTAGTGTTGGATGTATCTGTGCTATTTTTATCTGTGTTATTTAAAACGGGAGATTTGTGCTATGGACTTAAAGGAATTTTTTGCAACATATCCAAAGGTGGCGCTGGGCTTTTCCGGCGGCGTTGATTCCTCCTATCTGCTCTATGCGGCAAAGAAGTGCGGGGCTGATATCAAGCCGTACTATGTGAAGGGAAAGTTTCAGGCGGAATTTGAGCTGCAGGATGCCATGGAGGTGGCAAGGTTCGTGGGGGCGGATAACATGACAATCCTGCATGTGGAACCACTGGAGGATGAGCGTGTGGTGGCCAATGATGCCATGCGCTGCTACTACTGCAAGTGCAACGTGTTTGGTGCTATCAAGGAACAGGCGGCAAAGGATGGCTACGATGTCATCATCGATGGCACAAATGCCTCGGATGACCTGAACGACAGGACAGGCTCCATTGCCCTGCGGGAGATGAAGGTGCTTTCCCCCCTGCGCATGTCCGGCATCACCAAGACCGCCATCAGGCTCCTGTCCAAGGAAGCCGGGCTGATGACCTGGGACAAGCCTGCCTATGCCTGCCTGGCTACCAGGATTCCTGCCGGCATGCCGGTAACGGAGGAGCTTCTGGAAAAGGTGGAAAAGGCTGAAAGCGAGCTCATGTCCCTGGGGTATCGGGATTTCCGGGTACGTGTGCTGGGCAATGCCGCCAAGCTGCAGCTGAAGCCGGAGCAGATGGCAAAGCTGATGGGGGAAAGGTATCTGGTGCTGTATGTACTGGAGCAGTATTTTGATGAGGTTTACCTGGACTTAAAAGATCGCTGATAAAAAATACTGTTAATTTTACAGTGCCGTGAATAATAAGTACAGTTAATTGGCATATAATGAGTATATAAGGAATGTTTATATGACAGATTTGCATGAAATGCTGCTAAAGGTAAGGCAGGGGGAGATTTCCCTGGCGGAGGCGGAAAGCTACCTGCGGCGAAAGCCCTTTGAGGATATGGGTTATGCCAAGGTGGACACCCACAGGCGTGTCAGGTCGGGCTTTCCCGAGGTAATTTTTGCCCAGGGCAAGGCGGATGAGCACCTGCTGGCGATCTTCCAGCGGATATTTGAGGACGAGGGGGAGGTCATGGCAACTCGTGCCTCTGAGCAGCAGTATGAGCTGATTGCTGCCAGGCTGCCGGAGGCAAGATATGACAAGCTGTCACGGATTATTACCTGTGTGCGGTCAGCCAGGCAGAAGCAGGGCTGTATCGCTGTCTGTACAGCAGGTACGGCAGATATTCCCGTGGCAGAGGAAGCGGCACAGGTGGCGGAGTATTTTGGCAACTACGTTGAACGTATTTATGATGTAGGTGTCAGCGGCATCCACCGCCTGCTGTCCAGGCTGGACATTATTCAGAAGGCCAACTGCGTGATTGCCGTTGCCGGTATGGAGGGGGCACTGGGCAGTGTCATAGCCGGGCTGGTGGATAAGCCGGTAATAGCCGTGCCCACCTCCGTAGGCTATGGGGCCAATTTTCACGGGGTTTCGGCACTTCTTACCATGATAAATTCCTGTGCCAACGGCATAGCCACAGTAAACATTGATAACGGCTACGGGGCAGGCTATATTGCCGCCCAGATTAACAGGCTGGCAGCAGCTGAGGCGTGATTGGGGCGTGCCGGTATAGCTATCAATGATGCACAGGGCTGTGATTAGAAGAAGGGGGATATAATGAGCAGGATTTTGTATATTGATGCACCATTTGGCATCAGCGGTGATATGATGGCGGCTGCGCTTCTGGATTTGGGGGCAAGCTATGAGAAGGTGCAGGAGGTGCTTGCCAGTTTGCCGGTGAAGGGCTTTGCCACGGAAATTTCCCGGGTGAAGAAGGCAGGGCTTGATATGTGTGATTTTCTGGTAAAGCTTGATAAAGCGCACGAAAATCACGACCACGATATGGCGTATCTGCACGGCCATGACCACGGGCATCAGCATGACCATGAACATGACCATGAACATGAGCATGAACATGAACATGAGCACTACGGTCATGACCATCACCATGAGCACAGCCATGAACACATGCAGCATACTCATGACCACGAGCATGACCACGAACACCATCATCATCACCATCATGAGCACCGGGGCATGCCGGAAATCCGGGAGATTTTATCTGCCAGCAGCCTGAGCCCGGCAGCCAGAGCCACCGCCCTGAGGATATTTGACGTGCTGGCAGCAGCTGAGGCAAAGGCCCACGGCACGGATATTGACCTGGTGCATTTTCATGAGGTAGGGGCAGTGGACTCCATTGTGGATATTGTGGTCATTGCCGTCTGCCTGGAGGATTTGCGGCTGGATGGGGTTGTAGTGGGCAGCCTCACCGACGGCTGCGGCACCATCCGCTGCCAGCACGGCATTATGGCAGTGCCGGTGCCTGCCGTGACCAATATCGCCCTGCAGCATAACCTCAGGCTGAAAATCAGCCACATAGAGGGGGAGCTGGTGACGCCTACAGGGGCGGCAGTGGCGGCAGCTATCCGCACGTCGGGCAGGCTGCCGGATGAGTATCGGATTATTGCCTCCGGCATGGGAGCTGGCAAGAGGGAGTACAGCGTGCCCAGCTTCCTGCGGCTGCTGCTTTTGGATACAGATGTCGTCAAGGATGATGCCGGGCATGAGAACACGACAGGCAGGGGAGATACGGCAGGCATGGCTGGCGTGGCAGCCAAGGCAGACACGGTAGCCCGCCTGGAGACCAACATTGATGACAGCAATGGCGAGGCCCTGGGGCTGGTCATGGAGAAGCTCATGGCTGCCGGGGCACTGGATGCCTGGTTTACGCCTATTTACATGAAGAAAAACCGCCCTGCCTACATGCTTGGGGTTATCTGCCGCCCGGAGGATACCGGCAGCATGGAGGGGATTATCTTCCGGCATACCAGCAGCATCGGCATCCGCAGCCAGCTTTTCCAGCGGCACATTATGGAGAGGGAGCTGCAGGAGATCATGGTTGACGGCATTGCCGTTCAGGTCAAGCTGTGCCGCTATGGGGACATAGAGAAATGCTATCCGGAGTATAGCAGCATCAGGCTTTTGCAGGAAAAAAAGGGGCTGGACTACCTTTCTGCCTATGAATTAATAAGAATGTCCGCCATGAAGCAGAAAAATATGCTATAATGTGCTATACTATACAATTGGCATTATTGTGTGCTAGAATATATATTAGAATGTATAATTATAATTAATATTATTGCAGGTGTGTCGTCAATATAGTTTTTTGAGGGATAGGCTATGAAACAGATACCGTACTTGTGTAATGACGAAATTGATTTCAGGGAAAAAATCGAGTCCTTTAAGGAAAGCCTGGCGGAAATGCCGGAGTATAGCTGTATTCTTGCTACTATTTATGTGGATTCCTATTTTCAGGAAATCACTCCCAGGCTGGTGGACAGATTGAAACGGCTGCTGCCTGATGTGAAGATTGTGGGCGGCACGGTATCTGCCAACATTACGGCAGGTGTCATCAACCTGTTTGGCATTTCGCTGACCTTTTCGGTATTTTTTAAATCTACGGTGGATGTGATAGCTATTCCTTGGAAGGATGGGGAGAGTGCCAGGCTGGGCAAGGATTTGCTATGGTATATCCGGCAGCTCTACCAGCCGGTGGCTGTGCAGATGATTTCCTCCGGCTACAACCTCGATTTGGTGCCGTTCCTCCGGGAGCTGTCCAACATTCCTGAGGATATTGCCGTGTTTGGCGGCGTGGTGGACGATGGCACCGTTTCGGGGCCTGGCTTTGTCTTTACGGCAGAGGAGTTCATCCCCCGGGGCATGGCAGTGGTGATTTACAAGGGCAGGAGCCTTTTTGTGCACATGTGCAGCAGCAGCGGCTGGCAGCCTCTGGGGCGCAAGATGAAGATTACGGCCCTGGCCGACAACCAGACCACTATTGCCGACCTGGACAACGGCACTACCGTCAGGGATGTCTATGAGAAGTACCTGGGGGTGAACTGGAACGAGTCCTTTCTGGATGAGGCAGTGGTTTTTCCGGTCTGCGTCAACAGGAACGGCACCATCCTCAACCGTATGCCCCGTGCCCTGCGGCCTGATGGCTCCGCCAACTACGGGGCGGATTTTCAGATTGGCGAGGTGATACAGCTCTGCTATGGCAACCCTACAGTGGTTATTCAGGGAACCTACGGCATCCAGTATGACATGGTGCGCTTCCAGCCGGAGGGGATTTTTGCGGTCAGCTGCTGGGCCAGGCGTGTGCTGCTGAACAAGGATGTCAATCAGGAGCTGGAGGTGTGCAGGAGCTGTGCGCCTTCCACGGGGATTTATGCCCTGGGTGAGTACGTCCGGGACCAGAAGGGGCGCATCCATCTCAACAATATGTACCTGAGCATTGTAGGCATGCGGGAGGGGGGCACTGTCAACCTGCCCAACGATATGAGCTACCTGCATCAGAAGGTGCGGTTCCAGAACAAGGGCAACAGCGTCCTCAGCCACATGCTGCATTTTGTGCAGGCGGTGTCCGAGGAGCTGGAGGATTACAACAGGCAGCTGCGGCATATAGCAGACACTGACAAGCTGACCGGCATGTACAACCGGGGCGCCCTGGACCGCCTCCTGGAGGAGGAGATAAGGCGTTCTAGTGAGAAGATGGAGCCCCTGTCCCTGATGGTGCTGGATGTGGACAATTTCAAGACCATCAATGACAATTTCGGCCATCTCATCGGGGATGCCTCCCTGATGTGCGTGGCAAATATCATCCAGGAAAGCGTGCTGGAAATTGATTTTCCTGGCCGCTGGGGCGGTGATGAGTTCATGGTCATCATGCGGGATGCCGACAGCGAGGCGGCCATGAAAATAGGTGAGCGCATCCGCCGGAATGTGGAGGCATTTTCCATGGAGAACGGCATGCTGCGCATGTCCATCAGCGGCGGCATTGCCACGCTGCACGGCCTTGATGACAAGGATTCGCTGTTCAAGCGGGCAGATGATGCCCTGTACAGGGCAAAGTACAAGTTCGGCAAGAACAACGTACAGATTATCAAATAAAGCTGATACAGCTAATAAAGCGATTAAGCTGATAAAGCAATCAAGCTAAAGCAAAGGAGTATATTTAACATGATTTTAAACCGTAAATCCGTTGAGCTGCTGGCACCGGCCGGCAACTGGGATGCACTGGTAGCAGCAGTGGAAGCAGGTGCTGACGCTGTTTATCTGGGTGGCAAGCATTTTAATATGCGCATGCACAGGAACAAGGAGACCAATTTCGATGATGAGATGCTGAAGAAGGCCATTGAGTATGCCCATGCCCATGGCGTGCAGCTGTACATTACCCTGAACAACCTCATCAGCGTGGAGGAAGTGGAGCCTCTCAAGCGTTACCTGACATATCTCAACGAGATCAGGCCGGATGCGATTCTGGTGCAGGATTTTGCGGTTTTGGAGCTGACCAGGGAGCTGGGTGTGGATATTCCCCTGCATACATCCGTCATGATGAATACCCATAACGAGCATGCCATCAAGAAGCTGAAGGAGTACGGCATTACCCGCATCGTAGTGGGCAGGGAGATGACTCTTTCGGAGCTGGCTCTGTTCAAGGAGCGCACCGGGCTGGAAATCGAGTATTTCATGCATGGCGATATGTGCATTGCTGAAAGCGGCCAGTGCATCCACTCCGGGGTGCTGTTCGGCCAGAGCGGCAACCGGGGACGCTGCCTGAAGCCGTGCCGCTGGCAGTACAAGCTGATTGACGAGGCGACGGGGGAGGTTCTTGATAAGGATGACCAGCAGGACTACAAGCTGGCCCTGAAGGACATGTGCATGTACAGGAATATCCCGGAGCTGATTCAGGCAGGGGTATTTTCCTTCAAGATTGAGGGGCGCATGCGCCCGGCGGATTTTGTGCGCCGCATCGTGGCTACCTACAGAAAGGCAATTGATGCCTATATTGCAGACCCGATGGGCTATACGGTGGATGAGGAAGGCTGGAAGGAATTGTACGAGAACCGGGCCCGTGACTTTACCACTACCTTTGCCCTGGGGCAGCCGGATGAAAGGGCCATCGGCTTTGACGGCAGCCGGGAGCCGCGTTTCTTCAGCAGTGCTGTGGAGGAGCCGGGCTTCCAGGATGATATCCTGAAGGCGGAGGAGCCTATCCGGGCGGAGAATCCTGCCCACAGAACCCTGTCCGTGCAGGTTTCTGACCTGGCTGCGGTAAGGGCGGCCTGTGAAAATGGTGCGGATACGGTGTATCTGGCCGGTGAGGTGTTCAAGCCGAAGAAGCCGTGGACGCTGAAGGAGATTGCAGAAGCCATTGCCATCGGCAGGGAGCATGGCACCAGGATTGTCATCAGCACCCCGAGAACCACCATGCGCCGGGAGTGCGGCGAGCTGGAGCAGTTCCTTCAGGCTGTGGATGCCTTGCAGCCGTCAGGCATCATGGTAAGCAACCTGGGTTCCTTGAAGCTGGCCCAGGAGTGCACCAGCCTGCCTGTGCAGGCGGATTTTTCCTTCAACCTTTTCAACCACATGGCAGCCACCTTCCTGAAGAAGAACGGCATTGTCATGGGGACGGCATCCTTGGAGCTGGCCTTTGAGCAGGTGAGGGGGCTGGTGGAGAATTCTCCGCTGCCGATTGAGGTTATTGTGCATGGCTCCTATGAGTCCATGATCTGCGACCACAATTTTGCCGCCATGCAGCTGCCGTACAATCACCTGGCAAATCCGGAGCTGGTGGAGAAGCATTATGCACTGAAGGACACTGCCGGGGAGATTCATTCCCTGCGCATGGATCAGTTCGGGCGCAACCACATCCTGTTTGCCAAGGATTTGTGCTATTATCCGTATCTGGAAAAGTTCAACGGAGTGGCTTCCTTCAGGATTGAGGCCAAGGACTATGAGCCGGAGCTTGTGGGCAGGCTGACTGCCGCCTACAGAAAGGCTCTGGACAAGCTGTCCGCCGGGGAGCCGTATCTTGACGAGGCTGATTTTGCTGCCATGCAGCAGGAGGGGCCTAGGAAGCTGGGCGTAGGCGTGTACCGTTTCCGCCAGTCACAGAATTCGCTGTAATAGCTTTTATTGCTGTAAATATTTGTAATATCTTTAATAGTTGTGATAGCTGTAATAGATATTGCTTTGGATAAATATATGGGAGAGTTGTTTTATGCCATTGGAGAAGCCGATAGGCCCTGAGGCCATTCTGGAAAAGAAAAAGAAATATATCATGCCGTGCCTGGCACATTTTTACAAGGAGCCGAGGCAGTTCGTCAAGGGGGAGATGCAGTACCTCTATGATAGCGAGGGCAGGAAGTATTTGGACTGCTTTGCCGGCGTGTCTGTTATCAACTGCGGCCACTGCAACCCGGAGATTAATGCCAGGGTGGTGGAGCAGGTGCAGAGCCTGCAGCATGTGTGCAATATTTATCTCACGGAGAATTTTGTCAATCTGGCGGAAAAGCTGGCAGAGGTGACACCGGGGGATTTGCAGAAGACATTCTTCTGCTCCACCGGCACGGAGGCCAATGAAGGTGCCCTGCTGCTGGCATCCATCTACACGGGACGGGATGAGTTTATCGCCCTCAGGAATGGTCTCCATGGCAGGACGAAGCTCACCATGAGCCTGACAGGCATCCAGATGTGGCGCACGGATCCTCATCCTTGCGGCGGCATCCACTTTGCACCTAATGCCTATTGCTACCGCTGCCCTCTGGGCAAGAAGTTCCCTGAGTGCGACTATGCCTGTGCTGATGCGGTAGAGGATTTGATTAAGACTGCCACCAGCGGCCGTCCGGCTGCCCTGATTGCCGAGGCGATTCAGGGCAATGCAGGCATTATTACGCCGCCGAAGGGGTATTTCAAGCGCGTGAAGGAAATCCTGGAGAGCCATGATGCCCTTTTGATTATTGATGAGGTGCAGACGGGCTTTGCCAGAACAGGCAAGATGTTTGCCATTGAAAACTTTGATGTGGTGCCTGATATTATGTCCATGGCAAAGGCTCTGGGCAATGGTGCGCCGATTTCTGCCTTTACGGCATCTGCAAAGATTGCAGATACCTATACCAAGCCGGGGGCGTCTACCTTGGGAGGCAACCCTGTGTCCTCCATGGCAGGTATCGGGGTGCTGGACTACATCAAGGAGCATAACCTGATGGAGAATGCCCGTGAGCGTGGCCAGCAGCTTTGTGACGGGCTGGCTGAGCTGCAGAAGAAGCACCCGATTATCGGGGATATCCGTGGCCTGGGCCTGATGCGGGGTGCTGAGTTTGTCCATGCTGACAAGAGCCCGGCAGCAGATGAGCTGGACAGGGTGCTGGAAGCTATGAAGGACAGGGGCTTTATCATCGGCAAGAACGGCGTGGCAAGGAATGTGATGGCGTTCCAGCCGCCGCTGGTGATTACGGCAGCGGATATTGACAATGTGCTGAACAACCTTGAGGATGTGCTGACGGAGCTGGGGTACTGAGTATATTATGTTTGCGGTGATTGTGAATACCCTGGCGATTGTGGCAGGCTCTTTGATAGGGCTGCTGCTGCGCCGGGGGCTGCCGGAGCGGCTGACCGGCGCCCTGATGCAGGGGCTGGGGCTTTGCTCGGTGCTGATTGGCGTGCAGGGGGCGATACAGGAGAGCAATATCCTGGTGATGATTGTTTCCGTGGTGCTGGGCATATTGATTGGCGAAGCTGCGGATGCTGATGGGCATGTGAACCGCTTTACGGAGAGGCTTCTGAGCCGTTTTTCCAAGGGCAGGGGAGAGTCCGGCAGGCTGGCAAATGCCTTTGTTACCTCCTGCCTGATTATGAACGTGGGCGCTATGGTGATTGTGGGCTCCCTGGATGCAGGGCTCCGGGCGGACTACGCCATGCTCTATACCAAGTCCCTGCTGGATTTCATCTCCGGCATTATGATGACGGCTGCCATGGGCATCGGTGTCATGGGCTCGGCTGTGTTTACCCTGCTGTTTCAGGGAGGTATTGTGCTGCTGGCTGAGTTTATTGCCCCCTTCGTGTCGGATTATATCGTGCAGGAGATGGCATGCACCGGCTGCCTGATAATCCTTGCCCTGGGGCTGAATATCCTGGAGCTGACTAAAATCAAGGTCATCAACTACCTGCCTGCCCTGGCGGTGGTGCCTTTTGTGGCATATGCTTTCAGGGTGCTGGGCATTGGTGCGTGAGAACGTAAGCTGAAGGTAAGCTAAGATAAAAATAAAAAGATGGTTCTGATGTATATGCTATACATCAAAGCCATCTTTTTTTATTGAGTATTTGTTTGTGTATTGGTCTTGCTACTGGTTTATGCAGCATTATGCTGCGTTATGGGGATTCATATAGTAGTAGCCGTTGCGCAGTTCCAGTATCAGCTCGTCCACCTTGTTGGAGAACCTGTCTAGCGTGGCTTGGAATTTTACCAGCAGGTAGCAGGAGACAACGATGGGGAAGCCCACTGTGGAAATGGCAGATAAAATGTGTTCGTCCATGAATGTGATAGCTCCTTTCTTTTTATTTTCGTGCCATATAGCGCAGGTATGTCAGCAACCACGAAAACACGCTCTCGCTCGGGGGATAACAGAACCCTATATCCATGATTATTTTCGGTCTAAATCCTTGTCTGCGTTGTTGTTGTCGGTCGGCATGGAACCACCATGCCTTCCTCCTCCGCCTAGCATACAAGGATTTATCCTCGAAACTAATTCATGTCAATAGGGTTCTGTTATCCCGTGCCTCGCGCTTCTAAGTTCCTGCTTCGCTTGCGCTCGCACTCACTAAGAAGCGAGGCTGCACTCAAGGATTTTCGTTGGTTTGCTGACATACCTGCTTACAGAGTGATAAATCGTAAAGCTTAGATTGTTGCTTCGATATTAAAATTGCCCCGCCGGGGAAGCGGGGCAACGTAGGGAAATAATAGG
>OBLI01001887.1_pt1 | contig 19121 bp, 17 predicted proteins | sample 1519701 | NCBI WGS metagenome assembly OBLI01 (sample SAMEA3663005, study PRJEB22513) | pig gut metagenome | biome: pig gut; feature: pig-associated habitat; material: faeces | place: France | collected 2012
TGAAGTATCTGATACACATTCCAATACCAGCTTTGCCTTCTCTTCCACTACAGTTCGAAACAATATGTCAGATATTGTCATGTTTTCCAATATATAACGAAACAATTGTTTCCATCCGGTAAGGAATGCAAATGTCATCCAAATCTCCTGGTCCATTTCTTCTTCATCATATAGAAATTCCATTTCTGGCAATGACCGCCTGGTATGCTCAGCCAGCTCATAAAATGCTGGAAAAAATGGTACTCGCTCTTCCTCTGCCTTCTCAGTCTCCTCTTCTTTCTTCTCCGGCATCTCCCGAAAAGCACTCATAAATTCTTTTAGCTTCTTCTTTTTTTCGTTTAGCTTCGCTAATTTCTCTTCACATGCCTGAAGCTGATTGCCTGCATCGTTTAACTGCAGGTTTTCCTGTGTCAGTTCCTTGCTATAATCATATCCATGCAGCACCAACGGAGAGAACAATTGTCGGTTTTTTTCTTCTTCCGCATGAAAATACAAGTTCTTCTCTGCCTTGCTTTGCTTTGCCTGCAGGCTGTATTTCTGTTGCACCAGTTCTTCTTCTTCTTTTACACACTTCATATATTCATGAGACAGATATTCACACAACTCTTCCCTCATATTTTCACTTCCCTTCTAAATAATAAACGATAAATCGGCAATTGAAAACCCCAAAAACCAATTGTATCTACAGCTCATTTATCATATAATAAAGCTATATACGAGAAAGGAGCTTCATTATGGAATCAAAACACAAAAAAATAACTAAACTATCCATTCTGATTATAATTCCCATTCTTTTGATCAACTTATTTAACCAGATGATTATTAAACTGGCAAATCGAAAATCCGTTCTGCCAACCAAAGATGGAATGTACTATGACTGGCGTTTTGGTAAACTTTTTTATACCTGCGAAGGAGAGGGTTCTCCAATTCTGCTGATACACGAGTTATCCTCTTATGGATCCTCCATCGAATTCCATGAACTGATTCATCAGCTATCAAAAAAGCATACGGTATATGCTCTGGATCTTCTTGGATGTGGCCGTTCTGAAAAGCCAGCAATTACATATACTGCTTATCTATATGTGCAGATGATCAATGATTTTATTAAGGATGTCATCAAATCAACCACTGATGTTATGGTATCTGGAAAGTCATCCTCTATCGTAATGATGGCCTGCTGCACGGAAGAATCCTATTATCACAACATCATGCTGATCAATCCAGAGAATGTATCCAAAGGTAATCGGATACCTAATTCCAAGCACAAATTATTAAAATATCTTTTAGAGTGCCATACCATCGGTACCTTGATCTACCTCATGGTCCACACGAAGGAAGGCATGATGTACAAAGCCAGACAGATATTTTCTTCAAGACATGAACATCTTGCTCACCGGTATGCTCCATATTTCTATGAGGCAGCACATTTGTCTGGAAGTAATGCCAAGTATCTGCATGCCAGCTTAAAGGCTCATTATGTAGATACCAATTTTATTCACGCTATTAAAAATGTCAATAACAGCATTTATATGGTTCTAAGCGACAACGAACCAGACTATATGAATACCATTGAACAATATCAGGTACTCAATCCAGCCATTGAAGCATCTGTTATCGATGATTCTTATCATTTTCCACATTTGGACCAGCCGAAAGAAATCTTGTCCATCTGTGACATTCTTTTCTAAAGTGGATCTTTGGAAGGCATCCCCGCTTTTCTCGGAAATCTTTTCGGGGTTGCCTTTCTTTTTTTTATTTTTACAAAGGTTCTTTCAATATCGGTACCTGGAATCTGGAATTCCTCTACGCTCTCAACCTTTCCGCCCAGCATCCCGATGGCATGTCCTGCCTTTTTTAGTTCTTCATCGATATTTCCGGACTTATAAGGAATAAAGTATCCCCCTTCCTTTACATAAGGAATGCAGTATTCGGATAAGGAGGATAAATTAGCAACTGCCCTGGATACACACAGATCAAACTGTTCTCTTAACCTTCCCGGCTTTGCATAATCCTCTGCTCTTCCATGGATCGTCTCAATTCCAGTCAGTTCCAACAGATCAATGACTTCATCTAAAAACTTGATTCTTTTATTCAGAGAATCCAACAAGGTGATGGTCAGATTTGGAAATGCAATCTTTAACGGAATTCCTGGAAATCCTGCTCCAGTCCCAAGATCCAGTACCGTAAGCGGCTTTGTCAGATCCATCTTGGCTGCCAGTCCAAGACTATCGATAAAATGCTTATCGATCACTTCTTCCTTTTCCGTAATCCCAGTCAGATTCATCACTTTATTCTTCTCAATAAGGTATTCATAATACTTCTGAAATTCTTGGCATTGTTGCTCCGTCAGAGAAATGCCCAGAATTTCAGCTTTTTTTCTTAATTGTTCCATATGTTCTCCCAATTTGATCATTTCTTATGATTGATTTCTACGATATTGTTCCAGATAGACGAGCAATACAGAAATATCCGCAGGAGATACTCCAGAAATTCTGGATGCCTGTCCAATGGAATGAGGACGGATCTTACTAAGCTTCTGGACTGCTTCCTTTCTAAGACTTCCCACCTTTTCATAGTCAATCTCCTCTGGTATCGTCTTAACTTCTAACTTCTTAAACTGCTCTACCTGCTTCATCTGTCTGGAAATATAGCCGTCATATTTGATATTAATATTAACCTGATTTACCACATCGTCATCCAGCTGCGGTCTTTCTGGATCAATGGAAGCCAGATCTTCATACTTTAACTCCGGACGTCGGATCAGTTCTCCTAATGTCACTGCTGTCTTTAAGGTTGAGCTTCCCAACTGCTCTAACAATTCCTGCACTTCTTTGGACGCTCCGATCTTCTTTCCATTGACTCTTTCCACTTCTGCTTTGATCTGCTTTTCCTTCTCTAACAACGCTTCATATCGTTCCTCATTTATCAATCCCACCTCATGTCCAATCGGTGTCAATCGCAAATCTGCATTATCCTGACGTAACAACAGGCGATATTCTGCTCTGGATGTCATCATACGATATGGCTCATGAGTCTCTTTGGTAACCAGATCATCGATCAGCACGCCAATATAAGCTTCGGAACGTTTCAGAATGACCGGCTCCTTTCCCTGAAGCTTTCTGCACGCATTGATTCCTGCGATCAATCCCTGTGCTGCGGCTTCTTCATATCCTGAACTTCCATTAAACTGGCCACCACTAAACAATCCATCTACCGCTTTAAATTCCAGAGACGCTTTTAACTGCATTGGATTGATACAGTCATATTCAATGGCATATGCATTTCTTACAATTTTAACATTTTCCAGTCCCTTTACAGAACGATACATCTTATATTGAACATCCTCCGGCAAAGAACTTGACATACCACCCACATACATCTCATTGGTATATTCTCCTTCCGGCTCAATAAATACCTGGTGGCGGTTCTTATCTGCAAATTTTACTACTTTATCCTCAATGGATGGACAATATCTCGGTCCTGTTCCCTCAATCGCTCCAGAGAATAATGGAGACCGATGCAGATTCTCCCGGATAATATTGTGGGTTTCCTCATTGGTATAGGTCAGCCAGCAGGAAATCTGTGGTCGCTTAATATCCTCTTCCTTATTGGTAAAACTAAATGGAACAATATTCTCATCCCCAAATTGTTCTTCCATTACATCAAAATTAATACTTCTCTTATCAATTCTGGCCGGTGTTCCTGTCTTAAAGCGATACATCTCAATTCCCAGAGATTTTAAGGAATCGGTCAGATAATTGGCCGCCTGAAGTCCATTTGGCCCTGTAGCGTTACTGACCTCTCCATAAATACATCTGGCTTTTAAATAAGTTCCAGTCGCCAATACGACTGCTTTGGCATGATAAATCGCACCGGAATATGTTTTCACGCCGCACACCTTACCATCCTCTGCCAGAATTTCTACTACCTCTGCCTGTCTAAGAGTCAGATGTTCGGTATTCTCCATGGTCATTCTCATATGTCTGGAGTATTCCGCTTTATCCGCCTGAGCACGCAGCGAATGCACCGCCGGCCCTTTTGATTTATTGAGCATCTTAGACTGAATATAGGTTTTATCAATATTGATTCCCATCTCTCCGCCTAAAGCATCGATTTCCTTTACCAAATGTCCCTTGGAACTACCACCAACGTTAGGATTACACGGCATCAAAGCCACACTATCCATGCTGACAGTAAAGCAAATGGTCTCAAATCCCAGTCTGGCACACGCAAGAGCTGCTTCACAGCCTGCATGTCCTGCACCTACTACTACGATATCATAAGTTTCTTCTAGCAATGCCATGTCTTCTTTCTCCTTACTATTTGCCCATGCAAAATTCACTGAAAATCTCATTTACCAAATCTTCACCCAGGGATTCTCCAATGATATATCCCAATGCTTCATACGCATTCATCAGATCAATGGAATAAAAATCCTCCGGCATATCATCCATAATGCTCTGCTCCACCATGGAAAGACTCTCCAATGCCTCATTTAACGCATTTTTGTGTCTCATATTTGTAATATAAATCTCATTATTAAAGCTTAAATTTCCCTGGAAAAACATATCCTTTAAAATCTCATAAAACTTGAGAATTCCTTCCTGAGTTTTTGCAGAAATCTCAACCGTTTCCTTTAAAAGCTTTTTCTTCATCCAATCTGCATCGATCTTCTTATCCAGATCAGACTTATTTAATAATACGATGACCTTTTTCTCCCGGATCATGTCCATGATAATGTCATCGTTATGGTCCAGTTCTCTGGACATATCTACCACATAAAGCACCAGATCCGCAGATGCAATGCTTTCTTTGGCTTTATCTACTCCAATCTTCTCTATGATATCTTCGGTATCCCGAATTCCTGCTGTATCAATGATATTTAGCGGAATTCCATGAATATTAATGGATTCTTCCAGCGTATCTCTGGTGGTCCCTGCAATATCTGTAACAATGGCTCTCTCTTCTCCCACTAAAATATTCAGAAGAGAGGATTTCCCTGCATTTGGCTTTCCGATAATAACGGTCTTAATTCCCTCTTTCAGAATCCGGCCATTATCCGCAGTATCAATGAGAATCGTTATTTCCTCTTTTAATTTCTTCACATCCACAAGCAGCTGCTGCCCATAACCATCAATGGTCATGTGCTCCGGATCATCCAATGCCGACTCAATGGCCGCAATATTATGGATGATCACCTTTCTGATTTCCTCAATCTTCTTTTTTAGAGAACCTTCCAGCTGCTTTAAAGAGCTTTCCAGAGCAAATTCATTTTTTGAAGAAATCACATCCATCACCGCTTCTGCCTGTGATAAGTCAATTCGTCCATTTAAAAATGCACGTTTTGTAAATTCTCCCGGCTCTGCTGGACGAGCGCCATGCCTTATCACCGTCTCCAGAACCTTTTTCATGACCGTCACACCACCGTGGCAGTTGATTTCCACTACATCTTCCCTCGTATACGTATGAGGTGCCCGCATGATCAGACAGATACATTCATCTATCTTCTTTTCTCCATCATAAATATAACCATAATGAGCCGTATGAGAATCTACGGATTTCATATCTTTCTTTTTGGCTGGACGAAAGACCTTTTCCATAACCTGACAGGCTTCATCCCCACTGATTCTGACGATTCCGATTCCTCCATCTGCCATAGCAGTAGAAATCGCCGCAATTGTATCATTTCGAAACATAACCTAATCTCCTTTCTCATAGTCTGCTCTTCTATATTACAAAACATCAAAAGTAATTTTCTATCATTATAAGAAAAGGGCTGCCATAAGGCAACCCTCTGTATCATTTAATTACGTCTTTCGTGATTTCTGTCGTTTCTTTTTAACATGATCACTACTTTTCTATATGGATCTTCGCCTTCACTCTTTGTACATACGTATCTGTCATTCTGTAATGCAGAATGAATAATTCTTCTTTCATATGGATTCATAGGTTCAAGTGAAACGGATCTTCTTGTACGCTTAACCTTGTAAGCAATGTTATGCGCAAGATTTTCCAAGGTCTTTTTTCTTCTTTCACGGTAATTTTCCGTATCTAACTGAACTTTTACATAGTTCTCACTGTTCTTGTTGACGAACAGGCTGATTAAATACTGTAAGGAATCTAAGGTCTGTCCTCTTTTTCCAATTAAGATTCCCATATCATCGCCGCTTAAATTGATATCCATAAAATTATTTTCTTCATCAAACTTAATCTGACACTCGGTCTTTACTCCCATGGCATCAAATAATTCATTCAAATAATCGGTAGTGATATCTAGCAGTGATTCTTTTTTTATAATTTCAATGACTGCAGGCTTTACGTTAAAAATTCCCAAAAAACCTTTATTGCCTTCATCTACAACTTCATATTCCAGCTCACTGCTTGGGATTCCAAGCTCCATAGCTGCATTCATCACAGCATCTGACACCGTTTTCCCTTCAAAACGTGTATTTTCCATTCTAGTTACCTCCCTTTTTACTATCCAACTCTTTTACGATATTGGCTTTGGAAGCAATAGAACCGCCTTTCGTGCTGTTAAATTTTGCATCAAGATTTTTTGTATTAATATTAGCTGCACTTTTGACTTTGCTATTAGATGCCTGTCCAGCCTGGGCATCTGCAGTTTCTGCTGTGCCCATCAATTTATCTGTAAGAGATGGTTTCCCTTTTTTCTTTGCTTTCTTCTTTGCGTATTTCTTACGCTGCTTTTCAATAATCTTATCCATATCCGCACGATCATAATAGAGATTCAGGCAAACCTGCTGGATTACCTGGAATGCTGCGGATGCAGCCCAGTAAATACCAATCGCTGCTGGCAATGTCACACACATTACAAATGACATGATCGGCATGAACATCATCATATTCTTAGATGTTGCTGCTGCAGGATTGCTGTCATCAATATTTCCCATAGATACCTTTGCAGAAAGATACTGTGCTCCTGCTGCAATAATTGGAATCAGTAAATATGCAGAAATACGGAATCCTGGTGACTGTGTAATATTAATTCCAAATACAAAATCATTCATATGCATCAGCTGATCCACATTAGCTGAAATAACATCTGCTGCTCCAGGAAGCTTCTGTGCAATCATATCCCATGCTTCGTTTGGCAGATGAGATAAATAAGATACCACATCTGACACTGCCGGATGAGCATCCAGAGTGTAACGGGATGTTAATTTTACTGCTTTTCCAATTCCCTGAAGCGTTTTTACATAACCGCCCTGTGCCATGATCGGTTTTGCAACCACTTCATAAGCCTCATATACTTTCGGAATATAAGTAGGGATATCCATAACAACACGATACAATGCCAGTAAGATCGGCATCTGAATTAATAATGGAAGACATCCGCTGGTCGGACTTGCTCCATACTTTTCATATAAAGCATTCATCTCTTCCTGCTGCTTTAACATAGAAGCCTGATCGCGTTTGTTACGATATTTCTTCTGAATCTTATTCATCTCAGGCTGCATAATCTGATTTACCTTTGTAAATCTCTGCTGATTTAATGTTAATGGGAATAAAATAATCTTGGTTACTAATGTAAACAAAATAATACTCAGACCAATATTCTGAATTCCACACATTTCCAGAATATCATAAATCCACTCAATGATATGCCCAAGTAACATGGCGATCGGACCTAAAATTCCGCCGCTGCTTGATGCTAACATCATAAGTATACTACCTTACCTTTCTTATAATCAGGGAACCGGATCATATCCACCCGTTGCAAAAGGATTACATCTTAAGATTCTCCAGGCAGCAAGAGCGCCGCCCTTTATGAGGCCATATTTTTCAATCGCCTCAATGGCATATTGTGAACATGTGGGTGTATACTTACAGGTTCCTCCACCTTTCATTGCTGATAAATATTTCTGATAAAAGCGAATACAACCTAATGCTGCTTTTTTTATCATAATTTCACTTCTTTACTATTTTATGGAGTCCGGCCAAATGAAAAAATGATCCTTTCAGATCTTCATATCCTTTTCCTTTCGCCCCTCCCCTGGCAATCACTACGATATCCAAGCCCTGAATAAGTTCTTCCTTATTCAACCGATATACTTCTCGGATGACTCTTGTCAATCGATGTCTTACCACACTGTTTCCTATTTTCTTACTAACTGATATACCTAATCGGTTTTTCTCCAGTCCATTCTCTCTAATGTACATGACCAGTTGTCGATTGGCCTTTGACTGGCCCTGATGATAGACCAAAGAAAAATCTCCAGACTTTTTTAAAGATTCATATTGTTTCATTTTTACACCCTTAAAAACAGAGAAAAGAAAAGGTCACAAAAGTTTGCGACCCTAAGCTGATAATTTATTTCTTCCTTTTGCTCTTCTTCTAGCTAATACTTTTCTACCGTTAGCAGTGCTCATTCTTTTTCTAAAACCATGAACTTTAGATCTCTGTCTCTTTTTTGGCTGAAATGTCATTTTCATAATTCAGGCACCTCCTTATTATTTCTATTTCGATATTTACTATAATCCTTTTTTATGTCATAAAAACACCACTCCCATTATATAAATTTCAATGGCTTTCGTCAAGTAAATCTTTTATTTTTTTCTGTCAACAAGATATCTTGTGGTTAAACACAAAGTTATCCACAATTTGTGGGTAACTTGTGCATAACTTTACAAAAGCCTGTTGATTTTTTTCTGCACTCTACCTATAATCCCTATATTTTCTGCCGTTTTCGACTGTTTATATGTGAAATCACGTTTTCCACATGGTTTTTCTGTCAATTGGGTTTCTTCTTATTATAATATATCCACATGCTATAAACTTATCCACACTATCAACTTGAAATCTATCCACTTTTGCTTTATTATTAGTATAAAGTACTATGTAATTTAGAAAGGGTAAGTGGATAAATACCTATGGAAGAAAAGATAAAAGAGATATGGGACCAGGTTCTCACTCAATTAGTTCAAAAGTATGATATAACCGAAGCTGCTGCCAATACCTGGATTCGTCCGTTGCAGGTATACAAGGTTTCAGATGGTAAAATCACCTTTTTAATGGATAAAAAATACGACAAACGAGGGGTGGAATTTATCAAACACCGCTTTTACGATCTTTCCATCGGATTGGCTATCCAGGACTTAATCGGTGTGGAATACACCATAGATATTTGTCTTTCAGATGAAGTAGAAATTGAGGAAGCACCTGCTCCAAAGAAGAAAGAATCTGCAGCAGATATCCAGAAAAGCCAGATGCTTTCCAATCTGAATGAACGTTATACATTTGAAACTTTTGTCATTGGTAAAAATAACGAACTGGCTCAGGCAGCCAGCGTAGCAGTTGCCGATGCTCCGGGCGAGACATACAATCCTCTATTTTTGTATGGGGGTGCCGGACTTGGAAAGACTCATTTGATGCATTCCATCGCACATTACATTATAGAACACAAAAAAGGAATGAAAGTTCTATATGTTACCAGCGAAAAATTTACGAATGAATTAATTGATTGTTTGAAACACAACAAAAATGAAGAATTTCGTAACAAATATCGCAATATTGACGTTCTCTTAATCGATGATATTCAGTTTATCATAGGAAAAGAAAGTACACAGGAAGAATTTTTCCATACGTTTAATTCATTATATGAAGAAAACAAGCAGATTATTATCTCTTCCGATAAACCTCCAAAAGATATGCAGATTTTAGATGAACGTTTCCGTTCCCGTTTCGAATGGGGTTTGACCGCAGATATTCAACCTCCAGACTATGAAACCCGAATGGCAATTTTAAATAAACGGGCGGAACTTGACAATATTAATATCGATACAGAGATCATGGAATACGTTGCCAATAATGTAAAATCCAACATTCGTGAACTGGAAGGTGCATTAAATAAAATCTGCGTTTATTCCAAACTTAAGAGAAAACCAATCGACCTTGAATTGGCGCAGGAAGCGCTAAAAGACTTAATTACTCCTCAGGGTGAACGGGAAATTACACTGGATCTGATCGTAGATATCGTTTGTGAGCATTTTAATATCTCCTTAGCCGATATCAAATCCAGAAAAAAGAGCCAGGAAATCGCTTATCCACGCCAGATTGCCATGTATTTATGCAAAAAACATACAGATAAGTCCCTAAAGGCAATCGCTGCAGTGCTTGGAAAACGAGACCACTCTACCATCATTCATGGTTATCAGAAAATTGAAAACGATCTGCAGAACAATACAGGTCTGCAAAATACCATTGATGTTTTAACCAAGAAAATCAATCCAAATTAACCCCTTCATCCCTTTTCACAACCTAATGTTAAAAGGCTGTTGATAATATGTGGATGAGCAAAAGGGCCTTTTGGGGGTGTGGAAAAGCTTTTAGTTATCCTTCAAAAAAATGAGTGATTTCAAGAAGTTATAAACATTCATTTTTTTGATGATTTCTAGCTTTTTTTCACTTATAAACATTTCGACACCCCCTACTACTATTACGACGGAAATTAATAAATATATATAGTATAAAATCACCCGAAAGGAGTTATTCACATCATGAAAATTGTGTGTACAAAATCAAGTCTGCTGCAGGGAGTGAATATTGTTCTAAAAGCAGTCTCCAATAAGACCACTTTACCAATTTTAGAATGTATCTTATTAGAAGTCAGCAATCAAACAATCACGTTAACTGCCAATGATATGGAACTTGGTATTGAAACTGTAATAGAAGGAAATGTATTAGAACCTGGGAAAATTGCATTAAATGCCAAGTTATTTTCCGAAATTGTGCGAAAATTACCGGACAATGATATCACTATTACAACAAATTCCAGCCATCAGGCAGTGATTACCTGCGAAAAATCGAAATTTACCATTTCTGGTCAGGGGGGTGAAGACTTCCCATTACTTCCGGAGATTGAAAAGCAACAGTCTATTACCATATCTCAATTTATGTTAAAAGAAGTAATTAGACAGACAATTTTCTCAATTTCTGATAATGAGAGCAACAAATTAATGACTGGAGAATTGTTTGAGATTTCTGACAATAATCTAAAGGTGGTATCTTTAGATGGTCATCGTATCTCTATACGAAATATAGAACTAAAAGATTGTTATGAAAATATCAAAGTTGTCGTTCCTGGAAAAACACTCTCTGATCTGAGCAAGATCTTAAATGGTGGAACAGAAGATGAAGTCCATATCTATTTTACCAATAAGCACATTTTATTTGAATTAGATCAGACAATTGTTGTTTCACGTCTGTTGGAAGGGGAATACTATAATATCAATCAGATGCTTTCTACCGATTACGAGACAAAGATTCAGATCAATAAAAAGGAATTTTTAAATTGTATTGACCGTGCTTCCCTGCTGATTCGGGAATCTGACAAGAAGCCGATCGTCATCAATATTCAGGAAGACAGCATGCAGCTTTCCATCCAGTCCTTTATTGGATCCATGAAAGAGGAAATCTACATCCGAAAAGAAGGAAAGGATCTGCTGATCGGATTTAATCCAAAGTTCCTGATGGATGCGTTAAGAGTTATTGACGATGAAGTTATTGATATTTATCTGGTAAATCCAAAGGCTCCTTGCTTTATCAAGGATGCCGCGCAATCTTATGTATATCTGATTTTACCGGTAAACTTCAATGCCGCAAATATTTAATGAGGTGCAAAAATGGAATTGATAAAATTAAGAGATGATTATATTAAACTGGGACAGGCATTGAAAGCGGCCGGTCTGGTGGAATCTGGAGTGGAAGCCAAGGAAGTGATCCAGCAGGGACTCGTTATGGTGGATGGAGAGATTGAAACAAGACGAGGAAGAAAGTTATATGATGGAGCCGTTGTACAGTTTGATGATATGACGATCCACATTGAAAAATAGAACATTATGTATATCAGATCACTGGAACTTAAGAATTACAGAAATTATGAGAATCTGGCTGTGTCCTTTTCTACGGGCAGTAATTTATTCTTTGGAGATAATGCGCAGGGAAAGACGAATATTCTAGAATCCATTTATGTAAGTGGAACCAGTAAATCCCATCGTGGCAGTAAGGATAAGGAGCTGATCCGTTTTGGAGAGGAAGAAGCTCATATCCGATTGATTCTAAATAAAAGAGATGTGGATCATCGTATTGATCTGCATCTGAAGAAGAAAAAGACAAAGGGGATTGCCATTGATGGGATTCCTATTCGAAAATCCAGCGATTTATTAGGCATGCTCAATATTATTTTCTTTTCTCCAGAGGATTTATCTATTATTAAAAATGGCCCAGGAGAGCGCAGGCGATTTCTGGATATGGAACTTTGTCAGCTTCAAAAGATTTACATGTTCCATCTTGCGCAGTATAATAAAACTTTGAGGCAAAGGAATCAGCTGCTTGCGCAAATTGCATTTCAGGAGGATTTGATGGATACTCTTGAGGTCTGGGACAGCCAGCTTGTACAGTATGGAGCATCGATCATTGAGAAAAGAAAAGCATTTATTGAGGAATTGAATGAGATTATCGGTGGAATTCATCAGAAGCTGACTGGTGGAAGGGAAGAGATCATTGTTACATATGAGAACCAGGTAGATGCGAACGCTTTCATGGATCAGCTGAAAAAGCGAAGAGAGATGGATTTGCGATATCGGAATACCGGAACAGGTCCACACAGAGATGATATTAAATTTATGGTAAATGGCATTGATGTAAGAACGTATGGTTCTCAGGGACAGCAGCGAAGCGCAGCCTTATCTCTTAAGCTGGCTGAAATTGAGTTGGTAAAGAAAAAGACCAAAGATAAGCCGGTGCTGTTGCTGGATGATGTTCTTTCAGAGCTTGACAGCAACCGAAAGAGATATCTATTGGAGGGCATTCAGGATATTCAGACATTTATTACCTGTACAGGACTGGAAGAGTTTGTGAACAGCCAGTTGGCCATTGATAAAATGTTTTATGTTAAAAACGGAAAGATTGTAAAAGAAGAGCAGGAGGCAAGCCATGAGCATGGAAAATAAAAAAACAGCGGAATATGGTGCAGACCAGATTCAGATTTTAGAAGGGCTGGAGGCCGTAAGAAAAAGACCGGGAATGTATATTGGCAGTACTTCAGAAAAGGGTCTGCATCATTTAGTCTATGAGATTGTAGATAATGCGGTGGATGAGGCACTGGCCGGATATTGTGATACCATTGAAGTGATCATTCATAAAGATAATTCTGTTACGGTAAAAGATAACGGTCGTGGAATTCCAGTAGGAATCAATAAGAAAAAAGGAATTTCTTCTGTAGAGGTAGTTTTTACGATTCTGCATGCTGGTGGAAAATTCGGCGGTGGCGGCTATAAGGTGTCTGGAGGACTTCATGGTGTTGGTTCTTCTGTTGTAAATGCTCTTTCTGAATGGCTGGAGGTAGAAGTTCACACAGAAGGCAAGATTCATAAGCAGCGTTATGAACGGGGAAAAGTCTGCTATCCGTTAAAGGTCATCGGTGAGACTGACCATAGAGGAACCATCGTACACTTTAAACCGGATGGAAAGATTTTTGAAACGACGATCTTTGATTTAAATACTCTGGTGCAGAGATTGCGGGAGACGGCATTTCTGACCAAGAATTTGAAGATTCTTTTAAAGGATGAGCGTCCAGATGAGCCGGTAGCACATAAATTTCACTATGAAGGCGGAATTAAGGAGTTTGTCACTTACTTAAACCAGAATAAAGATGAATATTATCCAGATGTGATCTATTGTGAAGGAATGAAGGATCAGGTCTATGTAGAGGTGGCATTCCAGCACAATGATTCCTTCAATGAGAATATTTACAGCTTTGTAAATAATATCATCACACCAGAAGGAGGAACACATCTGTCAGGGTTTAAAAATGCAATGACTAAGACCTTTAATGATTATGCGAGAAAGAATAAGCTGTTAAAGGATTCAGAAAGCAATCTTTCCGGAGAGGACATCAGAGAAGGCCTGGTAGCGATCATTAGCATTAAGATCGGAGAACCTCAGTTTGAAGGACAGACCAAGCAGAAACTGGGCAATAGTGAGGCAAGAGGTGCCGTTGACAGCATTGTCAGCGAGCAGCTGAAGATCTATCTGGAACAGAATCCTACCGTAGCAAGAGCAATCTGTGAGAAGGCTGTATTGGCACAGAGGGCCAGAGATGCAGCAAGAAAGGCCAGAGATCTAACCAGAAGAAAGACGGCACTTGAGACAGCAGCATTGCCTGGAAAGCTGGCAGATTGTTCGGAAAAAGACCCTTCCAAGTGTGAAATTTATATTGTTGAGGGAGATTCTGCGGGAGGTTCTGCGAAGACAGCCAGATCCCGTGCGACCCAGGCTATTTTACCACTTCGAGGAAAAATTCTGAATGTAGAGAAGGCAAGGCTGGATAAGATTTTGGTGAATAACGAGATCAAAGCCATGATCACAGCATTTGGAACGGGAATTCATGAGGATTTTGATATTTCCAAGCTGAGATATCATAAGATTATTATTATGACCGATGCCGATGTGGATGGAGCGCATATTTCTACACTTCTGCTCACCTTCTTCTATCGTTTTATGCCAGAATTGATCACGGGCGGACATATATATCTGGCACAGCCGCCTTTATACCGGATTGAAAAGAATAAAAAGGTCTGGTACGCTTATAGTGATGATGAACTGGACCAAATCCTGACGGAGATTGGACGTGATCAGAATAACAAGATTCAGCGTTATAAAGGGTTAGGGGAAATGGATGCAGAACAGCTTTGGGATACAACCATGGATCCAGAGAAGAGAATCCTGCTTCGAGTAAATATCGACGAAGAAACGGAGTCTGAGGTAGACTTAACGTTCAATATACTTATGGGTGATAAGGTGGAACCAAGACGAAAATTTATCGAAGAAAATGCGAAATACGTTAAGAATTTAGATATTTAGTGGAGGAAGATTTACATGGATGATAGTAATATTTTTGATAAAGTTCATGAGATAGATTTGAAGAAGACCATGGAAACTTCTTACATAGACTATGCCATGAGTGTAATTGCTTCGAGAGCGCTTCCAGATGTACGTGATGGTTTAAAGCCGGTACAGAGAAGAATCCTATATGCAATGATTGAATTGAACAACGGTCCGGACAAGCCACATCGTAAATGTGCCCGTATCGTCGGTGATACCATGGGTAAATACCATCCACACGGAGATAGCTCTATCTATGGGGCACTGGTAAATCTTGCCCAGGAGTGGTCTACCCGCTATCCACTGGTAGATGGACATGGAAATTTTGGTTCCGTGGACGGAGACGGAGCAGCTGCTATGCGTTATACGGAGGCACGTCTTAGTAAGATTTCCATGGAGATGCTGGCGGATATTAATAAAAATACGGTGGATTTCGCACCGAACTTTGACGAGACAGAAAAAGAACCCCTTGTACTTCCAGCACGTTACCCAAATCTTCTGGTTAATGGAACCCAGGGAATTGCAGTAGGTATGGCAACGAATATTCCACCTCATAATCTGAGAGAGGTTATTGATGGCGTAGTAAAGATCATTGATAATCAGGTGGAAGAAGACAGAGATACAGAGATTGAGGAACTGTTAGAAATTATTAAGGGACCGGATTTTCCTACCGGAGCTACGATTTTAGGAAGACGGGGGATTGAAAGTGCTTATCGTACCGGACGTGGCAAGATTAAGGTGCGTGCAGTTACCAATATTGAACCAATGGCCAATGGAAAGCAGAGAATCATTGTTTCAGAGCTGCCGTATATGGTAAACAAAGCACGTTTGATCGAAAAGATCGCAGAATTAGTGAAAGATAAGAAAATTGATGGAATTACGGATTTAAGAGATGAGTCTGACCGTTCCGGTATGCGTATCTGTATAGAGCTGCGCCGGGATGTCAATGCGAATGTTCTTTTAAACCAGCTGTTTAAGCATACACAGCTGCAGGATTCCTTTGGAGTTATTATGCTTGCACTGCATAATAATGAACCAAAGATCATGAACTTGCAACAGATGCTGATGTATTATCTGGAGCATCAGAAGGATGTTGTGACCAGAAGAACCAGATATGAATTAAATAAAGCGCAGGAAAGGGCACATATTTTACAGGGCTTATTGATTGCACAGGATCATATTGATGAAGTCATTAAGATCATTCGTGGAGCAGCTAATATTGCAGCGGCAAAAGCGGAATTAATGGAACGTTTCGGATTGACCGATGTACAGGCACAGGCAATTGTTGATATGCGTCTGCGTGCGTTAAATGGTTTGGAACGGGAAAAATTAGAGAAGGAATATAAGGAACTTCTCGAACGGATCAAAGCCTTGGAAGAAATTCTTGCCGATGAAAAGGTGCTTTTAGGAGTGATCAAAGAAGAAATCCTTCTTGTAAAGGATAAATTTGGTGATGAAAGAAGAACTTCCATCGGGTTTGATGTAGATGATATTTCCATAGAGGATATGATTCCAAAGGAAAATACGGTAATCACCATGACCAAATTAGGTTATATCAAACGTATGACTGAGGATAACTTTAAAGCACAGAACCGTGGCGGTAAAGGAATTAAGGGTATGCAGACATTGAATGAGGATTTCATTGAAAAGATGTTCATGACTTCTACTCATAATTTTATTATGTTCTTCACAAGTAAGGGAAGGGTCTATGGATTGAAGGCCTATGAAATTCCAGAATCCGGGCGTACAGCCAGAGGAACGGCCATTGTTAATCTGCTTCAGTTAATGCCGGATGAGAAGATCACGGCGGTCATTGATGTGGATGGATACCGGGAAAACGGTGTTCTGTTCATGGCTACGAAGAAGGGCCTGGTTAAGAAGACGGTAGTCACAGAATATAGAAATATCAGGAAAAATGGACTTGCAGCTATTGCATTAAGAGACGATGATGAGTTGATCGAAGTAAAATTCATTGAAGAGCCTACAGATATTTTCCTGGTTACCAAGATGGGTCAGTGCATTCGCTTTGAAAAAGAGGATGTTAGAAGAACTGGACGTGTTTCCATGGGAGTATTAGGCATTCATCTGTCAGAGGAGGATGAGGTCGTTGCAATGCAGACAAGACAGCAGGGAGAAGAACTGCTGATCGTATCTGAAAAAGGTATGGGCAAACGTACCATGATGGATGAATTTAAGACACAGAAGCGCGGTGGTAAAGGTGTCATCTGTTATAAGATCTTAGATAAGACCGGATATGTAGTAGGTGCCAAAGCGGTGGAAGAAGAGGATGAAGTCATGATGATCACAACAGATGGAGTGATTATCCGTACCGAAGTTAATCAGATTTCTATGCTTGGAAGAAATACATCCGGAGTAAAGGTTATGAGTGTGAAGGATGATACTGCAGTTGCAAGTATTACGCGTGTTTTAAAAGAAGAGCCAGAAGATGAGGCTGAGAATGAAACAATCATAGAGGAAGAATAAACGGGAGGCTGCCATATTGTGTGGCAGCCTTTTGGTGCTAATTTAAGGAGTATTTAAGTGATGAGAACAATTCATACAGATGAGATTATTAAAAATATCAAGGAGATGTGCATAGAAGCAAATCTTGAATTATCCGAAGATATGAAAAGAAAACTTAAGAACGCAAAGGAACAGGAAACGGGACGTCTAGGCGCCCAGATTCTGAATCAGTTAGAGGAGAATATGGGTATTGCCAAAGAAGAGAGCATTCCAATCTGTCAGGACACGGGAATGGCAGTGGTATTCTTTAAGATCGGGCAGGATGTTCATATTGAGGGTATGAATGTGACCGATGCAATTAACGAAGGAGTACGACAGGGCTATGTAGAAGGATATCTGCGTAAATCTGTAGTTAAGGACCCAATTGAACGGGAAAATACAAAGGATAATACCCCTGCAGTGATCCATTATGATATGATTCCAGGAGAACAGATTGAAATTACTGTGGCACCAAAGGGATTTGGGAGTGAGAATATGAGTCGGGTGTTCATGTTAAAGCCTGCCGATGGTCTGGAAGGGGTAAAGGCATCTGTTCTTCAGGCCGTAAAGGATGCAGGACCAAATGCCTGTCCTCCGATGGTGGTTGGAGTTGGTATGGGAGGAACTTTCGAAAAATGTGCCTTTCTTGCTAAAAAGGCTTTAAGCCGTAATACAGAAGAACCTTCTTCCATTCCATATGTAGCACAGCTGGAAAGAGAACTACTCGAGGAAATCAACCAACTTGGCATTGGACCTGGAGGGCTTGGAGGAAACACGACAGCACTTGCCGTAAATGTAGAGACGTATCCAACTCATATTGCAGGACTTCCATTAGCTGTTAATATCTGTTGTCATGTAAACAGACATGTATCCAGAACAATTTAGATGAGCTAGAAGCAGTAAAAGCCAGGAGGAAAGAAAAGATGAATCAAAATATTACAGCACCATTATCTGATGAAACGATCAATGGTTTAAAAGCAGGAGATTATGTTTATATTACTGGTACCATTTATACAGCACGGGATGCTGCACATAAGAGAATGTATGAGAATGGAATTCCAATTGATCTAGATCATGATATTATCTATTATCTGGGACCTTCGCCAGCAAAAGAGGGACAGATTATTGGTTCTGCAGGCCCAACAACCAGCAGCAGAATGGATAAGTATACTCCTTATATGTTAGAACATGGTCTGAAAGGAATGATCGGAAAAGGAAAGCGCTCACCAGAAGTCATTGAAAGCATGAAAAAGAATCAGGCAGTATATTTTGCTGCAGTAGGCGGTGCAGGAGCTTTATTATCAAAATGTATTAAAAAGGCAGAAGTAATTGCTTATGATGACCTGGGAACGGAAGCAATCCGTAAATTGGAAATAGAAAATCTTCCGGTCATCGTTGTCATCGATAAAAATGGGAATAATCTGTATGAGACAGCGGTAGAAGATTTCAAAAAGGGAAATGCTGATCAATAAGTTTTTTTGGTATGATCTGCAGATAGAGAATGGAATTTATCGGCAGATCATACCGGGTTTTTACGAGTTCTGATGTGAAATTGTAGAAAAAAATAAAAAGTTGAAAAAAAGTATTGACATGGCAGCTGTTTTTTGCTATTATTATCAAGCGTCATGTTGACGTAACAACTAAATACCTAATAAATTTAGGCATTGGAGAAGTACTCAAGTGGCTGAAGAGGCGCCCCTGCTAAGGGTGTAGG
>OBLI01001888.1_pt1 | contig 19115 bp, 11 predicted proteins | sample 1519701 | NCBI WGS metagenome assembly OBLI01 (sample SAMEA3663005, study PRJEB22513) | pig gut metagenome | biome: pig gut; feature: pig-associated habitat; material: faeces | place: France | collected 2012
GATGAATACACCGTAAGAAGTGATGTTCTTAACCGTACCTTCGAGCACCTGACCCTTTTCGAGCTTGGAGATGATTTCCTGCTTCTGGGCTTCGAGCTCAGCCTCAATAAGTGCCTTGTGTGATACAACGACGTTCTTGTACTCTTGGTTGATCTTGACAACTTGGAATTCCATCGTCTTGCCTACGAATACATCGTAGTCGCGGATGGGCTTCACATCAATTTGTGAACCGGGCAGGAAGGCTTCGATGCCGAAGATGTCGACAATCATACCACCCTTTGTGCGGCACTTGATGTAACCCTTGATAACTTCCTTGTTCTCAAGAGCAGCGTTGACACGCTCCCAAGATTTGCTTGCACGAGCCTTCTTGTGCGAGAGCACGAGTTGGCCACGCTTGTCTTCCTGGTTTTCGATGTACACCTCAACGGTGTCGCCGATTTTCAGGTCGGGATTGTAACGAAATTCGCTAACGGGGATGATGCCGTCGCTCTTGTAGCCAATGTTTACAACAACTTCGCGTTTGCCGATGGAAATAACTGTTCCTTCAACTACTTCATTTTCGTTGACGCGGCCTAAAGTGTTGTCGTAAGCCTGCTCTTGTTCTGCATGGCTCTGAGCAGAATCAGCGATGCCGTTTTCAAATGCGTTCCAATCGAAGTCCGCAAGCGGTGCAATGTTTTTTAAATTCTCCATTTAATGAGTTAATAATAAAGTGAATAATTAGTGGCTTTGACTTCGTAAGACCTTGCAGCGTGGAGCGGGGTGGGCACTCGGCCCCGGTGGAGATGTTGCTCGAACGTGTTTGGGCTTCCTTGTTCAAAACTCGGCCGCAAAGGTAATTATTTACTTTGGAAAACTTACGTTTCCTTCTTGATTTTCATTGTCTTTTTGGATTTTATCTGTTATTAGATATCGAAATGGGCGTTATGGTATGCAAAAAGGAGCCAATCCTTAACGGATCAGCTCCTTCCATGATTATTTGTTGAGGTATGTCAGTAATTACTGAATCTTAACCGTAGCACGGCGGTTGTAAGAGAACGGAGAGAGGTTGTCTACGCCACCCATAGCTTCGGTGATGATGTTATCGCGGTTAACACCCATCTTAACGAGTTCGTTAGCAACCGTTTCAGCACGCTTCTGAGAGAGCTGCTGGTTGTATTCTGCAGAACCGGTCTTGCTGTCGGCATAACCCGTAACAACAATCTTAGCGTTGTTAGCCTTAGCATATTCAGCGAGTTCCTTCACGTTAACGAGGTCCTTGCGGCTGGCAACCTTAGCAGAGTTGATGTTGAAGAATACGCTGGCAGCAGTGCCGACGAATTCCTTCGAGTTCTCAACAACGGTAGCCTTCGTGTCGGTCTTGGAAGCCAACAGCTTGCGGAGCTGAGCGTTTTCGTCCTGCTGTTCTTTGAGCGACTGGTTGAGAGCATCCATCTGTTCCTTGTTCAAAGCCATGAGAGCTTCTACATCGGGAGCCTTCTCCCAGTTGGTCTTACCACCCTTGCGCCAGCTGAAGTTGTAGGTTACGCCGAGGTCAAGACCAAGCTTCTTGTCCCAGTGGTGGAACTGAGTTTGTCCGTAAGAAGTCCAGCGGTCGTTAGCAGCGCCGTCGAAGTCGCCATCGGTACCCATCACTTTGAGGTCGGCGAAGAACTGCCAGCGATCGTTGATGCGGAAGTTGTTGAGCAAACCAGCCTGGAGAGAGAGGTTGTCGTTACCGTTGTCAAAGTTGTGGATTTCACCGATACCTACGTAAGGAATGAGGTTCCAAACGCGGTTTTCGTTGTAGCCGAAGAAGAGGTTAGAAGCGTTGATCAATACGTCAACGTGGCTGTTGAGCGTGTTGTAGAGCGGGTGGCTCTTTTCGGTGTTGGTTTGACGGCTCCATGCGCCTTCAAATTTAACACGGAAACCTACATTGGGGGTAGCCCATTTACCAACGAAAGCGTTCAGGCCGATAGTACCGCGCTTCTCGCTGAAGGGGTTCTTGCTAACACCTGATTCCTGAGAAGTATAGGCTGCTTCGAGGCTGAGACCGCCACCAACAAACCAGTTATCCCAGAAAGAGTTGGTTACTACAGAGTACTTGCTGGTAGGAATTTCTGCTTCCTGAGCCATTGCCGAAGAGGTACCAAGACCTGCAAGGGCAAGCACAAACAAGATTTTTTTCATAATTGATGATTTAAACTATTAATATTGCTTATGTACTAGTTATTGTCGTTTCGCATCTGAACCTGGAGAACTTTTGTGAAGTAAGTATCTACCACTGGCCAGAATACGGGGCAAAGATAAACAAACTCGTTGGTAATGTGCAACTTTTTCAATGAGAAAAACAGATTGTTCCGTATATTTTTTCAGGACAATAACAATAATGACAAGTGCAGGTGCCTTTTTGTCGATTATATTTTGAGATAACGAGCTTTGTTCGCTTTTATTGTTGTGGTACAGGTGATTTGATAAAGCCTGCCAAGGATATTGTCTGGCGAATGGGCCTGTTGCGTTTTTTTTAGTGAGTAATCATAATACGTGTTAAAACATTTTTCCCGGTTTGATGACGATGAGCGTGGGGCTACCGTCAGGCGTCAGGTTGGGGGTAGCACATGTAAAAAGCTGTTCTACAATTCGGGCCATTTCTTCTGCGCTCAAAGCCTGGCCAACGGGCATGGCCACTTTCCGTGCCAAAGCGAAAGCCACGATATGCCCTACGGTGTGTGCGGCGTCTGCCTCTCCCGTGATGGCATCGTGCAGGATTGTGCCTACCAGTGCAGAAGGAGCTATGCCTTCGGTGCCGGTGGGTGTTGCCAAGATAGAAAAACTTCCTGTTCCCAAGGGAGAAATGTCAAATCCTACGCTATGCAGCTGGGGGAGTAAGCTTTCCAAAACACTGTTTTCAGAGGGTGATACATTCAGCATTTCCGGAAAGAGCAAGCGTTGTGAAGGTGCTTGTCTGTTTTCCAGTTGTTCCATGTATTGCTCGTATAGAATTCGGATATGTGCTTTATGTTGGTCGATGAGCGCCAGTCCGGAGTTGAGGGGGGTAACGATAAACTGCCCTTGGAATTGCAGAAAATCCTTAGGTTGCGCACAGTTCTCCCACTCCTGTCGTTGTGCATCTGACAGGTGTCGGTAAAGCGCCTGCTTTTCCCCTTCTTCCTGTGGGATGTCGGGGCTGAAGTTATTCGTACCGCTGTCCAATAGCGGAGCCTGTTTTGCCTGTTCGTAAAGCTCTTGCCAGTGGCTTGGTGCCTGGCGTTTTGATTGGGGTGCTTCGAAATATTCAGGCTGCTGCTGTTGTAGCCCTTTCCATTCTTCAGATGTGGAAGCTGCAAAAGGGTTGAATGAAGGATTGATATGGATTTTTGGGGGGGCGGGTGAAGTAGGGGAGTGGTGCAATGCCTCTCCGAAGGTGGGAATGTCCGGTTTATCTTCCACATCGAAGTCGATGGCCGGCACGGCCCCATATTTGCCCAGAGCTTCTCGGACTGCAGCCAGCAGAATTTGGAAGATGGCGTTGTCGTCCTCGAATTTGATTTCTGTCTTCGTGGGATGAATGTTTACATCCAAGCGTGCCGGATCCACTTGGAAGTGGAGAAAGAAAGGCACTTGCTGTCCTTCGGGAATTAGTCGTTCGTAAGCTGTTTGGATGGCTTTGGCGAAGTACGGATGGCGCATGAAGCGTCCGTTGGCAAAGAGATATTGGTGGGCATTTTTGCGTTTGGAAGCTGCGGGCATTCCCACGAAGCCGAAAATCTTCACCAGTGTTGTTTCCACTTCCACCGGCACCAACCGGCTGTCTGTTTTTTTACCGAAGAGGCCAACGATGCGTTGGCGGAAATTGCCTGCCGGCAAGTCAAGCATGAGGTTGCTGCCCGAATGTAGCGTAAAGGCCACTTCCGGGTGAGCCAGTGCCACCCGTTCCAGCTCCGTCAGAATATTGGTCAGTTCCGTTTGGTTCGATTTGAGGAATTTGCGTCGCGCCGGAATATTAAAGAACAAATTGCGCACAGCAAAATTGGCTCCTACGGGGCATCCTGTAGCCTCCTGTTCCACAACTCTGGAGCCTTCAATGCGTATGCAGGTGCCCAGTTCTTCCGATGCCATCCGTGTGCGGAGTTCCACCTGAGCCACTGCAGCTATGGAAGCCAGTGCCTCGCCTCTGAAGCCCATGGTGCGGAGGGCAAAGAGATCTGTTGCCTGTTGGATTTTCGAGGTGGCATGCCGTTCAAACGACAATCGTGCGTCCGTTGCACTCATGCCGCATCCGTTGTCAATCACCTGAACCAGCGATTTCCCGGCATCCTCCACCACCACTCGTATGTGCGTTGCTCCGGCATCGAGCGAGTTTTCTACCAATTCTTTAATGATGGAAGCGGGCCGTTGTATCACTTCGCCGGCTGCTATTTGGTTTGCCACCGAGTCGGGCAGCAAATGTATAATGTCTGACATGCTTTGAGGTTAAAGATGGTGGAATAGAGAGAAAAGGTGGCGTATCTGTTATGGTTGCGGGATATATGGAAAGTGATGGGAACAAGTTTGTGTCAAATTAAAAACAAAGCGCACAAATTAGAAACAAAGTGCACGAATGTTTTGTGCATTGACTTGTGGCAACCACTTCGCGTTCTGCGTTGATCAGCCTTACAGATTTTGCAGCGGGGCTTCCCGTCGTATGGACGGTTTGAGTGTGGTTCCCGCCTTCTTTCCGCGCCAGTTGAACACGTCTTCGGGTGAGGTGGGGCGGATGTAGTCAAACCAGGCAAAGCCCGGCAGTGTGGTACGTTCGGCCGGCGCCATTCCCAGCGGGTAAAGGTAGCAGTGGGAGGCTGGTGTCCAGATGCGTTTCATCTTCCGTTTTTCCATGAACATCCGGGCCTTGGCCGTTTCCATATAGTTTTGGTAAAGGATGAGGCTGTCCTTTTCGAGCGGATAGTTCACCGCCATTACGTTGCCTATTGCCTGGTTCTCCTTTATCTCTCCCTCTTCAAAATAGGTGCGCATTTGTTGCGCTGCCACTTGGTTGAAGTGGGCAGAGTCGAGCCGTTCCACCATCAACGCCTGACGGTCCACATAGACAGAGTCGATGGTGGAATCGTTCAGGTAGACATTGATTTCCTCGCCCACGATTTGCCGGTTGTCGCTCCACACGATAGGGTCGCGGTAGAGCGTTACTTGGTTGTTAAGTGTGGTAAACACCAGCGAGTCCGCCACTGCCTGCATATCCGTGCGGTAGGCTCGGGCGTGGAAGTAACCGTGCAACTTGCGGTACACCGAGTCTGTTTCTATATTATAGGTATACATGCGCAACGTGTCGGCGTGAAGATAGAGCGTGTCGGTTCCCTGGGAAAAATCCCGTGCCAGTGCCTTTTCGGTGGTCAGTGCTTCGCCGGTCAGTTCGTTGTACCAGGCATATTCCCCCGTCAGAATGTTTTTGTTCTTTTCGTCCAGGCACGAAACATTGCCGAAAGCCTCCATGATGCCCGTTTTTTTGTCGTAGTACACCGTGTCGCCCTGCATCACGCGGTCTTTTCCGAAAGCTTTCGACTTGTCAAACAGTTTCACCTGTTCTGTGTCAGAATTATAGAAACCATGCTCTGTGTAGATGCGGTCGGCTCCCGAATAGATGTTCGATGCGCCCACCACCTCGGCCCATTTCGTGCGCGTGTCGTAGTGCATGGTGTCCGTGAGGAGGCGGAATTTGGAATTGATAAGTTCTACGTTGTAGTTGAACAAAGCTTGTCGCGTGTCCGTATGGTATTCACCCCAGTCGGAGTTGAGTTTGTTGTCCCCGTCATGCAGCTCTCCCCCTTCAAAGTAGTAGCCCACGTTGTACAGTCTGTCATAGTTCAAGCTGTCCGTTTTCAGCACTTGCTGTCGATGCGTCATCACCACGTTGTGCCTCATCTCAGCAATCATTGTTTCGCCGTCGTAATGCAGCTTGTCCCCTTTCAGTGTGAGCGTGTCGCCCTGTACGATGCGCACTTTGCCAAAGGCATCGAATGTTTGCGACAGGTCGTAGAGCACGGCACTGTCGCAGTACATCACCATTCCGGCATGAGCCAGCACCACGTTGCCGCTCAGGCGTTGTGCCCCTTGCATTTCCCTCTCGTCGAAGCGCAGGTCGTCGGCGTGTTTCAGCACGATGCGCTCGTTCTTGGGTGAAGGTTGCCGGTGCAAATCGTGCAGTTCGGGCACGGCCCAGGAGTAGCAGGCCAGGGCAGTCAAAATATAGAGGAGAGCTTTTTTCATAAGCTACAGGTTGCTGAATTACAATCATGCGGTTTACCAAAGACAAGACCCTTGATAAACCGCTTTAAGCAGAATGCTTCACGTTGCATTACTATTGTACAGGGTCGGCGCGGGCCCTTTATTTCACCCATCCTTCGTATCTGAAGTCGCAGTTGCGCCATTCGGGACTGATGCGGATATAAGTTTGGCTGATTTTCTTTTTCAGCCATTCCTCAATCTTCTCTTCTCGTCGCTTCTCCACCACGTTGTTGCGCAGTGTCTGGAAGTCTTCCGTAAGACTGGCGCGGTGGCCGTCGATACGGTTCTTCAGCCGCACTATGGCGCAGACTGTCTGGCTCTTATCGTTGACCATGGTAAACGCCTTGGAAATTTGTCCCACCTGCAGCGTGTCGACCACTTTGGCCACGTCGGCAGGCAGGTCCTTCATCTCGAAGCGTGAGGTGATGGAGCGGTTGGCATGGTTGGCCATGAGACCGTAGTTGTTGCGCGTGTCCTTATCGTCGGACAAGGCTTGGGCTGCCGCTTCGAAGCTGAATTTCCCGGCGCGTATGTCGTCGGCAATAGAGTCGAGGCGTGCCGTGCCATGTATCAGTTCTTCGGTGTCGATTTCCGGCTTGAGGAGAATGTGGCGCACGTTCACCTTGTCGCCGCGTTTGTCGATGAGTTGCAGAATGTGGAAGCCGAACTCGGTGCGCACGATTTTGGAAACCTTTTTCGGGTCGTTGAGGCTGAAGGCCACATTGGCAAACTCCGGCACCCATTGGTTGCGTCCGGCGTAGCCCAGCTCGCCGCCGTTGCGTGCCGAGCCGTCCTGCGAGTAAAACTTGGCGAGGGTAGCAAATTCCGTTTCGCCGCTGTTCACACGTTGGGCAAAGTCGCGGAGCCGCGCCTCGATGCGTTCCACTTCTGCGCGGGCCACTTGAGGCGTGTAGGTGATGATTTGCACCTCTACCTGTGTGGGGGTGTAGGGCAGGCTGTCTTCGGGCATTCCTTTATAAAACTCGCGCACCTGTGCCGGTGTCACTTTCACGTCGCCTGCGATAGACTGCTTCACCTGGCTAATCATTTCGCTTTCGCGCGCTTGTTTTTTCCACATTTCGCGGAGTTGCGACAGCTTCACGTGCATAATTTGCTCTACGGCCTCGCGTGAGCCGTAAGTCTGGATATACTCGCTGATTTGTTCGTCCACCATTTGTATCACATCAGCCTCGCTCACATCTACGCTGTCGAGTTGTGCCTGATGTAGGAACAGCTTGTTGATGGCCAACATCTCGGGAATGGTGCAGTAAGGGTTGTCAACGGGTGAGCCTTGTTGTTCGGCTGTGATGCGGGCCTCTTCCACATCGGAGAGAAGGATAGGTTCATCGCCTACCACCCAGATGATTTCGTCGACCATGTTCTTTTGCGCAAACGAGGCAAAAGGGAACAATGCCAACAGGGCGAGAAGGATTTTTCTACACATGAGGTGAAAGTATGAGTTATAAAGTTGGGAGAAAGGAAACGGGCGAAGAAGGGCGAGGCTACACAGGGCGGTGTATGATGCCATTAAATGCCGGAAGGCTGAAGACCGGGCAGAGCCGGTCCGGGTGAACCGCTTCTCTTGTCGGTTCAGATGTCTGCTTTCAGCCTTCCGGCAGATTATTCCCCTCCGCCTTCCCCAAAAGTTCAGGGTTTCACTGTTTTCAGCACGGATTCGTCAACTGAGAAGCTGAATTCCTTGCGCAGTGCTTCGACCCATTCCTTTTCCTTTTGGCTTTGGTAGTCGTTGGTTACCTGCGCTTTCACGTCGAGATACGATTTCGGTTGCTTCATCACTTTGCCGTAAACGTCGCTCACGGCGTATCCTTTCAGCGGTTCAACCTTTTTGCCGGTTTTGAAGGCCAGCGCGTCAACGTAGCGGTTTTCGCCCTTCATGCAGAGGTAGGGACCGCTGATGCTCACCGTAACCGAGTCTTTGTTAAACTGCTGTTTCAGTTGTTTGCGCCAGTCGCTTTCGGCGTGTTGCTTGAGCATTTTCTTTACCAGCTTGGCCTGTTTTGCATCTTTGCAGTGCATCACGAAGCCCTTGAAGCGCGGTTGTTCCCAAGCGTATTGTTTCTTGTTCGCCTTGTACCATTTTTCAAGTCCCACGGAGTCGGCAGCCGCCACATCCCACACTTGGCGTTTGCTCACTTCGTAGAGCAACAGTCCGTCGTGGTATTCCTGGATGAGGTAACGCAGCTCGGCGTTTTCGCCGATGTGAGCGTTCATCACACTGTCGAGCACGGCTTCGCGTGTAAGCCTTCCGTTGGAAGCATCCACTAACTGCTTGATGCGGTGCTGGCTCGAAGCCTCTTCGATGTTCTGCCGCTTCAGCATGGTCATGATTTCGGGCTTCAGCTTCTCAAACGAGTCGAGCGGCTTGCGGTCTGTCATTTTGATGATGTGGTAGCCGAAGGGTGAGAGCACCGGTGCGGACATCTCCCCCTTGTTCAGGGCATAGGCTGCTTCCTCATACTCTTTGACAAAGGCGCCGGGGCCTGCCAAGGGGAGCTGTCCGCCCTTGGCAGCACTGCCTGGATCGCCCGAGTGCTGCTTGGCCATTTCGGCAAAGTCGGCTCCTGCCAAGATGGCCTGATAAACGGAGTCGGCCTTGGCTTTTGCTGCGGCCTTTTGGGCTTCGGTGGCCTTTTGGTCGAGGCGGATGAGGATGTGAGCCGTTTCAATCAGGTCTTTGCCGTCGAGCTTCTTCTCCGTGTTGGCGTAGACCATCTGCGCAATGGAGTCAATGAAATGTTGGTCCACTAAATACGGCGTGAGTTGCATGTCGCGGTAAGTGTGAAACTCCTTCTTGAAACTCGTCAGCGTGTCAAGGCCGGCTTTTTCGGCAGCAGCCACTTTGAGCTTGTAGTTGATGAACATCGGCACGTATTCTTCCACCGTTTTCTTTTCAACGGCTCCTTCCACATTGCCGTTTTTGTGGAAGGAATATTCAAATTCGGCTTTCGTTACCGGCTTACCGTTGATGGTCATGAGCACCGGGTCGGTAGCCGATTGCGCCCCGGCGGTCAGGGCCAGGGCGAAAAAGGATGAAAGGAGAAATGATGTTTTCATTGGTTTGTAATGTCTGGAAAAGTTTCCATCCTTGCAAGGCTGTTACCTGCCGGGTTTTGTCCGCCGGGTACAGGGGCATGCAAAATCATGCTGTCGGCAATGGCCTTGCAAGGTTGGATAATCGAAACCGCCGGGATGGCAAAACGGTCGTTACTCGCCGCGGCGGCTGTAGTTGGGAGCTTCGCTGGTGATGGTAATATCGTGCGGATGGCTTTCAAGTACGCCGGCTCCGGTGATGCGTGTGAACTTGGCATCGTGCAGCTTTTCGATGGTCGGTGCACCGCAGTAGCCCATGCCCGAGCGCAGTCCGCCCACCATCTGGTAAATTACTTCCTGCACGGAGCCTTTGTAAGGCACGCGGCCCGCAATGCCTTCCGGCACCAGTTTCTTCACGTCGCTCACGCTGCCTTGGAAGTAGCGGTCCTTGGAACCGTTCTCCATGGCTTCGAGTGAACCCATGCCTCGGTAGGTCTTGAATTTACGGCCGTTGAAGATGATGGTTTCACCCGGACTTTCTTCTGTTCCGGCCACAAGAGAACCAATCATGACACTATATCCGCCGGCAGCCAAAGCCTTTACCACGTCGCCGGAATAGCGCAGTCCGCCATCGGCAATGAGAGGAATACCCGTGCCATTCAGAGCCTGTGCCACGTCGTATACGGCCGAAAGTTGCGGCACGCCTACACCGGCCACCACGCGGGTGGTGCAGATGGAGCCCGGGCCAATGCCCACTTTCACGGCGTCGGCACCGGCATCGGCCAGCATACGTGCAGCGTCGCCCGTAGCCACGTTACCTACGACAATGTCCACACCGGTGAAATTGGCCTTGGCTTCTTTCAACTTTTCGATGACCGATTTGGAATGTCCGTGGGCGGTGTCAATCACGATGGCGTCGGCACCGGCCTGAATGAGGGCCTCCATGCGCTGCATGGTGTCAGCCGTAACGCCCACACCGGCAGCCACGCGCAAGCGGCCTTTGGCATCCTTGCAGGCCATGGGTTTGTCCTTGGCCTTGGTGATATCCTTATAAGTAATGAGTCCTACGAGGCGTCCGTGGGTATCTACCACGGGGAGTTTTTCGATTTTGTTTTCCTGCAGAATTTGTGCTGCTGCGTGCAAGTCGGTTTGTGTGGTGGTGGTCACGAGGTTCTCCTTCGTCATCACCTCATCGATGCGTTTGTCCGGATGGCGCTCAAAACGCAAGTCGCGGTTGGTAACGATGCCGACGAGGCAACCTTCATCGTCGACCACGGGGATGCCACCGATGTGGTACTCGTGCATCAGATCCAGGGCATCGCGCACCGTTTTGTAACGTTTGATGGTAATGGGGTCGTAAATCATACCGTTTTCAGCACGTTTCACGATGGCCACTTGGCGTGCCTGCTCCTCGATGCTCATGTTTTTGTGGATAACGCCGATACCTCCCTCGCGGGCAATGGCAATGGCCATTTGCGACTCCGTTACCGTGTCCATGGCAGCGGTTACGAACGGAATCTGCAGGTCGATGTTGCGTGAGAACTTGGTGGCGAGCGAAACCTCGCGCGGCAATACTTCAGAATAAGCGGGAACCAAAAGGACGTCGTCAAACGTAAGGCCGTCCATCACAATCTTGTCAGCAATAAAATCAGCAGTCATACAAAGTACATTTTGTTTTTATTGCGCGCAAAAGTAATGATTTTTTGGGAGTAGATGGTGTATTTTTTCGTTAAAAGTAATATGTGGCTTTTTTCTCTCTCTTGGTTTTTCTGACTTGATGCCCGGAGAACTCCGGTTGGCAGGCAGGGAACAAGTCGCCGAGTTGGGTTTTACAAATGGCGAACTATTTTTTTCTAATCGCCGAGTTGGTTTTTCTACTCCCGGACTTGTCCGTCGTGTTTTATGACGGTCGTTTCCTTCGCATGCACCTCTTCGCGTGCGCCTATATATACGTGTTTCTTCCTTTTGAAAAAAAGGTTCAAACCTTCATATAGCTCTGTTTTATCACTGATTCTCAGTGCTTCCAGGTGTGAACGATTGCGTTTTAAATGTTTCAAACCTGTTTCCATCCATCTTCATGGCCAACCGCTGCCCGGCACTTCATGCCATTACCGGGTTCAAGTCGTTTTGTTCGTTTATCCTGCGCTTCTGTGGCATCTTCCTTCGTGGGGCCGGTCCTGAATGATTTAAAACTCAAATATTCATGCCGAAAATGATTGATAATCAATGGAAAACGTATGGTATATGAAGCTTTGAACCTTTTTTTCCGAGGATAAAATTACGTATATAAGAGGGGTGAACTTGATGGTGTTTGGGGACACATACTTTTTGGAAATAACAAGCGTGTTGACGACTTCGGTTGCTGAAGTGGGTAGATTTGAAATGCCATGCTTGTGGGGAGAGCGCAAGCATGGCATTTCACTATATGGAACATCATAATCCGAGCAACGCGCGGAATTGCAGTAAATGTCGCTTTTGCATTTCGGCATCGCAGCCTTGAGCTTGGAGCCAGGCTGTGAATGCTTGCAGAGCCTTCTCGCGCATTTGTGCGCGCCCGGCTCTCAAACCGCTTTCATACGGTTTGTAAGGCAAGAGGTTACGATTGTAGTTACCGTCGGACATAGGGTAGCAATCAATGAGAGGGTTTGTTTTACGCATCCTTCAGCCGGAGACAGGCTATGCCATTTTCGTCTTCCCCACATTCTATAAGGGGCAGGTTATGGAGGTATTTATAGAAATTGGCTTTGTTGATGCCCTCACGTTCAAAGATATACATACACTTGGCCAGCGCAGCCCTCTTTGTGAGGCAGTGAGACGGTTCTGCCTGCAAAAGGTTGTGCAGCTGTTGGCCTAATTCAATCACCCAGGGCTTGGGTTGGTTGCTTACCTTGCGCTGCTTTCGACGTTGGCACCATTGGTCCTTGTCCTCCGGTCGTATGTGAGTTTCCAAACGGAAACGGTGTTTGTCGCTCTTCTTCCTCAGACAGCAGAGCATGATGTAGCAACGCACAGAGGACGGGTTGAGATTGATGCCCTGGGAGGAGAGATGCTCCATGACATCATCCGTGGTGAACTCGATGCGTTCCTGACAGAAATGGCGTACCACTTCCGAAGGCGGACATTCCCGCCGCCCATCGGGACGGTAAACCCATTTGCTCTTGCCGATGGGTACACACCAGGGGTAGTGTCTGCCGGTGGTGTTCACGCAGAGACTCTTGCCCGTGCCGCCACGCGAACGGTAGATGCGGGCGATGTTGGTGATGGATATGTCTTTGTTTTCATAGATGATGCGGGCAAACTGCTGAGTGTCGTTCAGGTGCTGGTACTTTAATAAGTATTGGTTGTCGGCTGTGGTCTCAATCACTTCGCGATGGGTGAGAATGAGCCGTACCAAAGCTTCGTCAACCTCCATTCCTTCCATGTGTTTCATCGAAGGGAGCTGTTGGATGATTTCCTCAAACGGCATAGGGCGCACATTCCTTTGCAAGAGGTAGAATATAGCCTGATAGTGAGCGTTGAAGAGGCGCTTTTCGATATTGTAGTCCAACAGAATGGGATTGTCCTTAATCCAAGGTAGGGTAGTGTCGCCACAGACAACCTTGCGGTTGAGCATGAGAGCGATGGCTTGAAGGCGGGGATTGCGGGCCATAGTGGGGTCAGTAACCACTTCGCCCGGTGTTAAGGCAGCGTAGTCCGTCAGCAACGGCCCGCGATTGAAGGGCCATCGGATGCAACCGATATACTTAGGTCGGAGGGTTGGAGTGCGCATTTCTTCGGCAATGGCGTGGATAATCATCCTGATTCGCTCCTTTGTTACCTGTTGCAGTCCGTAATCCGTCATGCAGGCGTGTATTTCAGCTATTGACTTACCTTGGAGGTAAAAGCTTTTCATCACATACGTGCGCAGTGCATAGCGGCCCGGAAGTTCGTAAACATTAGTATGCCGCAACCAGAACTCTATCTTCCATAACATGGGGTTTTCTTTGCCCTTTCCCTCCGTCGACAGGGGCGAAGATGGGGTGAGGGCCTGTTCCTCACCTTCATTGCGTTGTTCAATGGCGGGAGTTTCTTCTTCAAACTTCAAAGCTTGTTCTATGTTTTCTGTTGTCATGATGTCCGAGTGATTTAGTCCATAGAATCGTTGCAAACTTATTAAATTTTTCTAAACAATGTAGAGTTTTTGAATAAAAAAATGACTTTAGAGTGTAGCGTTTGGCCCATTGAATTGTATAGTAAGTATGATGGACGATCAAACCTACATATCGTTGGTCCCCGCAGTGCGGCGCGTCGTGGTGCGGGAAGCCGGGCGTTATTTGGCTGACGAGGACGATGCTGCCGATGCGGCGCAAGAGGTGATGCTTAGGTTATGGCAACTGCGGGGCGAACTGTCAGATGAAAAGAAAAAACTCTGTGCATATGCAGCCGTGATTTGTCGCAATCTTTGTTTGAACAAGCTGAAAGCGAAACGCAACCACCTGTTTCTCAGCCTCTTTCGCAGCGATGAAGATGCAGAGAATGCGATGGAAGAGGCTGTGTATTTGCCGGCTTCTCCCGGACCGGATGTGGTGCTTGAAGCCAAAGAAGCCTACGGCCTGTGTGAAAATGCGGTGAAACAGCTACCTGAGAAATGGCGGCTTATCCTGCAAATGCGTTCCGAGCAGCAGATGGAAACAGAAGATATTGCACGAGCCTTGGATACCTCGGCTGGAGCTGTGAGAGGCATGCTGAGCAAGGCAAGGGCACGATTACTCACATTGATTAAACAGCAAAATGAAATACGAAGAAGCACATATTGAAGCATTGCTCAGCCGTTTCATGAAGGCTGAAACCACCTTGGCAGAAGAACAGCAGTTGGCCGACTTCTTTGCTTCCACCCCGTCTGTTCCCCGGCGTTGGAGCGCATTTGCCATACTGTTTGCCGGTATCGAAGCAGGGGTGTTGGAAAAAATAGACAGTGAGCAGCCCAGCCCCAACGAATTGCACCAGCCATCCGCTGCACGGTCACTGCGCCATGTGGGGAAATCCCGACGCAGCCTGCTGTGGCTGAGAGTAGCGGGCGTGGCTGCCATGCTTTGCCTGTGCAGCGTGGTGGGACGCATGGTGTGGCTGAAGGAAGACTCCGTTACCGTTGAAAAAAGCGCAATCGCCACCTCCGAAAAGCAGTCACTACAGCCTGCAAACAAACAGTCCGGCCCCTCCTGTGCCGCACTGATGACCACAGCGTCGGCAGTTTTACAGCCCCACACTCCAAGTGCTGTCCCGAACAGGTTCCTCTCTTCACGAAACGACGCAGACAAATCCCGGAGGTTGGCACATTCCCCAAAGATGGCAGCAAAAAATGATGGCGAAAAAAGCTTCATTGCAGCGGAGCAGGAAAGCACCTCACGGGGTGAGCATGAAGAAAGCTGTACACCGCCACACGTAGTTCGGAATGAACAGCAGCCAGCTCCATTGCCTGACATCGACCAATCAGACCTTTCGGAATATATTGTAGCTGCGGCCTTTACCTATCCCGAACATTCCAGGCTGGATGAACGCGCTATCAGGGGGAGGAACAGGGTGAGGGCAGAGGTTATGGAACAATATGCCCATTTAGGTTTCTAAGCAATCACACAAATTTCGATATATGAAAAAGACAATGACTTTAGCCTGCTTGTGTCTGATGGTTGTGCAGGTTGCGGCGCAAGAAACGTTGCGTGGACTGAAAACGTATGCTACCGGAAAATTTCGGATGCATGCCACCGTCATGGAGAGTTTTAATGGTACAACCCATAGTGAGTTTTTCCTTGTACGTGTGCCGAAGGACAGCGTGGCGCCGGGCGACCTCTATACCATCCGTTCTGCTTACAATTCAGCCATGAGTGAGGCCGATGAGGCCAATCTGTATGAAACCCATCGGCCGGCTGGATGCGACACCGTGTCTTATTCCATAGTAAAAGGAGGGCGGTTGACGCAAGGCACCATGGAACACGAAATCTACGGGCATGCTTTTACCTGTAATTCCGAAATCATGGCAATGCTCGACATCAACTGTCAGCAGATGGTGATGGGAGTGCAGTTTGAAGTGCCCAAACTGCCGGACGAAACGGTAAAACCGCTTGATAATGCTCTATTGGAAAAATTCTTGGGGGAGTTGGTGAAGCAGAATAAATGCCAAACCGTGCGTGTTACCTACCGCAAGCGCAACGGTGGGATGGCTGCCATTGCCTACAACTTGCACGATGGGGAAACGACACAGGGCACACGCTATGACGTTACGACGGATGCGGGCAAGGTGATGGAAGAACTGCGGAAACTGATGCAGATGTATAAAAACCGAGGACAAATCTATTCCTTTACAGAGAGTGCACTGTGGGGAATGGACGTGTGTCTGAAATTGGGCAACCATGAGCACTGCTATCTGCTCAAGATGTCATCGAAGGGCGTGCTGAAAATATTGCATGTAACGCGACAGCAGAATAAGGGCATGTTTGTGCCGGTAGAGTGGCCCGACATCGTGGAATATAATGACGGAGTGATGCGATAAATGGTGCGACCTTAGGTTATAAGGTTGTTGCAGAGGTTATGAGAGATAAGGTTGTGAGGTTACTCTGCAACTTTTGATTATAAGTTTAGGGTCGCTTCGCTCCCGGTGGGTATGAGGTTATTCTGGTGATTACTGTCCTTCAGACAGTTACTTTATAACCTCATAACCTTATCCCTCATAACCTTATCCCTCATAACCACATCCCTCATAACCTTATCCCTCATAACCTTATCCCTCATAACCTTAGAAATCACCTTCCACTTTTTTATCATGCGTTTCATAATACTTATTATAGCCGTAATTTCTTTCAACTTAGCCGCTCGTTCCCAGGACATCAAGGACAGTGTGGCTGTTTACGGCAATGTTTCAGACAGCTTTACCTACGAGCAGCTGAAAGGAGTGCACGTAGAAATTCTGCGTGCCGACAGTTCGTTGATATACGATTTCCATACCGACCCCGTATATGGCTATGGCGGTTATCGGCATAATATTGACAAAGTAGGCTATCTCTATGTGCCACGCGAAACATGCCTGTTCCGTTTCACAAAAGAGGGGTATCTTCCTCAAAGCATCACACTTGAAAAGAAGCACATTGGCCGGCGCGAGAAACGTGTGTTTTTGGGAGAAATCCATTTAAAGCGCGTGCCCCGTGGCGAAAGGGATTTGGGCGAGGCCGTTGTCTCTGTCTCCAAAATACGCATGGTGGTCAAGGGCGACACGCTGGTTTATAATGCCGATGCCTTCCAACTGGCTGAAGGCTCCATGCTCGACGGGCTCATCAAACGGCTCCCCGGCTTTAAACTGCAAGGTGGCCAAATACGTGTGAATGGCGAGTATGTGAGCAGTCTGCTCGTAAACGGTGAAGAATTCTTCCGGGGCGACCCCCGCGTGGCACTCGAAAACCTGCCGGCCTATATGGTCGACAAGGTGAAAGTCTATCACAAGGAGCACGAATACAGCTACATCACCAAGGAGAGGGACAAGAAGGAATTGCCCTTGGTGGTCGACGTGAACCTGAAGCGGCAATACGCTATCGGTTGGGTGGCCAACGTGGCTGCGGCTTATGGACTGGCGGAGCGCTACCAGGCGCGCCTGTTCGCCCTGCGTTTTACGGACAACTCGCGCTTGGCTGTTTACGGAAATGCCAACAATACGAACGACACGCGCCAGCCCGGCGTGACCGGCGATTGGAAAGCACAGGGCGTAGCCTCCGGACGCACTGAGATGCAAACGGGAGGTTTCGAGGTATTGGTAAAGGACAAAAAGGGTGTGTGGAAATACACCGGCAATGCCCAAGTGGCCCATCGCGGGACAGATGACCGCAGCATCGCCTCCACCGAAACTTTCCAGCCCGGATGGGAGCAGAGCACCTTTTCAAGGATAAACCGCGGAAATACAGGCAATCAACTGAAAGTACAAACTGACCATCAGTACACTTACCGAAAAACACAAGGCCACCTGACGCTCACCGGACATGGAGCTTATCAGCGAAACCGTAATCGCTCCGACCTCCTGGGGGCAGAGTTCATGGACGACCCGAAAGATGCTTACCGCGCAGCTTCGTTAGACAGTATTTTCCTCGGAACGAGCAACCGACTCGCCGCCCTCCTGCTCCACAAACAGCGGGAACAGAGGAAAGAGCGGTCTGACTATTGGAACGGAAACATTCAGCTGAATAGTTACATCGAAGTTCCCCACACCCCCGACTATATCAATTTCTCTGCCCATGTACGGGTGGACAAGCAGGAGCAGACATCCTTCTCCGACTATTTCCTCCATTTCAATTCGGCCATAGCGGCAGACAGACCGGATGACCATCGCCGGCGCTACACCGCATCGCCATCATTCGCCCTGGACGCTGCCGTAGATCTGACTTATAATTATCGCCCCGACTGGGGCTTCATCAAACCGCATTACATTTTCAAGGAAAACTATCGCAACACGGACCTTTCGCTCTATCGTTTAGACCGTTTGGAAGAAGGCGCTCCGGAGTTTGGCGAACTTCCTTCGAGTGTGGAAGCACTGATGAGCTGCTTGGATGCCCCGAACTCCTTCACTTCAAGGCTGAATACGCAAACTCACCGAGCAGGAGCCGAACTGGCATACTGGCTGCCGGGAAAGTTGCCCAGCCATCGTTTGATATTCACGCCAGAAGTGGAATGGCGCATAGACCATCTTGTTTACCACAGAGACATGCTCCACACCAAGCCACGCCGGAGCAAAGCCGTTTTCATGCCCTCGGCATCGTGGGGCTTTGAGAACTGTTATGTGAACTACAAAATGACATATTCCTATCCCGACCTCCTAAGCCTGCTTCGCTATACAGACAATTCCGACCCGCTGAACGTATACAAAGGTAATCCGGACTTGAAACGGAGCATCAAACACAGCGTGGACTTCAGCCGTTCGTTTGGCAACTATCAAACAGGGTGGCACTTCTACCTGAAGGGTGGGTGGAACATGACGCACAACGCCATAGCCCACGCCATGCACTATGATGCCGACACGGGCATACGTACCTTTTCGCCGCGCAATGTCAATGGCAACTGGGGAGCGAACCTTTCGGGCGACTATCAAAAGCCTCTCGACCGTGAGCAACGCTTCATTCTTACCACCGTCACTGATTTCAGCTATCGGAACAGCGTGGACTATGTGACCGAGCGCAGCACGGTTCGCAACTTGAATGTGGGTGAAAGCCTGCATCTCAATGCGCGCTTCAAGCAAGCTGTCATTGACCTGAACGTGGCGGTAAACTACCTTCATGCCTCCTCACCGGATGCCGGTTTTCAGACAATCAACAGCTTCGATTTCAAATACAGCGCATCGGCCCAACTCCCTCTTCCGGCAGGCTTCGCACTGAGCACCGACTTTACGCTCTATCAGCGTACAGGCTATACGGACAAGAGTCTGAACGATTGCCGCTTTGTGGCCAACGCCCGTCTTTCAAAGACATGGCTGGGTGGCCGTTTGGGACTCACTCTCGACGCCTTCGATATCTTCCACAGGCTGAGCCATGTGACCAAAACCATCAATGCCCAAGGCATTACCGAAACCTGGTACAACTCACTGCCTTCCTACGCAGTGGTGCAAATAGCATATAAGTTCAGCAAACAACCCAAGAAAAAATAACCATAGAGTCAACAAGCAAGTTTCTTTTAAGTAGGCGGAGAAACTCACGGGTTTTATATACATTTGCATTGACAGGCAGCCTGAGAGAAATAAATTTCTTTGATGTGTACCAGCTCTTCACCTATCATGAAATAGACAAAGCTCTTCT
>OBLI01001889.1_pt1 | contig 19109 bp, 19 predicted proteins | sample 1519701 | NCBI WGS metagenome assembly OBLI01 (sample SAMEA3663005, study PRJEB22513) | pig gut metagenome | biome: pig gut; feature: pig-associated habitat; material: faeces | place: France | collected 2012
AGGTTTCCGTCACCGTGCCCGATGAATACATGGGCACCGTCATCGGCGACATCACTGCCCGCCGTGGTAACATTCTGGGTCAGATCACCCGTACCGGTGCTGTTCAGGTGGACGCCAACGTGCCTCTGGCGGAGATGTTCGGCTACGCTACCGACCTGCGCAGTAAGACCCAGGGCCGCGGCAACTACACCATGGAGCCCAGCCACAACTCCGAGCTGCCCAAGTCCAAGACCGACGAGATCATCAAGGCCCGGGGCAGAGACTAATCGCGCTTCATTTCCTGTGGGAAGCGCAGCTTCTCACGGAAAATGCAGATATTTTCAGGGAAATTTTAAAATTTCTCTTGTGTTTCCTGCATTTGTGTAGTATGATGTACACGATGTGCGGCGACGCACGAACCTAAACTGTTCATTCATTTCTATAATCATTAACTAGGAGGAATATTTCAAATGGCAAAGCAGAAGTTTGAGAGAAATAAGCCCCACGTTAACATCGGCACCATCGGCCACGTTGACCACGGCAAGACCACTCTGACCGCCGCTATCACCAAGTATCTGGCTATGAAGGGCCAGGCCCAGTTCGAGGACTACGCTTCCATCGATAAGGCTCCCGAAGAGAAGGCTCGTGGTATCACGATCAACACCGCTCACGTTGAGTACGAGACCGACAAGCGTCACTACGCTCACGTTGACTGCCCGGGCCACGCCGACTATATCAAGAACATGATCACCGGTGCTGCTCAGATGGACGGCGCTATCCTGGTTATCGCTGCTACCGACGGCCCCATGGCTCAGACTCGTGAGCACCTGCTGCTGGCCCGTCAGGTCGGCGTGCCCTATATCGTTGTGTTCCTGAACAAGTGCGATCAGGTTGACGACGAGGAGCTGCTGGAGCTGGTCGAGATGGAAGTCCGCGAGACCCTGTCCGAGTACGAGTTCCCCGGCGACGACACCCCCATCATCAAGGGTTCCGCTCTGAACGCTCTGGTTTCCGAGTCCAAGGATCCCGAGGCTCCCGAGTATGCCTGCATCAAGGAGCTGATGGACGCTGTTGACGACTATATCCCCACTCCCGACCGTAAGGCTGACCAGCCCTTCCTGATGCCCGTTGAGGACGTCTTCACCATCTCCGGCCGTGGTACCGTTGCTACCGGCCGTGTGGAGCGTGGCGTTGTCAAGAAAAACGAGCCCGTCGAGATCGTTGGCCTGCGCGAGGACAAGCTGTCCACCGTCGTCACCGACATCGAGATGTTCCACAAGCTGCTGGACTACGCTGAAGCCGGCGACAACATCGGCGCTCTGCTGCGTGGTATCGACAAGAAGAACATCGAGCGTGGTCAGGTTCTGTGCAAGCCCGGTTCCATCCATCCTCACACCAAGTTCAAGGGCCAGGTTTACGTCCTGTCCAAGGAAGAGGGTGGCCGTCATACTCCCTTCTTCAACAACTATCGTCCTCAGTTCTACTTCCGTACCACCGATGTTACCGGCATCATCACCCTGCCCGAAGGCACCGAGATGTGCATGCCCGGCGACAACGTTGTTATGAGCGTTGAGCTGATCACCCCCATCGCTATCGAGAAGGGCCTGCGTTTCGCTATCCGTGAAGGCGGCCGTACCGTTGGTTCCGGCGTTGTCACCGAGGTTGACGAGTAATTCTCTCAGCGGTTAATACGCAAAATGGCTCCCCAGTCTTCGGACTGGGGAGCTTTCCATTCGATAGCAAAAGCGCCGTCCATTTCCGGACGGCGCTTTTGCACGACACAGGTCTATAAGCCGGGTTCTGTCTTGACAGCCATCTATCTAGCCCCGCGGTTGCCCGCGGGATCAAGCCGCCTCCTCGGGACGGTCGGGCAGACCACATGTCCCTCCACGGCGTTGCTCCGGGATAGAGTTTACAGCACCAGCATGTCTCCATGCGGCGAGTGCGCTCTTACCGCACTTTTTCACTATGACCGGAAAACCGGCTACATCTCTCTGTTGCACTTGTCCTGAGGTTACCCTCGGCGGGCGTTACCCGTTATCCCTGCCCTGTGGAGCCCGGACTTTCCTCATCCGCAGCCTTTCGGCTTACGTCCGCGGCTGTCCGACCTGGTCGCGGCAATATTGTAACGCAGAAGTTCGGAATTGTCAAACATCTTGCAAATTCTTTTGAGAAGGGCTATACTATCCGTAAAACCAAAGAAATGGGGATTTGATATGAACAGCAAATTTGAAGAATACTTTTCTTCTCTGAAGGATAAAAAAATCGCGGTGCTGGGGCTGGGTGTCAGCAACCGCCCCCTCGTCAGACTCCTGCTGGAATTCGGCTGCGACGTAATTGGGTGCGACAAAACCCCCCGGGAAAAGCTGGATGATGAGGTGCTGGCGCTGGAAAAGGCGGGCTGCAAGCTCCATGTGGGGGAAACGTATCTGGACGGCGTGGAAGCGGATATTGTATTCCGTACCCCCGGTATGCACCCGTCGAATCCTGCCATTGAAGCCCTGCGCGCCCGGGGCGCGGAGGTCACCAGCGAAATGGAGGTTTTCTTCGAACTCTGCCCCTGTACGCTTTTGGCGGTCACCGGCTCTGACGGCAAGACAACAACCACTACGCTGGTGTCCGAAATGCTGAAAGCTGCCGGGAAAACCGTCTGGCTGGGGGGCAACATCGGCACACCCCTGCTGCCGCTGGTGCGGGAAATGAAGGAAACGGATTATGCCGTAGTGGAGCTCAGCTCCTTCCAGCTGATGGACATGAAGCGCAGCCCGGCCCGGGCGGTCATTACGAACCTTGCCCCCAACCATCTGGACATCCACAAGGATATGGCGGAGTATATCGAGGCAAAAACCAACATTTTCCGCTATCAGGATGAAAGGGGCCTTCTGATTCTCAACGCCGACAACGCCATTACTTCCGGTTTCCGGGGCAACGGAACCACCCGCTTTTTCTCCCGGCAGAAAGAGGCCGACGTGTGTGTGACGGACGGCGTGATTTGCCGCCATGGAGAAAAGGTGCTCCCGGTGGGGGACATTCTCATTCCCGGTGTCCATAATGTAGAGAATTACATGGCTGCCATCGCCATGGTAGAAGGGCTGGTGGACGATGAAACCATCCGCCATGTGGCGAAGACCTTTGGCGGCGTGGAGCACCGTATTGAGCTGGTGCGGGTGAAGGACGGCGTTAAATTCTACAACGATTCCATCGCCTCCAGCCCCAGCCGCACCATCGCCGGCCTGCGCAGCTTTCCGGAAAAGGTGATTCTGATTGCAGGGGGCTACGACAAACATATTCCCTACGATGTCCTCGGCCCGGAAATCTGTAAGCATGTCAAGAAGCTGTTTCTGGGCGGCGCAACGGGAGAAAAGATTCGTCAGGCGGTGATCTCCTGCCCGGAATATGACTCTCAGAAACTGGAAATCATGGACTGCGGCAGCTTTGAGCCTGCCGTTCGTGCCGCTGCTGCTGCCGCAAAGGCGGGAGACGTGGTGCTCATGAGTCCCGCCAGCGCGGCCTTCGACCAGTTCAAGAATTTCATGGTTCGGGGCGAATACTACAAGAAATTGGTGAAGGAGCTGTAACCATGGATATCACAAACCTGACCCGCCCGGCCCGGAAGCTGCTGAAGCTTCAGCCCTGTGGCGCGGTGATTGTGGCGGCGGGCAGCGCCACCCGCATGGGGGGCATCGACAAGGTCATGGCGGATTTAGGCGGGGAGCCTATGATTGTCCGTACGGTCCGGGCCTTCCAGAACTGCGACGCCATTGCTTCCATCGTCATCGTTACCCGGGAAGACCTGATTCGGCCCATTTCCGACCTGTGCCGGGATATGAAAAAGGTCGCGGCTGTGGTTGCCGGAGGGAAAAGCCGTCAGGAGTCCGTCCATCTGGGGCTGAACGCTCTGCCCAAGGGAACCAAACTGGCAGCCGTCCACGATGGGGCCAGACCGCTGGTTTCCTGGCAGGTCATTGATCGGGTGGTACGGGCTGCCAATACCTACGGCGCGGCGGCGCCTGCCATCCCCGTGAAGGACACCATCAAGGTGGTGGAGGGGAGACTGGTGAAGGAGACTCCCGATCGTTCGTCTTTGATGGCGGTGCAGACCCCTCAGGTGTTTGATTTTGACCTTCTCCGCGGCGCGCTGAAAAAGGCGGAAGAGGACGGGGCACAGGTCACCGACGACTGCTCCGCCGTGGAGCGCACAGGTATGAGAATCAAGATCGTGGAGGGCGACGAGCGGAATCTCAAGGTCACCACGCCCATGGATTTAAAAATTGCGGAGCTGCTTTTGGAGGAAACCCAATGAGAATCGGACACGGATATGACGTACACAGACTGGTGGAAGGCCGGGACTTGATCTTAGGCGGCGTGAAGATCGACTACGAAAAGGGCCTGCTGGGCCACTCCGACGCGGACGTACTGCTCCACGCGGTATCCGACGCCCTGCTGGGTGCGGCGGGATTGGGAGATATCGGCCGCCACTTCCCGGACACCGATCCCCAATACAAGGGCGCGGATTCTCTGATGCTTTTGCGGGAGGTGTACCGGAAAATCTCGGAAAAAGGCTTCCGGGTGGGCAATATTGACGTGACCATGATCGCCCAGAAGCCGAAATTAAAGGATTTCATTCCTCAGATGCAGGAAAACATTGCCGCTGCCGTGGGGGTGGCTCCCGACCGGGTGAACGTGAAGGCCACCACCGAGGAAAAGCTGGGCTTCACAGGGAGCGGCGAGGGCATGGCCTGCCACGCGGTGTGTCTGCTGGAGGAAACTGAATAACCGTATTGGGCGTGCTGCAGGATGTGCAGCACGCCCAATATTGTTCGCAGCGCCTGATAAAAAAGCAGAGCCCTATCGCAATCACGATACCGAGCAGGCCCCATGGCGTAACGACTGCCACCCGGGTTCGTTACGCATTGGCTGCCGCCCTGGGGCTGCACGGTTCGTGCCAAACCGGCATAGATTGGGCCGGGGAGGTTATGGGCATGAGATTCTATTTTATTACCTTTCGATCGGTGACCTATGCCCAGCAGGGGGAGCGGCTGCTGAAGGGAAGCGGGTTCCGGTGCGTTTTGCAGCGGACGCCACGGTGGATGGAGGAACAGGGCTGTGGTTACGCTCTGCGGGTGCGCGCGGCGGAAATTGAGCCGGCTACCGCCCTGCTGGCCCAGCGGCAGATTCCCATTCGCCGGGTCTATCTGCAAAGCAAAGACGGGCTCTTGGAGGAGGTTTCCGCATGATTTATCTAGACTATGGGGCAACCTCGTTTCACAAGCCCCCGGCGGTGTACCGGGCGGCGGAAAAAGCCATGCGGGTCTGCGCCAATCCGGGCCGGGGCGGGTACGGCGCCGCCATGGAGGCGGCCCGGACGGTGTTCGACTGTCGGACAGCGGCGGCGGAGCTGTTTTCCTGCCGCCCGGAACAGGTGGTGCTCACCACCAGCTGCACCCACGGGCTGAATATTGCCATCCGCAGTCTCGTGAGGCCCGGCGGCAGGGTCGTTATATCGGGCTTCGAGCACAACGCCGTGACCCGCCCGCTCCACGCGCTGGGGGCGGACATCCGGGTAGCCGGGCGGCGGCTGTTCGACTGGGACGATACCTTGGAAGCCTTTGACCGGGCGCTGAAGGAGGCCGATGCTGCGGTCTTTACCCATGTATCCAACGTATTTGGCTACATTCTGCCGGTGGGAGAGATGGCGGCGCTGTGCCGTCAGCGGGGCGTCCCCTTCATTCTGGACGCCGCCCAGTCGGCAGGAACGCTGCGGGTGGATTTTTCCGCCCTGGGGGCGGATTTTGTCGCCATGCCAGGGCATAAGGGACTGCTGGGCCTGCCGGGCACGGGAATTCTTCTGTGCGGGCAGAGAGGGGAGCCGTTGCTGTTCGGCGGCACCGGAACCCAGTCCATTCAGCAGGAAATGCCGGAGGAGCTGCCGGAACGGCTGGAAGCGGGAACCCTGAATGTACCGGGCTATGCAGCCCTGACCCAGGGACTGAAATACCTGAAGCGGGTGGGCACGAACGCGATTTTCCGGCAGGAGCAGCAGAGCCTGCAGCACTGCATACGGGGTCTCATCCAGCAGGGCTTCCGGGTGTTTGCCGGGGCCCATCAGGCGGCGACGGTGTCCTTCCTGACGGGGCAGGACTGCGAGGAGGCGGCGGAATGGTTAGCCAGTCGGGGCATCGCCGTCCGGGCCGGACTGCACTGCGCGCCGCTGGCGCATGAGAGCGCCGGGACGCTGGAAACGGGGACCGTCCGGGTCAGTCTGGGTTTTGACACCACAAATGGACAAATTGACGCATTTCTCCGGGCCTCAGCCAAATTACCGCCTGTTCGGTAATAAAATTTTTACAGAAATGCCTATTGCCATCAGAGGCGTTATCCGCTATAATGGAACGGATAATAGATAAGTATATCATAGCGCATTGTGCGCCTATGGTTTGCCGATAGAAAGAAGGTTGATGGGAAGATGAACATTATTCAGCAGGTACTGAAAATGCAGTGGTCTGATTATCTGGACATTCTTGTGGTTGCCTTCCTGATCTATAAATTGCTGCCGCTTCTGCGGACGCCGCACATCATGCGTCTGGCCCGCACGGTCATCGCGCTGGTGCTCATCGCCTGGGTCACCAACGTGGCAAAGCTCTATACCATTAACTGGATTCTCAATCAGTTCCTAGCCATTGGACTGCTGGCCTTTGTGGTGCTGTTCCAGCCGGAGCTTCGGCGGATGCTGGATCACCTGGGCAATGTGAAGCTGAGCAAGTTCTTCGGAATGCCCCAGCCGGTGCAGGAGATGGACGCGGTGATCACCCAGACCGTCCGGGCCTGCGAGGCCATGAGCCGGGAAAAGGTGGGCGCGCTGATCGTGTTTGCCCGGGATCAGCGGCTGGAGGAGTATTTCAAAACCGGAACCCCCATTGACGGGCAGGTTTCCGATCAGCTGGTGCGGAATATTTTCTTCAAGAACTCCCCCCTGCACGACGGCGCCATGATTATCCGGGACGGGCGCATCGCTGCGGCAGGCTGTGTGCTTCCCCTGAGCGCCAACGAGAACCTGCCCCCGGAGCTGGGCACCCGTCACCGGGCCGGGGTGGGCATGAGCGAGGCCACCGACGCGGTGGTGGTCATCGTGTCCGAGGAAAACGGCTCCATTTCCGTGGCAGTCGGCGGTATGCTCAAGCGCTCCCTGAAGGTGGCGACGTTGGATAAGCTGCTGCGGCAGGAGCTGCACACCGCCCAGCCGGAGGATGATGGCGGCATGTTCCCCGCTCAGGTTCTGAGGAAGCTGTCCGGCAAGGCAAAGGAGGATGGAAGCGATGAAAAGAAATAAGCTCTACTCCATGCTCCTGTCACTGGTGGTGGCCTTCGGTCTGTGGCTGTATGTCAAAAACAATGTGAGTATTGAGGACAACAATACTTTCTATAATATTCCTGTGGTGATGGAAAGTGAGTCGGTTCTGGGTGAGCGGAATCTGATGGTCACCTCGATTTCCACCAACTCGGTTTCCCTGAACCTGTCCGGCGCCCGCAGCGATCTGAGCAAGCTGGATTCCAGCAAGCTGGCGGCGAAGGTGGATCTGTCTCAGATCACTGAGCCGGGGGAGCACATCGCCCTGAGCTATACCATTTCCTACCCCAGCGACGTATCTCCCAGCGCCTTTACCGTGGGCAATAAGAATCCCGGCGCAATCTTCGTGGATGTGGACTACCGCCGGGTGTCAGAGATTCCGGTGCTGATTAAGTGGACGGGCAACCGTTCCGAGGATTACATCTATGACACGGAAAACGCGGTGCTGGACAACAACACCGTGACCATCAGCGGCCCGGCCTCCGTGGTGGACACCATCGACCATGCCCGGGTGGAGATCGACCTGACGGAACAGGTGGAGTCCATCAGCCAGAATTACCGCTACACCCTCTGCGACGCGGACGGCAATCCTGTGGACGCCGAGCAGATCACCACCAACGTGGAAGAAGTCCGGCTGGAAATGCAGATCCAGAAGATTCGGGAGCTGCAGCTGGTGGCGGACGTGGTTTACGGCGGCGGCGCCAATGAGCACAATACCACCATCGACATTTCGCCCAAGACCATCCGTGTCTCCGGCGGCGAGGCGGTGCTGAACGAGCTGGGCGACACCCTCACCGTCTGCTCCGTGAATCTGGCGGATTTGGATAAGAGCGTCAACGAGCAGAAGTACACCCTGACTCTGCCCGAGGGCGTGACCAACCAGACCGGCGTGAATGAGGTCACGGTTTCCATCAAGTTCACCGGCCTGAAGACCAGAGAATTTACCATCGACCGGTTTGAACCCATCAATGTGCCGGACGGGCTAAGTGTGGAGATCATCAACGCCAACCTGAGCGTGAAGCTGCGGGGCCCCGAGACGGAAATTGCGGGCTTGAAGGAAGAAAACATCCGGGCAGTGGTGGACTTCACCAACGCCGAGGTGGGCACGGCAACCTATAAGGTGAAAATCGTATGCGATGACCGGTTCCCCAACGTGGGCGCCGTGAAGACCAGCTCCGTCTCCGCGACGGTGCAGGCCGCGGGAGGCTGACATGGAGCAGCTGGTACGGGTCCGGCAGACCCATGACGACGGTACTGCCGCTGTGATCCACATCCGGGAAAGCGCCTGCTCCGGAGACTGTCACAAGTGCTCCGGCTGCGGCGCGGCGAAGGAGACGGTGATCTTCACCGCCGACAACCCCATCGGGGCCGCCCCCGGGGATCTGGTGAAGGTGGAATCCTCCACGGCCCCGGTGCTGAAGGCCGCTGTGGTGCTGTACGTTCTGCCGCTGGTTCTGTTTTTCCTGGGCTACTATCTGGGCACGCTGCCGGGGAGCTTCGGCGCGTTAGGCGGCGGAATTGGCTTCGTTCTGGGCGTGGTGATCGTCATTGCCTATGACCGTCTCGTGGTAAACAAGGCCGACCTTCACTACACCATTACCGCGTTTGCGGATACGACAACCGTCAGAAAAGAGGAAGAAAACCATGGTTAAGAGTATGACCGGCTACGGCCGGGCGGTGGAGACCGTCAACGGCAGGGAGTTCACCGTGGAGCTGCGCTCCGTCAACAACCGGTACCTGGACTGCACCGTGAAGCTGCCCCGGGCTCTGTCCTTTGCCGAGGACGCGGTGAAGCAGGCGGTGAAGGGGGCCATCTCCCGGGGCAAGGTGGATGTGTTCATTTCCGTGCGCTCTGAGGGCGCGGAGGATGTGAAGATCACCCTGAACACGGCGATGGTAGAGGGTTACCTGGGCGCCATGCACCAGATGGCAAAGGACTACGGTATCCGGGAGGATATCAGTGTCAGCTTACTGTCCCGGATGCCGGATGTGTTCACCGTGGACAAGCCGGAGGTGGACGAGGAGCAGCTTCTAGCCGACCTTCTGAGCGTGGTGAATCAGGCGCTGGAGCGCTTTGACGCCATGCGCTCCGCGGAAGGAAGGGCTTTGGAAAACGATCTGCGTTCCCGGGGCCAGACCATCCTTTCTCTTGTGGAACAGGTGGAGGCCGGCAGCGGTCAGACTGTGGCGGACTACCGCACGAGACTTGAAAACAAGCTGAAAGAGGTGCTGGCGAACACCGCCATCGACGAAAGCCGCATCCTGACGGAAGCCGCCATTTTTGCGGACAAGGTTGCCGTGGACGAGGAGACTGTCCGCTTAAGAAGTCACCTGGATCAGATGAACAATATGCTCACCACCGGCGGGGCCATCGGCCGGAAGCTGGACTTCCTGCTGCAGGAGATGAACCGGGAGAGCAATACCATCGGCTCCAAGTGCTCCGACGTCCGGATGGCCCGGATTGTGGTGGACATCAAGGCCGAGCTGGAAAAGATTCGGGAGCAGACGCAAAATATTGAATGAATTGCTCCTTTGTGTCATTGCGAGGAGCGAAGCGACGTGGCAAACCGCACTCCTTTTGGCAGCGGGTATGTTATCGGGATGTGAAAAGGGGAACGGATTGCCACGCCAGTCAGCAGACTGGCTCGCAATGACATACGAATTCGCAATATTCGTCTTTGGGAGGTGCCGCAATGAAGCTCATCAACATCGGTTTCGGTTCCATGGTGGCGGCGGACCGGCTGCTTGCCATCGTCGCGCCGGACTCCGCGCCCATTAAGCGTGTGATTCAGGAGGCCCGGGACCGGGGAATGCTCATTGACGCCTCCTTCGGACGAAAGACCAAGGCGGTGATCCTGATGGACACCGACCATGTGATTCTGTCCGCCATCCCCTCCGAGACCATTGGCGCAAGGTGGATGGACGTGCAGGACGTAAAGATGGAGGAAGAAACATGAGCAAGGGAAAACTCATTGTCATTTCCGGCGCTTCCGGCGTTGGAAAGGGCACAGTTCTGGGCATCATGATGAAAAAGCGGAAGGATTTGTCCTTTTCCGTCTCCGCTACCACCCGGCCTCCCCGGCCCGGCGAGATTGACGGCGTGCATTACTACTTTATTTCCCGGGAAAAATTTGAGGAGATGATTGCCCAGGGCGCATTCCTCGAATACGACGCCCATGCGGACAACTATTACGGCACCCCCCGCGCCCAGGCGGAGGAAAAGCGGGAGCATGGCCCCGTTCTGCTGGACATCGAGCCCGCCGGCGCGAAGCAGGTTCGTCAGAAGCTGCCGGATGCCCAGCTGATCTTCATTATGCCGCCCTCCATGGAAGAACTGGAGCGCCGCCTGCGGGGCCGGGGCGATACCCCGGAGGAGCAGATTAAAATGCGCATGGAGCGGGCCGTCTGGGAAATGGAGCAGAAACAATGGTACGACCATGTAGTGGTCAACGACGACCCGGAACGCTGCGCCGACGAGATTTTGAAGATCATCGCCGAATAAGGCGGAAACGCCAGTTGAAAGTTGATGGTTGAAAGTTGAAAGTTGCAGGGCATCTATGAAAACTTTCCACTTTCAACTGTCAACTCAAAAACGAATGTATATTTCGATTGGAGGAAAATAATATGCTGTACCCCCCTGTTGCGGATTTGCTGAAGAATGTGGATAGCCGTTACCTGCTGGTGAATCTGGTGGCCCACCGGGCACGTCAGATTGCCGCCGAGTCCGAGGCCCTTCAGGAAGAACTGCCTGAGAAGCCTGTGACCCTGGCCATTCAGGAGGTCGCCGACGGCGAGCTGTCTGCTACGATTAAAGACGAATACAAGCAGTGACATCGGAGGAGGGTTGCTATGATTGCGAAAATTGCTGTCGCGGCGGCGAATTTTGCCATAGACAAGCCCTATTCCTACTATGTTCCCGAGAATCTCACCGTCCGGCCGGGGCAGCGGGTCATGCTGCCCTTCGGACGGGCCAACAAGCGCACGGAGGGAATCGTCCTGACGGTGGAGGAGGGCAGCGCGGACAAGCTGAAAGCCATCGAACGCTGTCTGGACGAGGAAGCCGTGCTGACCGAAAGCCAGCTTCGGCTGGCGGCTTTTTTGCGGGAGCGGTACTTCTGCACCTTTTTTGACGCCATCCGGGTGATGCTCCCGGCGGGACTGTGGTTTCGCACCAAGCTGACGGTTTCCCTGACGGAGGACCGGAGTTGGAAGGAAAAGACCATCCGTAAGGAAAACGCCGGGGCAGTGCTGGAACTGCTGGAAAACTTAGGCGGGCAGGCGGAGGAGGACGCCCTCAGAAATCTGATTGCCGATGAGGACGCTCTTTCCGAGGTGCTGACCTACCTGACCCGGAAAAAGTGGGTGTCCGCGCAGACGGACTATCTGCGAAAGACCCACGACAAATCCGAAAGAATCGCCACCCTTGCCGTCCCTGCGGAGGAGGCCATGGCCTACGCCGAAAAACGGCCCAAATCCGCCGCCATGCAAAAACAGGCGCTGGAGCTGCTTTGCAGCGTGGGCAGCGTGGCGGTGAAGGACCTGTGCTATTTTACCGGCGCGTCCACCGCCACGGTGAACCGGTTGGAAAGTTTGGGCTACCTGACCCTGACGGAACGTCCGGTTCTGCGCTGCCGGGAAATCCGGCCCGCCCAACTGGACGGCCCGCTGGTACTGAACCGGGAGCAGCAGGCCTGCTTTGAAGGGCTGGACGCGCAGATGGGGCAGGAAGCTCCCGGCGTGGCGCTGCTTTACGGCGTCACCGGCTCGGGCAAAACCTCCGTCTACATCCGCCTGATTCAGGCCTGTTTGGAACGCGGCAAAGCCGCCATGCTTCTGGTACCGGAAATCGCCCTGACCCCCCAGTTGCTGGGCGTCTTGGCGGCCTATTTTGGCGCTCAGGTGGCGGTGCTGCACAGCAGCCTGTCCACTGCCGAACGGTACGATCAGTGGAAGCGGGTCAAAAACGGCGACGCGAAGGTCGTCGTCGGCACCCGCAGCGCGGTGTTTGCCCCCTGCGACCCCGGCCTCATTATTCTGGACGAGGAGCAGGAGCACTCCTATAAATCCGAAAGTAGCCCCCGGTATTCTGCGAAGGAAGTCGCCATCTGGCGGGGGGCCAAGGAAAATGCGCTGGTGCTTCTCGGCTCGGCGACTCCCTCCATCGAGAGTATGTACCGGGCAAAAACCGGCGCGTACCGTCTGTACACCCTCCGGCAGCGTTACAACGGAAGACCACTGCCGGATGTGGACATTGTGGATATGCGGGAGGAGCTGAAGCTGGGCAACGACACCAGCCTGAGCGTTCCCCTTCGGGAGGCGATTTTGCAGACCCGGGACGCCGGGAAGCAGACCATTCTGCTTCTGAACCGCCGGGGCAACAGCCGGGCGCTGGTGTGCGTGGATTGCCGGGAAACCCCGGAGTGTCCCCGTTGCAGCGTAAAGCTGACCTATCACAGCGCCAACCACCGGCTGATGTGCCACTACTGCGGCTTTTCCCAGCCGGCCCCGGAGCGGTGCCCCAGCTGCGGCGGGCCTTTGAAAACCATCGGCACCGGCACCCAGAAGGTGCAGCAGGAGCTTGCCACCCTGTTTCCCGACATGGAAGTCCTTCGCATGGACACCGACACGGTCAGCGCGGTGAATACCCACGAGAAAATTCTGGAGCATTTCCAGAAGGAAAATATCCCGATTCTCCTTGGCACCCAGATGGTTGCCAAGGGCCTGAACCTGCCGAATGTGACGCTGGTGGGGGTGCTGGACGCCGACCTGAGTCTGTACACCGGCGGCTACCGGGCGGGGGAGACGACGTTTAATATGCTGACCCAGGTGGTGGGCCGGGCAGGCCGGGGCGATACCACGGGACGGGCGGTGATTCAGACCCTTGTCCCGGAGCATCAGGTGATCCGTCTGGCGGCGAAGCAGGACTACGACGGGTTTTACGATTTGGAAATCCGTCTGCGGCAGGCCCAGAGCGCCCCGCCCTTTGGTGACTTGGCGGCGGTGACCTTCACCGGGCAGGAGGAACCCAACGTACTCCGGGGCGCGGCGGTCTTTCGAGACAGCCTGAACGCCTGCCTGCGGCAGGCGCCCTATACGGAGGAAACCTGCACCGTGCTGGGGCCGGCCCCCTGCGTGGTGCCTAAGGTCAACTACAACTTCCGGTATCAGCTGACGCTGCGATGCCGGATGACGAAACCGCTGCGGCAGCTGCTTGCCTATCTGCTGCGGCAGTTTAGCCGGGACAAAGCCAACCGGGGCGTCAGTGCTTTCATTGACGTCAACGGCTACGATATGTAAAGAGAGGAATTGCTATGGGACTGCGGAAAATTCTGACGGATAAGGACCCCGCGCTGCACAAGGTTTGCAGGCCGGTGGAGAAATTTGACGGACGGCTGCACAAGCTGCTGGACGACATGGCGGAAACCCTGGAGCAGGCCAACGGCGTGGGATTGGCAGCCCCGCAGGTCGGTATTCTGCGCCGGGTGGTGCTGGTGGACACCGGCGAAGAGATTTTGGAGCTGATTAACCCCACTCTGCTGGAAACCAGCGGCGAGCAGATCGGCGCGGAGGGCTGCCTCAGCGTGCCCGGTAAGTACGGTCTGGTGAAGCGGCCCAATTACGCCAAGGTGCGGGCACAGGACCGGAACGGCAACTGGTATGAGGCCGAGGGGGAAGAACTGATCGCCCGGTGCTTCTGCCACGAACTGGACCATCTGGACGGCATTGTGTACACCGAGGTCATGGAGCGGTTCCTCACCGAGGAGGAGCTGGCGGGAGACGAGGACTAATGCGGATTGTGTTTATGGGAACGCCGGACATCGCGGCGACCTGTTTGAAGAAAATTCTTGATGATGGCTTTGAGGTGGTGGGTGTTTACACCCAGCCCGACCGCCCCAAGGGCCGGGGTATGAAGCTGGTAGCTTCCCCGGTGAAGGAAGTGGCGCTGGCTGCCGGAATCCCGGTGTATCAGCCCGAGAACTTCCGGGAGGAAGAAACCGTTGAGCAGCTGCGTGCCCTCAAGCCCGACATTTGCGCCGTGGTGGCCTATGGGCGCATCCTGCCCCAGAAGGTGCTGGATGTGCCCACATTTGGCTGCATCAACATCCACGCAAGCCTCCTGCCCAAATACCGGGGCAGCGCTCCCTATCAGTGGGCGGTGCTGGACGGCTTGCAGGAAACCGGCGTGACGGCGATGTATCTGTGCCGGGAGATGGACGCGGGGGACATCATTGACGTGTCCAAGACCCCCATTGGCGAAAATGAGACTGCCGGGGAGCTGCTTGACCGACTGGCGGTGCTGGGGGCGGCTCTTCTCAGCAAGACCCTGTCCCGGTTCGAAAAAGAGGGAAAGCTGCCCGCGGTGCCCCAGAACCCGGATGAAGTCTGTTACGCCCCCATGCTGGACAAATCCATGTGCCCCATTGACTGGAATCAAACGGCGGTGCAGGTGCATAACCATGTACGGGGGCTGCACCCCTGGCCTGTGGCGACGTTTGTTTTGCAGGGGAAAACCTTTAAGGTTCACGATACCCGGGTGGTGTCCGGCAGCGGCACGCCGGGGCAGATTCTGGGCCTGACCAAAACCGGCCTTGTGGTGGCCTGCGGCGAGGGCGCGGTGGAAATCACCTCCCTGCAGGCCGAGGGCGGCAAACGCATGGCGGCTCCCGACTATTTCCGGGGCCACCCGCTGCAACACTGATGGGTGCCCGGGAAACGGCGCTGAACGCGCTGATTGCCTGCCGCCGGGACGGCGCGTGGCCCAACGGCGTGCTGAAAACCGCCATCAGAAAGGACCGGCTGGACAGCCGGGAGGCGGCCTTGGCGACAAGGCTCACCTACGGCGTATCCCAGAACCGGGGAAAGCTGGACTTTTATTTAAGCCAGCTTTTAACCGGAAAACTTAAGGATTTGCACCCTGTTGTGCGGGATATCCTCCATCTGGGGCTGTACCAACTCTACGAATTAGACAAAATTCCAGACAGCGCGGCGGTGAATGAATCCGTGGCGCTGGCGAAGAAATACTGCAAAAATCCCAAGGCGGCCCCGCTGGTCAATGGCGTTCTGCGCAGCGCCGTCCGTACCCGGGGGCAGCGCAAGGAGCCAACCTCCTACGCTGACCGCTATAGCCACCCCGACCCGCTGATTTCCCTGCTTAAGGCGAATCTGCCCAAGGGGACGCTGGAGCCCATGCTGATTGCGGACAACGCCGCCCCGGATACGGTGGTGCAGGTGAATACTCTGCGCACTACCGCCGCCGCGCTGGCCCAAAGTCTGGAAGCCGCAGGCGTGACTGTTCGGTACCACGACTGGATGCCGGACTGCCTGATTCTCTCCGGCACAGGAGACCTGGAGCGGCTGGATGCCTTCCGGGATGGGCTTTTCTATGTGCAGGACCCGGCGGCAAGGCTCAGCGTGCTGTGCGCCCAGCTTCCCAAAGAGGGAGCACGGGTGCTGGACTGCTGCGCCGCGCCGGGGGGGAAGAGCTTTGCCGCGTCCATTGCCATGGGCGGCAGGGGAGAGATCGTCTCCTGTGACATCCACCCCCACAAAACCGGCCTGATTGCCGCCGGTGCCGAACGGCTTCACTTAACCAATATCACGGCCCGTTTGCAGGACGCATCCGCGTTCGTCCCGGAATGGGAAAGCACCATGGATGCGGTAATTGCAGACGTTCCCTGTTCCGGGTTGGGAATTATCCGGAAAAAACCGGATATTCGCTATAAAAATCTGAAAGAAATGGAAGAACTGCCGGAATTACAGCTGAAAATTCTGGAAAATCAATCCCGCTATGTAAAAAAGGGCGGCCTGCTTCTCTACTCCACCTGCACGGTGCTGCGCACGGAAAATGAGGATGTTGTAAACGCCTTTTTGCAGCGGCATGAGGATTTTGTCACGGAACCCCTGCCCTTGCCGGGAATGTTCCCCAAAAACGAAACCGGGATGCTGACCCTGATTCCCGGGCAGTACGATACCGACGGCTTCTTCATCTGCCGTCTGCGGAGGAAAGTATGAATCTGAAATCTCTGACCCAGCCGGAGCTGGCTGATATCTTAAAACAGCTGGGTCAGCCTGCCTTTCGGGCGGGGCAGGTGTTTACGTGGCTGCACAAGGGCGTCCGGTCCTATGACGAGATGACGAACCTGCCCAAGGCTCTGCGGCAGACGCTGGCAGAGCACTACCCGCTTTTCGTGCCGAAGGTGGTGCGAAAGCAGGAATCCCAAAAGGACGGCACCATCAAATATCTCTGGCAGCTGTCTGACGGCAACTGCGTGGAGACGGTGCTCATGCGCTACCGCTACGGAAACACTGTCTGCATCTCCACGGAGGTGGGCTGCCGCATGGGCTGCGCCTTCTGCGCATCCACCATTGGCGGACTGGTGCGGCGCTTAGAGCCTTTTGAAATGCTGGACGAGGTGCTGTTTACGCAGATCGACTCCGGCCTTCCCATCTCCCACATCGTGCTCATGGGCATCGGAGAGCCGCTGGACAATTTCGACAACGTCATGCGCTTTCTGGAGCTGGTGAACCACCCCGACGGCATGAATATTTCCATGCGCCACATCAGCCTGAGCACCTGCGGCCTTGTGCCGAAAATCGATGAGCTGGCGGCGAGAAAGCTCCAAATCAGCCTCGCCATTTCCCTCCACGGCCCCAACAATGAACTGCGCAGCAAGGTCATGCCGGTGAATAAGGCCTACCCCATCGAGGAATTGCTGGCGGCCTGCCGCCGGTACTATGACGCCACGGGACGGCGCATCCACTTTGAATACGCCATGATCGACGGGGTCAACGACACCCCGGAATGCGCGAAGGAGCTGCTTGGGCGGCTGAAGGGTCTGGGGGCCCACGTCAATCTGATCCCCCTGAACCATGTGGAGGAAAGCCCCTTACACCCCAGCTCCCGGGAAGCGGTGGCGCGGTTTCAGAAGCTGTTGGAAGACGGCGGCGTGACGGCAACGGTTCGCCGTACCCTTGGGGGAGACATTGACGCCTCCTGCGGGCAGCTTCGCAGAAAGTATCAAAAAGAGAATCACTAGAAGGAAGGTGCTGCGCCTATGCAGAGCTGGGGACTTACCGATCCTGGCTGCGTCCGAAAGCAGAATCAGGACGCCTACCGAATTGAACAGCTGGACCGGGAGACGCTATTGGGCGTGGTCTGCGACGGCATGGGCGGCGCCAAGTCCGGCAATATCGCCAGCACCTTGGCGGTGGAGGTCTTTGTGGAGGAAATCCGACGCAGCTGGGTGACCGGCATGGAGTCCGACCGGGTTGACCAGATGCTCCGCAGCGCGGTGAAGCTGGCGAATTTCACGGTATACGACCAGAGTGCCCAGTTCGAGGAATTCGACGGCATGGGTACCACGCTGGTGGCGGCGGTGGTGCGAAAAAACAAGGCGACGGTGGTCAACGTAGGCGACAGCCGGGCCTATGGCATCAACCGCACGGGCATCCAGCAGATTTCCAAGGATCATTCTCTGGTGCAGATGATGGTGGACCGGGGGGATCTGACGCCGGAGACCGCGAAAAGCTATCCGGGCAAGAACTTTATCACCCGGGCCATCGGCACGGAGCCCATGGTGCTGTGCGACATTTTTCACTGGAGCGTGAGCAGGGGGGACTATCTGCTCCTGTGCTCCGACGGACTGAGCAATCTGATGGACGATCAGGAAATCCTCTTCGAGGTCGTCCACGGCGTGAATAAGCATCAGTGCTGCAAGCGGCTGCTGGACATTGCCAAAAGCCGCGGCGCGCCGGATAACGTGACCAGCGTTCTGATTTTGGTTTAAGCCGAAAGGAGCCTATTGCACTTATGGATCAATACATTGGACGGCTGCTGGACGGTCGGTACGAGATTCTGGAAGTCATCGGTACCGGCGGCATGGCCGTAGTCTATAAAGCGCGCTGCCATCGGCTGAACCGGTTGGTCGCGATTAAAATACTGAAAGACGAATTTGCCAGAGACGAGGAGTTCCGCCGCCGGTTCCGGGCGGAGGGCGAGGCCGTGGCTATGCTGAGCCACCCCAACATCGTGCAGGTCTACGACGTTTCCACCTCCGACAGCGCCAACTTCATTGTCATGGAGCTGATCGACGGCATCTCTCTTAAGGAATACATGGAGAAAAAGGGCGTGCTCAACTGGAAGGAGACCCTGCATTTCTCCTTGCAGATTGCCAAGGGCCTGGAGCACGCCCACAGCCGGGGCATCATCCACCGGGACATCAAGCCCCACAACATCATGGTGCTGAAAAACGGCTCCGTGAAGGTCATGGATTTCGGCATTGCCCGGGTGATGAACAAGAGCAATACCCTGACCAAGGAGGCTCTGGGCAGCGTCCACTACATTTCTCCCGAGCAGGCCAAGGGCGGTCACACGGATAACCGGTCCGACCTGTACTCTCTGGGCGTGGTCATGTACGAAATGATGGCGGGCCGCCCGCCCTATGACGGCGAATCCGCTGTGTCTGTCGCCATTCAGCACATCAACGGCGGCGCGCCTGCGCCCTCCGTCTACAATCCCAACATCCCCAAGGGACTGGAACAGATCATTATGAAGGCTATGGCGCTGGAAGTCCGGGACCGGTACGTTTCCGCTACGGAAATGCTGCAGGATATGGAGGAATTCCGGAAGAATCCCGCCATTGTGTTTGATTATCACACCCTGCTGGACGACGCCACCCGGAAAATACCCACCGCGGGCATCCCCATGACCACGGCGGAGAAGAAGGTTCAGGCGAGAACCGGGGAGCGCCCCGCAACCCAGCCCGCGCCCCAGCGGCGCACC
>OBLI01001890.1_pt1 | contig 19108 bp, 21 predicted proteins | sample 1519701 | NCBI WGS metagenome assembly OBLI01 (sample SAMEA3663005, study PRJEB22513) | pig gut metagenome | biome: pig gut; feature: pig-associated habitat; material: faeces | place: France | collected 2012
TTCGTCATTGCGAGCGAAGCGAAGCAATCTCATTTATTAAGCTTTGAACGAGATTGCTCCCTCTGCTTTACTCCCTCGCAATGACGGAATTTTGAACGGAATTTTAAATGAGATTGCTCCCTCTGTTTTACTCCCTCGCAATTACGGAATTTCAGCTGCAAAACCCAAAGGGCAGCGGAGTTTAAAATTCCCTAAAATTCCCTAGAATTCCCCTAAAATTCGCCTAATCGCAAGACTAGCTAGCATCAGCCCTGCACTTGCAGTTACGGCCATACAGCTGCCAAGATTCTTGCATCTAGGCTCTTCTATGCTATAAACGCAGGTAAAATCGCCACTAAAACCAGATTTTCTAAGCTCGTAGCGAAACTTCGCCCCAAAGGCATCGCCTTTTGTCTGCCAAATGCTAGCATAGCGCAGTTTAGAAGGATTAATCCGTTTTGCGCTGCCAAGCGAGCAAAGCAGTTTATCGCTAGCGTTTTTGGCTAGCAAAATCTTTGCCTTTATATCATCAATAGCATCGATCACCACATCAAAATCATTAAGTCCCAGTGAGTTTATACTGCTTTCATCAATTCGCCCAATTGTACCACGCACATTTGGCAGCTCTCGCTCAAAGACAGCGGCCTTTGGCTCGCCTACATTTTCGCTGCGAAACTGGCGGTTTTGATTTGTGATATCAAAGCTGTCGCTATCGATAACTGTGATAGCCCCCACGCCAGAGCGAGCAAGCGCTTCAATAGCAGCACCACCCACGCCACCACAACCACATACTAGCACTTTTGCAGCTTGTAGTTTGCTAAAATCATCGCCAAAAAGCCAGCGAGAGCGAGTATATCTATCAGTCATTTTTATCCTTTTTGTTTTGGGAATTCTCTTTGGGAATTCTCTAAAATTCGTCATTGCGAGGAGTGAGTGAAACGAACGACGAAGCAATCTTATTAAGCCTTGTTAGCCTTGAACGAGATTGCTCCCTTTGCTTTACTCCCTCGCAATGACGGAATTCTAGAATTCCCTAGTACTGAGATCCCCCGATCAAGTCGGGGGATGACAAGTTTGTGGAATTCTAGAATTCCTAGGGAATTCTAAATTCGCGCTGTCCTTTGGTTTTTCATAATAATGCCGCAAGCCTAAACAATCCAAGCCAATCAATCAGGCGGCCTATACCCACTTTCTTTTTTCCGCTGTTCCATCCTATACGCATCATTTAGTGCCTCTTCGCTATCGTATTTTGTCCCACCCAAAAACTTCTCATAGTCATCAAACTGCTTTGAGCGCACGCCCCAGATCAAAGCCCAAATCGCACAAAAAGCAAGAAAAATCGAAACCCCAAGCATCATCGCAATTGTAGAGTTCATGGCTGTCCTTTTAGTCTAAGTGAGTTTAGCACCACAAGCAGCGAGCTAAACGACATAGAAATAGCAGCAAATAGCGGGATAATAAACCCAGCCATCGCTAGCGGTATGCTAAGCGCATTATAAACAAGGCTTATGAATAGATTTTCTTTTATTACTTTGAAGGTCTTTTTTGCCTGGCGTAGCGCAAAGACAAGGCCTTCAAGCTCATCACGCAGCAGCACCACATCGCTAACCCCCACGCTCACGCTAGCCCCAGACCCCATAGCGATCCCCACATTTGCGCTTTTTAAAGCTAGGATATCATTTATCCCATCGCCTACCATTACGACATTTGCGCTTTTTTGTAGCTCTTTTATTAGCAGGGCTTTTTGCTCTGGGTTTAGCTCACCGTGGCTTTCATCAATCCCTAGTTCTCTTGCTACCTTGCTGGCTACTATTTGCTTGTCTCCACTTAGCATTAGCACCTTTAATCCCATTTTTTTTAGCTCTTTTATGCTAGCTTTTGCCCCTTCTCTTAGCTCATCACCCAGCAAAAAGCGTGCTACAAGTTTGTTATCATACATAAAATAATACTCGCTGCTGCTGCCCCCTGTATCATCAGCTAGGCTAGCACCAAGGCTTTTTACAAAAGCTCTGCTTTCTACAAAAGCCATGCTTTCTATAAAAGCAGCTGACCCACCTGCGATTTTTACGCCTTTATAAGTCGCAGTGATGCCCTTGCCAGCGATGTTTTGGATGTTTTCTAAAATTCCCTGGTTAAACGAACTTAAAGCGCAAGTTTTTTCCAAAATATAGCTCGCTACTGCCTTGCTAATAGGATGCGTGCTAGCACTTGCTAGGGCTAGCAAAGCCTCATCATCAAAAGGCAAAAATCTTTGCTCACTTAGCACTTTTAAACTAGCTTTGCTTAGAGTGCCGGTTTTATCAAAAGCGATTATATCACACTTTGCTAGGGTTTCAAGCACTTTTGCGTCTTTAAAGACAATTGATCGTTTTGTAGCTGTCCCCATAGCCACCAAAGTAGCAATAGGCGTAGCAAGGCTAAGCGCACAAGGACAAGCTATAACTAACACGCTAATAGCCACGCCAAAAGCATTTGCCCCACTCCACGCTGAGATATTTGCCACGCTCCAAAAAACAAAGCTAGCCACGCAAAGCCCCAAGATAGCCCAGCCAAAGTGGCTAGAGATTTTATTTGCTAGCTCTTCAATTTGTGCCCTAGCAAAACTTGCGTTGCTTAGAAGTTTTGAGAGTTTGTTTAAAAACGAGCCTTGAAAGCTACTTGTGGCTTTGTATATCACGCTACCCTCAGCGCACAAAGCCCCACTAAGCAAAGCATCATCTTTGCTAATGCCCACAGGCACGCTCTCGCCGTTTATGCTAGAATTATCCACGCTAGCCTCGCCGCTAAGCACCACTCCATCTATCATAGCCCTCTCTCCAGAGCGTAAAAGCACAAAATCACCGCTTTTTACCTCGCTTACATCGCAGGGCTTAAACTCGCTAATACTAGGAATTCTAGAATTCCCTAGATTTTTTACGCTCATTACTTGTTCTACAAAAAGTGAGCTTATATTTTCTAGCTCCCTGGCGGCTTTTTGCGTGGCTTTGGTTTGTAAAAACTTGCCAGTAAATATAAAAGTTACAAGCATACAAGCTGAGTCAAAATACACCTGCTCTGATCCACTTAGCATAGCATAAACTGAGTAGAAATACACGCTTAAAATGCCTAGGCTTACATTTACATCCATGCTGATTTGGCGCAGTTTTAGCGCACTAAGAGCCGAGCGGTAAAACACGCTTGCTGTATAAAACACAGGCGGGCTTGCTAGCACAAACTCAGCAAAATGTAAAATTTTTTTTGCCCCAAGGCTAAGGCCTTCAAAATATCCGCTATATAGGGCAATTGCCACCCACATTATATTCATAGAACAAGCTAATGCTACGATAAGTTTAGCGTAATACTCACGGCTTAGAGAGTTTTTTGCGCCATTAACCTCGTTAAAGGGCTTTGGGTCGTAGCCTATGGCAATGATGAGATTTAGTATATCCTCAAGGGCTGTTTTTCGCTCATCAAATAGCACTCTAGCCTTGCTAGTAGTAGCACTTATATTTAGCTCCAAAACGCCCTCTAAATTGCTTAGAGCCTTTTCATTTAGCCAGATGCAAGCTGGGCAGTGGATACCTGAAATTAGCACTTCAAGCTCGCAGATAAAAGGACTATTCTCATCACGGCGTAAAAGCTTTGAGAACATTGAGCCAGCGCTTTGCTTATCAAAGTGCTTTGCGCTAGGTTTTGCTAGGTTTTGCTCGCCTTTTTTAAGTTTAGAGTAAAACTCGCCAAAGCCCTGAGATTTTAAGTAGGCATAGACATTTTTACAGCCATTACAGCAAAACTCATCGCCGTTTGCGTCTCTTACCGCCTCACCCTCAAAATGCCCAGCACAGTGCTTACAAACAAACATTTATAGCCTTTTTATTTTGATTATAGCCAAAAATAAACAATTTTTATTATGAGAATTCTAGTTTTTGGAATATTATTTGCTAGAATTTTACAAACTTTAAAGGCTAAAAAATGATAAATGATGAGATAAAAGGCACTTATGATGCTGTAAAATACCATAGCCACGCTTATGCGCAAGCTAGTATTGATAGGCTTTGTGCCATGGCTAGGGTTTATGGTCTGCAAACTCCACTGCCAAATAACGCTAAGGTGCTAGAAATCGGCTGCGCGGCTGGTGGAAACATAATCGCTCAGGCTATAAACTACCCAAATAGCTCTTTTATAGGCATTGATCTCTCAGGCGAGCAAGTAAAAATCGGCAATGAAGCAATAGAACAAAGCGGTCTAAGAAATATAAAACTACTTCAAATGGATGCTACAAAGGCCCCTGATGAGCTTGGGGGCAATGAGTTTGATTATATAATCTGTCATGGTGTGTATAGCTGGGTGCCAGATTTTGTTAAAAAAGCGATTTTTGAAATCGGCGCAAAACTGCTTAGCCCAAAAGGCGTGATGATGGTAAGCTTTAATGTCTATCCGGGCTGGAAGTATAAAGAGCCTATAAGGGATTTTATGCGCTTTGCAAGTCGCGAGATAGACTATGAAAAAGACCCTGAGAATAAGCTAGATTTATCGCTTGCTGCACTTAGCTTTCAGTCAGCCATGTATAGGATAATGCCTGGCTGCAAAAACCTGCCTAAGCTAAAAACCATAAGCGAGTGTAATCTAAATAATATTAGTGAAATAGACTCTCTTAAAAAAACTAACCGCTCGTATCTGCTCCATGAGTACTTAGAGATTTTTAACGACCCTTGCTATCTAGTAGATTTTGTAGCTGATGCTAGTGATAATGGACTAGAATACATAGAAGATATAGCCTTACACTATGATTATAGCGAGATTGCTAATGATACCGTGCTAGAGTTTGCTAAAAGTTATTTTAAAAATAGAATCGCTAAGGATCAAATGTTTGATTTTTTGTATTCTACGCAGTTTCGCTATGCTTTGCTCACAAAAGAGCAAAACAAAAATGACCTAGTCTTTAACTACGATGAAATAGATAAAAACATAAAGGACCTTCACATAAGCCTAAATGCCAAATACGAGCATCTAAGAGTGCTCTCAAAAGGGCTTGCTATGGAGCGTCTAGCAAATGCGCTTGTAGATGCCTATCCTAACTCACTAAGCATAAAAGAAGCCTTGGAGCTAATAGATAAGGGCTCATTAAGCGAGCATATTTTTGATATAAACTCAGCCCTTAATGGCGGGATAAACTTCCACACAAAAGCGCAAAAAGTGCTAAAATATGAAGTGGGCAAAACAAGGGTTATAGCTAGCTACAAGAGCTTTATCAAATATCTAGCAAGGGATAAAAATCATATCCTTGGCTTCGTAACGCCTGAAAACAAAAACGCGAACTTTTGCGAGCTAGACTATGAGTTTCTTTTGCTACTAGATGGCAAAAACACCAAAAGCGACATAGTAAAAAAACTAATAGAAAAATGCCAAAAACAAAACATAACCCTAAACGAAAACAAAGATGGCAAGATTATCAGCTACAAAACAGTAGCCGAGCAGCAAGCGTATTTTAACAAAGCAGTAGATATCTTTGCTAAGGGCTTGGAAGATTATTTTATATTTGAGGAATTCTAGAATTCTCTGCGTCATTGAGGGGGGAGCAAAGCGACCGAAGCTAGGAATTCTAGATTTTCTGGGGGTTAGGGGGTGTCTTTTTTTTGGAATTTTAGAATTTTAAAATTCCGTCATTGCGAGGAGTGAGTGAAACGAACGACGAAGCAATCTCATTTATTAAGCCTTGAACGGAATTTTAGACGGAATTTTGAATGAGATTGCTTCGGTCGCTTTGCTCCCTCGCAATGACAGAATTATAGAATTCCTACTATTAGAGATCCCCCGATCAAGTCGGGGGATGACACAAGGCTTGGGAATTCTAGAATTCTTAAATGATATAAACGCAAAAAGCCCCTAGGAATTCTAGATTTTATTACTAGGGAATTCTAGTTTATCTGCTCTAAGATTTTGACTGTATCGGCAATAGCATAGCCAGTAGTGGCGTCTTGGCGGATAAAATCATCCATAAAGGCTTTTTTGGCTATTGCCATATCAAGTTCTTTATCCGAGCCCTTTTGATACGCGCCTATGCGGATTAGCACTTCATTTTCTTTTAGCATTGAGTAATAGCGTTTAAACTTTCTGGCGTTTGCTCTGTGCTCTGGCGTGGTTACATCGCCCATTACACGGCTTGCTGAGTTTAGGATATTTATAGGCGGATAAATGCCATAGTCAGTAAGCGAGCGATCAAGCACTATATGCCCGTCCAAAATCGAGCGACTTTGATCAGCGATAGGATCACTCATGTCATCGCCCTCAACTAGCACGGTAAAAAAGGCTGTAATTGAGCCCTGACCCTCTTCTTTGCCAGCTCTTTCCATGAGCTGTGGCAGCAAGGTTAGCGAGCTAGGTGGATAGCCCTTAGAAGTCGGTGGTTCGCCAAGGGCTAGGCCTATCTCACGCTGAGCCATAGCAAAGCGAGTTACGCTATCCATGATAAATAGCACATCATGCCCTTTGTTTTTAAAGTACTCAGCCACGCTCATCGCACAAAAGGCTCCGTATTTTCGCATAAGCGAGCTATCATCGCTAGTAGCTACCACCATAACAGTGCCGGATAAATCTCCGCCAAGGTTTTTTTGGATAAACTCAGGCACCTCACGCCCACGCTCGCCGATGAGTGCAACTACCTTAATCGGTGCTACGCAGTGCTTTACGATCATACCCATTAGAGTGCTTTTTCCCACGCCTGAGCCTGCAAAAATGCCTAGTTTTTGCCCCTTACCGCAGGTCAAAAGCCCATCAATTGCCTTAACTCCCACGCTAAAAGGCTCATCAATTAGCCCACGCTTCATCGCATCAATGGGCGCTTTCATAATAGGCACACGCTCAGTAGAAAAAATCGGCCCTTTGCCATCCTTTGGCCGCATAAAGGGATCTACCACTCGCCCCAAAAGTCCCTCGCCAACTGGTATACTCATACCAATATCACTAGCATAAACTCTCTCACCTATCTTAAAGCCCTCTACAAAGCCAAAGGGCGAAACAGAAGCACCGCCCTCGTAAATCTGTGTAACCATACCAAGCTGGTTTGCTCCAGAGCCTTCAATCTGGACTATATCGCCAATTCCAGCATCTAGCGCTGAGACCTCTAGCATATTTGCGCTGATTTTAGTAATAACGCCAAAAGAGCCACTAAGGTTTATTTTGGCTGAGTTTAGCTTGTTTTTAAGGAGTTCTAGTGACATTTTATTACCTATTTTTGCCTAAAAAATCATCTTTGGTTCATTTTCTTTATATATATAAAGAACTTTTATTGTGTCATTTTGTATTTTAAAAACTATAATGTAGCCTTTAAATATCAAATCTCTTATGCTCTCATCATTTGCTAGCGTGCTTTTGCGGCAGCGTTTAGGCATAAAATCAAGAGAGCTAATTTTATCAATAATGTCATTTTTGAATTTTTCAGCTCTCTCAAGGCTATCTAGCGCAATAAAGCTCTCTATATCGTTTAAAGCTTTGATAAATCTATCATCAAACTCAAAGTTCATTGCCCACTAGCTTTTTTTTGATATTTTTTGCGAAGTTCTTCAATGTGTTTGTCCTGTAAAGACTTAAATTCTTCAAAAGTATAAGTCTTAGCCTCACCTCGCTCGTGACTTTCTAAAATTTCAGCTAATTTTTGCTTATGGAATTCTAGATTTGGGTTCATTTTTTTAGCCTTATCTTATTTTAATTAGATCAAAAAACTCTTTTCTTGTTCGCTCATCTTTTATAAATCTGCCACGCAGGGCTGAGGTGCTTGTAATAGAGTTTATTTTTTGAACTCCACGCATCTCCATACACATGTGGCGTGCTTCTATCATCACGCCCACGCCTTTTGGTTCAAGGCAGTCTTGTAAGGCACTTGCGATTTGTTCTGTCATTTGCTCTTGGATTTGAAGGCGGCGAGCGAAAATATTTACCATGCGCGGAATTTTAGATAGCCCCACGACCTTGCCATTTGGTATGTAGGCCACATGCGCTTTGCCGATTATCGGCAGCAAATGATGCTCACAAAGGCTGTAAAACTCAATGTCTTTAATAAGCACCATTTCACTTGCCGAGCTTGTAAATAAAGCAGAGCCTAGCACTTCTTTTGGATCTTCTTTATAGCCACTTGTTAAAAAATCAAAGGCCTTTGAAACTCTTTTTGGTGTATCAAGCAAGCCCTCACGCTCAGGATCTTCGCCAAGCAAAGAAAGGAATTCTCTAACTAAATTTTCTTTTTTATCCATGTTAAAACCTTATAAAATTTTTAGCATTTTACAATAATTTGCTTTGTTTATGTTAAAATAAAGCAAAATTTTGCTAAGATTTTGGCAATTTTTATTTCTAAAAAAAGGTAAAAGCATGCAAGTAAACGCAAAAAATGTAAACAAAGCAAACGCAAAGGTAAGCGCAACAATCAGTGCTGATGTGCTTGAAGCAAAAGTAAATCAGCTAGCCAAAGAAGCAGCAAAAACAGCAAATATCGCAGGTTTTCGCAAGGGTCATGTCCCAGCTTCTTTGATGCTACAAAAATACCGCAAAGAAATAGAAGGTGATGCCAAAAACAGAGTGCTAGGCGATATAGTAGGTGATGGTTTAAAAGAACTTGGCAAAAGCCTAAATGATACTATTGGCGAGCCACTTGTTACTAAATTTGATGAGAAAAACGGCAATATTGATGTAGAAATTACAATTTCTTTCCGCCCAGAAGTAGATGTAAAAGGCTATGAGAGCTTGCTTCCAGCTTATGAGGCACCAAAAGTAGAACAAAAAGAAATCGATGAGCGCATTGATAATATGCTAAAAATGTTTGGTAGTTTAGAAAAATCAAGCAAAAAAGAACTAGGCAAAGGCGATTTTGCTAAGTTTGACTTTGAGGGCTTTGTAGATGGCAAGGCTTTTGAGGGTGGCAAGGCTGAAAACTACATCCTAGAAATCGGCTCAGGTCAGTTTATCCCTGGCTTTGAAGATGGTATGATAGGACTAAAAGTAGGTGACGAGCGTGATGTAAAAGTAACATTTCCGGCTGAGTATGGCGCAGCTCACCTGGCAGGCAAAGACGCTGTATTTAAAGTAAAACTACACGAAATACAAGAGCAAAAAAAGGCTGAGCTAAACGAAGAAACGCTTAAAAAAATCATGCCAAACGAGCAAAACCCAAGTAAAGAAATGCTAGAAGCTAGCATAAAAGATCAAATCCGCACTAGCAAGTTTATAACTCTACTAAATGGAGAGATAAAAGATAAATTTGCCCAGGCTTTGACAAAGAAATTTAACTTTGATTTGCCAGAAAATATCGTAGATCAAGAAATGAATGTTCGTTTCCGCAACGACTGGTATAGCTTTAGCGATGATGAGCGTAAAAAATACCAAGAAGATAAAAAAGCCCTTGAAGCTAAACTTGAGAGCTATAAAGAAGAGGCTAGCAATAGCGTTAAGCTAACTTTCATCATCGATGAGCTAGCAAAGGTAAATAAAATCGAAGTAAGCGACCAAGAGCTAATCCAAACTATATATATGGAAGCATACCGCAGTGGCAGAAATCCAAAAGAGCATATGGAATACTACAAAAAGAACGGCATGCTACCAGCTGTAAAAATGGCTATAGTTGAAGAAAAGCTATTTTTACATCTTTTCCCACTGCCAGAAGATGAGCAAATAGAAAAAGCTAAAAAAGCTAGCAGCGTTAAAAAAGCAGCTGAGCCAAAAGCTACAAAAGCAGAACCAAAGGCAGCTGAGAAAAAACCAGCTGCTAAAAAAGCTGCTAGCACAGAAGGCGCAGAAGAAAAGCCAAAACGCGGTAGAAAGAAAAAAGAGGAAGAATAATGAGCTACCTAGTCCCTACCGTAATCGAACGCACCAGCAAGGGCGAGAGAGCTTATGATATTTACTCGCGTTTGCTTAAAGACCGCATTATCATGCTAAGCGGCGAAATAGACGATCAGGTCTCAAGCGCAGTTGTAGCACAAATGCTGTTTTTAGAAGCAGAAGATCCAGATAAAGATATTTATTTATACATAAATAGCCCAGGCGGCGTGGTTACTAGCGGACTTAGCATTTATGATACGATGAACTACATTAAGCCTGATATCTGCACCATTTGTATAGGTCAGGCTGCTAGTATGGGAGCGTTTTTGCTAAGCTGTGGAGCAAAGGGCAAACGCTACGCCCTGCCAAACGCTCGTATCATGATACACCAGCCACTAGGTGGGGCAAGAGGACAAGCTACTGATATAGAAATCCAAGCAAAAGAAATCTTGCGCCTAAAAGAAGTGCTAAATGGAGTTCTAGCCCAAAACACAGGACAAAAGCTAGCAAAAATCGTAAAAGATACTGATAGAGACTTTTTCATGAGTGCCGCTGAGGCTTGTGAATACGGCATTATAGATAGTGTACTAGAAAGATCAGTAGATAAATCAATCTAGAATTCCTAGGAATTCTAGATTAGGAATTCTAGATTTTTAACTTAGGAATTCTAGATCAGGAATTCTAGAATTCCTAGCAATAAAATAAAAAAATAAAGGACGCTTATGGCAGATGCAAAAAAGCCCGCAACAATTGTTTTACAAAGTGACAAAAAATCGCTTGACATCGCAATAGCTGCAGCAGACGGGCAAATAGCGCCCGCAAAACCAAAACCAGCAAAAACCGAAGACAAGCCAAAAGTAGATGCTTCACTACTAAATGCTTTAAATAAATTCTCAACAAATGTGCTAAGTCATATGCTAAGCGATCAAGTCTTTGCTACGCCTGATAATTTTGAGGTGTATTTTGCCAAGCTACTTGAGGGCGAAGATAGTGAGCTAAAAAGCTTTATTACTAGTCTTAGCAGCAATGATCTTAAAAAAACAAGCGCACATACTCGCATACAAATGGAAACTGAGATTCGCCACGGCTTTGTGCAGATCAAAAACATACTTCAAGTAATCAGCCTAGTGTATAAAAATCTCATTATCATGGAAGGCATAGTAAAAAAACGCCTAGATGAGAGTAAACGCAACTCAAACGCCTTTGAAATTCAAGATTGCATAAAGGCATTTAGCGATGATCTTAAAAAACTTGATGCTCTCATGAGCCGCCACATAAATGCTATAAAAGCAAACTACGATGAGGTTGGCAAGGTCTTTAAAAACATTAGCGCTCAAAGTGTATATGATCCACAATATGCTGTATTTAACAAACTCTATTTTATAGAAGTTCTACGCTCAAACTTAGCCTATGTGAAAAAATACGGATATAGCGAGACCTTGATGTTTGTCAAAGTAGATCCAAAAGTGCTAGCTAAGATTGATTCTATGAACGACAAGCGTGGAATTTTGCGCAATATCGCTCAAACGCTATTTAACATCTCTCGTCGTTCGGATGTGGTGGCTCACTATGATAATGGTTGTTTTTGCGTGCTTATGCAACACACTGATATAGAAGGTGCAAAGCTAGCCTGTGATCGTATCCGCAAGCTAATCAGCCAAGCGAAGTTTTTTATAAGCGAAAGTGAGCTAAAGCTTGATTTACAAATGGTTCTAACCCCACTAAATGCCAAGCTAAGCGCAGAAGAGATTATCTCAAACGCTCTTGATGGACTTGAAAGGGCAAGTGGCAAAAACTACGAAATAGTAGAGAGCAAATAATGATCCGCAAGATAATTACTTACCCAAATCCAAATCTTTTTAAAAAGAGTCTACCAGTAGAAAGCTTTGATGACGAGCTTGCCACCTTGCTTGATGATATGTATGATACTATGATTGCTAGCAATGGTATAGGCATTTCAGCGGTTCAAATAGACGAGTTAAAGCGAGTTTTTTTGGTGCTTATCCCAAGAGAGATTGACGAGCTTGATGAAGACGGCGATCCAAAAACAGTTCAGCTAAAAGAAGATTTAATAGAAATCATAAATCCAAGATTTATAAGTAAAACTGGCGAGCAGACTTATAAAGAAGGCTGTCTTAGTGTGCCAGGGTATTATGAAGAGGTTAAAAGAGCCGAGTTTGTAGAACTAGAATTCTTTGATAGATACGGCAAAAAGCAGACCTTAAAAGCAGATGGGCTAAAAGCTGTGTGTATACAGCACGAATACGACCATCTTGATGGGCATTTGTTTATAGAAAAAATCGGCTACACAAAGCGCAAAAAGTTTGATAAAGAGTTTAAAGAAGCCCTTAAAAAAGGCAAGGCAATTCTATAATGAAATCGCTCAAAACCGCAAGCCTGAGCGACACACTCCATATAATAAGCATTGAAGCATCTTTAAGCCGTGCTTTGCCAGCTATTGATATAGTTGGCTTAGCAGGTGCTAGCATAAAAGAAAGCTCCACTAGGGTAAAATCAGCCCTAAATCTACTCTCAAACAGCCTTGAAGAAGCCAAACTCCCCCCACTTCGCATAAACATAAACCTTAGCCCAAGTGGAGTAAGAAAAGATGGCTCGCATTTTGACCTTGGCATTGCCCTGCTTATAATGCTACAAAAGCGTCATTTTAATGAGGATTTTTTTGTCTTTGGCGAGCTAGGATTAGACGGAGCGGTAAAATCAAGCGCAGAGCTTTTTTCAATCTTGCTATTTTTAAGCACGCAAGTTAGTAGCGCAAAAATTCTTTTACCAAAAGACATAGCCTTAAAAGCAGCTATGATACCAAACTTTGAAGTTTATGCTATTTCTAGCCTTGAAGAGGCGTTTTATTTTTTCACAAATGATGAGTTTGCAAGCTCTAAAAAAGTGCAAGCCTCTCATCCACTTTTTGAAAACACCATAAAAATCGGCGATAAAATCTTTGTGCCAAATCTAGAATTCCCTATGGATTTTAAAGATATCTACGGACAAGATAGAGCAAAAAGAGCCTGTGTTATCTCTGCAACTGGATTTCACAATATCATCTTTGAGGGCTCGCCAGGCTGTGGAAAGAGCATGAGCGCAAAAAGGCTGCGCTATATCCTGCCGCCACAGAGCAAAGAAGAGGTGCTAAAAGCCTGTGCCTATGAGAGCTTAAATGCTACTGAGGCTGATTTTAGCGCGCTTAGACCATTTCGCTCACCTCATCACACTAGCACACGCTCAAGCATTTTTGGCGGCGGCAGCTCAGTGGCAAAAATCGGCGAAGTAGCCCTAGCAAATGGTGGAATTCTCTTTTTTGACGAGCTACCGCACTTTGGAGCTAACATTTTAGAGAGTTTGCGAGAACCACTACAAGATAATCGCATAAATATCTCAAGAGTAAACTCAAAAATCAGCTATGATACGAAATTTTTGTTTGTTGGAGCGATGAATCCTTGCCCTTGTGGTAATGCGCTAAATACCGAGCTAGTATGTACTTGCAGCCCAAAAGATATAAAACGCTATAAAGCTAGCATTTCAGGGGCTTTAATGGATAGAATTGATCTATATGTGCTAATGAGTTCGCAGATTGATAAAACTAATGCTGGGCTTGATAGTGGGGCGATGAGTGAGCTTGTCATGCGTGGCTTTAGGGCACAAATAAGCCGTGGACAAAGCGAGCTAAACGGCAAACTAGATGAAGCTGATATAGCAAAATACTGTCTTTGCGACAAAGCGGCTCTTGATGTTATACAAAGAGCTGCAAGCACCTATAATCTAAGTCAAAGAGCGATAAACAAAACGCTAAAAGTAGCACGAACTATCGCCGATATTGCACACAATGAAATCATAGCAAAAGAACACGCCTTAGAAGCACTTGGATATAGATTTAGAGTATAAAGGGGGATAATATGAAAAAAGTCTTTACAAGCACAGGGGAGCTTGATAAAAGAGCAGTGAGCCTAGGACTTAGCGAGCTAGTACTTCAAGAAAACGCAAGCGCAGCTGTAGCAAAGGTGGTAAAAGAACGCTACAAAGGGGCTTTGGTGCTTGGCTTTTGTGGTGGGGGAAATAACGGCGCAGACGCACTAGCTGCTCTTCGCAGGCTATGTGGAGAGTATGAGTGCGTGGCTGTGCTAGTAAGCGATAAGCTAAACAATAACGCCACAACTCAGCTAAAAATAGCAAAAAGCGCAGGATTAAAGGTCATAAAAGCAAATGAAATTGATGAGAATATAGCAGGCTGGATAAGCGAGGCTCTAAAGGGTTCAGTTTGCGTGATTGATGGTATTTTTGGCGCAGGATTTAAAGGTGAACTAAACCCAAAAATCACAACTCTCATCGCTTCTTTAAACGAAGCAATATCAGCAAATCCGCTCGTGCTAGCACTGAGCGTGGATATGCCAAGTGGGCTTGATATAGCAGGAATTCCCTCTCCACTTGCATTTCGTGCGAATACTACTATCACGATGGGAGCAGCTAAATTAGGGCTTTTTCACGACCTTGCTAAAGACTATGTAGGTGAGTTAATCTGCGCTGATTTAGGGCTTTGTGAGGGACTTTATACTAGCGGTGTTTCTAGTGATTTTTTACTTGAGATGAGTGATATGCGCTTGCCAAGTCGCATTATACAAAATGTAAATAAAGGCGACTTTGGACATGCTTTTGTGGCTTGTGGCGATATGAGTGGGGCTGCTAGGCTCTGTGCTCTCTCAGCTTTAAACATTGGTGCTGGCAGAGTAAGCATAGTAGCCAAAAAAAAGCTAAAAGATCTTGAGCCTGAGATTATGCTAAAAAGGAATTTTAGCGGTGCTAGTGCTGTGGCTATCGGCATGGGGCTAGGGGGCGAATTATATGATATAGACGAAATTTTGGCTTTGCCTTGCGTGGTGGATGCTGATATGTTCTATCATCCTAGCGTGCTTAGCTTTTGTGCAAAAGCAGGTGCTGTGCTAACGCCTCATCCAAAGGAATTTGCTAGTTTGCTAGCTTTTGCTGGCTTTGGTGAGTTTAGCGTAAAAGAAGTAGTGCTAAATAGATTTGCCCTAGCTCGTGCTTTTAGCCAAAAATTCCCAGCAACCTTAGTACTAAAAGGCGCAAATACAATTATCGCAAACGCTAGCAAACTATACATAAACTGCCTTGGCAGCGCAAAACTAGCAAAAGGTGGCAGCGGCGATGTGCTAAGCGGTATGATTTTAGCACTTTTAGCACAAGGATACGACCCTTTGCTTGCTAGTATAACAGCTACGCTAGCACAAGCAAAAATCGCAGCAAACTACAGTGGCAGCGCATTTAGCTACACTCCAAAAGATATGATAAAAGGAATAAAATGTCTGTAAAAAAAATCGCAATTTTATTTTCTGGCTCAGGTTCAAATATGGAAGCCATCATCCGCAAAGTCCATGGCAAAAAAGCGGGCAAAAACCGCATAGAAGTAGCCTTGCTCATTTGTAATAAAAAAGATGCCTACGGCATAGAGCGGGCTAAAAATCTTGGCTTTGAGACTATGATAATAGAGCATAGCAAATACGCTAGCAGGGATGGTTTTGATAGCGAGCTTGTTAGAGCGATAAAAGCTGCAAATATCGATCTAGTCGTTTTAGCTGGTTTTATGCGTGTGCTTGGGGCGAACTTTTGCGATAATGTAAAGGCTATAAACTTACATCCTAGCATTTTGCCACTTTTTAAAGGCGCGCATGCGATAAAAGAAAGTTTTGAAAGCGATATGCAAGTTGGAGGCATCACGGTTCACTGGGTTAGCAGCGAGCTAGATGGCGGTAAAATCATCGCCCAAAAGACCTTTGCTAGAAAAAACCGCACATTTAAGCAGTGGGAAGAAAAAATCCACAAACTAGAACACAAACTACTACCAAAGACTATAATTTCTTTGCTAAAAGATTAGGGAATTCTAGAATTTCTTGGAATTCCTTAGAATTCTAAAATTTCTTTAAGAATTCTAAAATTCTAGGGAATTCTAGAATTCTAGAATTTAAAAAGACCAAGAAATTCTAGATTAGGAATTCTAGAATTCTAAAAGGACAAAATGAAGTTAATAGAGCATTTTTTAAGCATTCAAGGCGAGGGGGCATATGCTGGCAGACTTGCGATTTTTGTGCGTTTTGGGGGCTGTAACCTGCGCTGTGCTGGTTTTGGAGTACGCCTAAAAGCTCCAAATGCCAAAGAACTAATCGGCTGCGATACCATAAAAGCAGCCCAGTGCGAGAATTTTGATTTTAAAGATACTAATTTTAGCGAGCTAAAAAACATTATAAAAAGCCATAACGCCCCAAATGCTATAATCGTGCTAAGCGGTGGCGAGCCACTTTTGCATCAAAAAAACGCTGATTTTAAAGACTTTTTGCGCTTTTTGGTGGGGCAAAATAGGCAAGTTCATTTTGAGAGCAATGGTACGATTGAGCCTGATTTTAAGTCTTTGCCAGAGCTAAAAAACTGTTATTTTACCCTTAGTGTAAAGCTAGAAAATAGTGGCGAGAGCAAAGAAAAGCGCATAAATGCTAGGGCTTTAAAAAGTATTTTTGCTAATAGCAAAGGGGCTTTTTATAAATTTGTGCTAAGTGGCGAGGGTGATGAAATAAGAGAGATTAAGGAGATTTTGGCGATCCAAAATGGGGGTGTTTGGCTAATGCCTTTGGGGGCTAGCAAAAACGAGCTTGAAATAACAGCGCCAAAGGTAGCAAGGCTAGCTATAAAACACGGCTTTAATTATAGCGACCGTATTCATATAAGGTTGTGGGATAATAAAGAAGGCGTATGATTTTTGCGATTCGTCTCGTAGTGCTATTGCGACGAAATTTCGCTCGTGTTTTAAATCGGCTCTAAGAGCAAAAATCGCTACCCAACGGGCGCGTAGTAAAAAAATCTTGGAGCCTTGTTTTTACTGCCGCTACCGCGAAGCCCAAAGGACAGCGCGAGTTAGAATTCCTTAGGAATTCTAAAATTCCGTCATTACAGAAATTCCGTCATTGCGAGCGAAGCGAAGCAATCTCGTTCAAAATTCCATCTAAAATTCCGTCTAAAATTCCCTGCCCTGTCTTGTGTCATCCCCCAGCTTGACCCGAGGATCTCTGCTCTAGGAATTCTAAAATTCCCTGTGATGAGATCCCCCGATCAAGTCGGGGGATGACAGCTGTTTAAAATTCCCAAAGAGAATTCCCTAAACTAGAATTCCCAAGATAAAAATACCCCCTAACCCCTAAAAAGCCTAGGAATTCTAGAATTCCCTAGCTAAAAAAGCATCTTTTATGCTATAATCGCAGAAAAAAGAGTTTTTATGAAAATTGGACGACTTTATAGTTTTGAGGCGGCGCATGTGGTGAGGGACTGCGCTTCAAGGCGTTGTAAATACAGCATTCACGGGCACAGCTACACGGCCGAGGTCGCACTTAGCGCAAAGGGGCTTGATAAGGCTGGGATGATATATGATTTTGGGCTTATGAAGCGTGAGATTGGCTCTATTGTTGACTGCTTTGATCACAGCACGATTTTATTTGCTGGCGACGATGATAGCTATAAAAATATGATAAAAACGCACTCTGCTCGCTGGATAGAGCTACCTTTTAACACCAGTGCCGAGCAGATCGCTAGGGTGCTTTTTGCGCTTATTAGCAAGGCTTTGTCGCTAACTACTATGCAAAATGGCGAAAATGGCGTGTTTTTGGAGTATGTCAAGCTAAATGAAACGGCTAAGGGCTGGGCTTGTTTTGAAAAAGCTGATTTTGAGAGCTTGGGCGTGGATATCGCTAGTATCAGCTGCTCTCAATCTGTAAGTAGCGAAAGCGCAGATATAATCTCTCGCCTAAGCAAAAACGAAAAATTCACAAATCCAAAGGAGCTTTGATGAAAAAGGCCTTAAATGCTGTTTTTGCTGTAATTTGCGGCTGTTTTTTTCTAGCTTGTAGCAGCCAAAAAGAAGAAATCATAGAACAAAACAGTAGCGAAGAAGAACAAATCCCAATAGCAAAAATCGATGCAAATATCACCTTGCCAAGTGGCTGCGAAGATGGAGCATCAAACTGCTTTGATGAGCTAAACCCACCCTTGCCAGTAAGCCCAAAACAAGGTGCCAAATGAACGAAACTATCAGCTTTAATCTAGAATTCCATAGTCTTTGTGTGCTGGGACTTGGAGTGATGATGATAGCGCATTTACTTTTAGTTTATACAGGGGATACTAGCAAGTTTGCCTATCTAAAACGCCTAATGCTCTTTTTGCCAGCGTATTATGGAATGCTTGCGTTTATTATTTTTTCTGGGATTTTAGCCCTTGCTTTTAATCACTTTGCGCTTAATCTTAGCGTAGTAGCGATGATAATAGCGTGTATTTTGCTAATAATTAGTGGCGCAAAGGGCTTTAAGGCTTTAAAAAAAGTGCGAATTTTTAAAGATTTTGGCGCATTTAAGCTTTTTATGAGTAAAAAAATCATATTTGAACTTGTGCTTTTGGTGGCAGTTTGGCTACTATCTAAGGGCTTTTGATGAGGTTTTTATACTGCGCCGGGGCTGGGGATGAGACTATCGAGCTTAGTGGCGATAGCTTTGCTCATTTAAAAGCGCAAAGAAAACGTGGGGGCGAAATTTTAAGGCTTCAAAATCTGCGTGAAAATATTGCGTATTTTTATGAAATTAAAGAGATACAGCGAAGTAGCGCAAGGCTGGTTTTGCGTGAGAAAAAAGAGCTTTTGGCGCAAAACTTTTGGCTAAAAATCGGCTGGGCTGTGTGTGAAAGTGCTGTAATAGAAAAGAGCTTGCCCTTTTTAAACGAACTTGGTGTGGGCGAGCTTTTGCTTTTTTATGCTGATTTTAGCCAAAAAAATGTTAAGCTTGATTTTGCTAGATTTGAGCGAATTTTAGCTAGTAGCTGTGAGCAATGCGGTAGGAATCTGGCTATGAGCGTGAGAGTTTGCGAGCTTAGTGAGATTGAAAATGCGGTGCTTTTAGACTTTGGCGGAGATGATTTTAGCACTTTGGGTGGTGATGAAATTTTGTTAATTGGCGCTGAGGGCGGCTGGAGCGATGCTGAGAGAGCGAAGTTTAAGCGTAAAATCGGGCTAAAATCTAGCTGTGTTTTAAGGGCGCAAACGGCGATTATCTCAGCTGCAGCAAAGATTTTAGCGTAGGGAATTGTAAAATTTGGCTGGCTCAGCTTGCGGGCGTTTTTAGCGAATTCCTGCTTGGGCAGCCCAGCTGCTCTGGCGAAACTTCTGCGGTAGTTTTCTACGTAAGCCGTCTTTTGGTTTTGATTATACTGGCGGCTTGCTTGAAATTCTGCCACAGAATTTCGCCAGCCACTACCGTGGACACAGCTCCACGGCTAGCCC
>OBLI01001891.1_pt1 | contig 19099 bp, 16 predicted proteins | sample 1519701 | NCBI WGS metagenome assembly OBLI01 (sample SAMEA3663005, study PRJEB22513) | pig gut metagenome | biome: pig gut; feature: pig-associated habitat; material: faeces | place: France | collected 2012
GTTTTTATTAGGGGTATATTGAATGGAAAAATGTTGGATAACACCGTAGGGCGGGGGCTTGCCCCCGCCGAAACGTGGCAAATATTTGAGCATTTTCGTTAAAACGAACCCGGTTCATAACCTGGGGCAAGCGGCGGGGGACAGCTATAAGCCCTACGGCGTTGCCGGACCATTTCCTGTTCAACGAGCCTCGGATGTTCACCGGCGTTTCGGAACGGATAAATCCGTTCCCTACGAAATATCTCTGCAAATTCCAATTTGCCGCAACGGTGGGATATGTTTTGTTTAATATCCCAGGAAGCGGGAGAGGAATTCCTTGGTTTCCTGCTTTCGGGGGCTGCCGAAAACCTCGCTGGGGCTGCCCTCCTCACAGATGACGCCCTGGTTCATATACACCACATGGTTGCTCACGTCCCGGGCAAAGGCCATCTCATGCGTCACCACCAGCATGGTCATTCCCTCCTGGGCCAGGGACCGCATGACGGAAAGCACCTCGCCCACCATCTCCGGGTCCAATGCGGAGGTGGGCTCGTCGAAGAGCAGCACCTCCGGGTCCATGGCCAGGGCCCGGGCGATGGCCACCCGCTGCTTCTGGCCGCCGGAAATCTGCCGGGGCCGGGCGTTGATGTAGGGGGTCATGCCCACCTTTTCCAGGTATTGCAGGGCGTGGGCCCTGGCCTCCTCCCGGCTGCGCTTCAAAACCTTGACCTGGCCCACGATGCAGTTTTCCAGCACCGTCATGTTGGCAAACAGGTTAAAGGACTGGAACACCATGCCCACATGAGAGCGGTATTCCGGCGCTTTTACGCCCCGGGCGGTGACGTTTTTCCCGTGGTAGAGGATTTCGCCGGAGGTGGGGATTTCCAGCAGGTTGATGCAGCGAAGCAATGTGGACTTGCCGGAACCGGAGGCGCCGATGATGGAGGTCACGTCGCCCTTTTTCACGGTGAAATCAATATCCCGCAGAACCTCGTGGGAGCCGAAGGACTTGGACAGGTGGTTGACCTGTAAAATCATATCTTCCATATCAGCGCACTCCCTTTCTGCCGCGTCTTCTGCGTTCGGACTGGTACTCCCTGCTGTGCTCGTCAAAGGGGGTGCCCTTATCCGGGTGGTTGTAGGTTCCGGCGGTCATGGTCAGCTGGTCTTCCTGCACCAGCTCGTAATTGCTTGACCCGTCCATCTTCTTCTCCACCCACCGCAGCAGGAAGGAGGCAATGAGGGTCATGCACAGATAGCCTGCCATTTCCACGGTCGCGGAGGGGAAGTACAGATAGCTGGCGCCCACGGCGGCACGGTGGGCCGCGAAGAAGTCCGGGAAGCCGATGATGAACATGACGGAGGTATCCTTCACGTTGATGATGAAGTTATTGCCGATCTGGGGCATGATATTCCGCAATGCCTGGGGCAGAATCACATGAAGCATGGTCTGCACATGGGTCATGCCGATGGCCTTGGCGCCCTCGGTCTGACCGGGATCGATGGAAATGATACCGCCGCGAACGGATTCCGCCATATAGGCGCCGGTGTTGATGGACACCACCAGCATAGCGGCGACCCAGATATTCGTGAATTTCACCGCGTTGTCCGTGAAATAGGGCAGGCCGTAGTAAATGAACACCGCCTGAAGCACCATGGGGGTGCCCCGGAACACTTCCACATACACCCGGACGATGATTCGGATCAGCCGCAGCAGAATACGCTTCGGCAGCGGGTCCCGGTCGGTACAGGGAATGGTGTTCAGAATGCCGCAGACAAAGCCGATCACGCAGCCGATGGCCGTGGCGACCAGCGCCAAAACCAGCGTATTGCGCATACCGGTTAGATAGGAACCGCCGTATTTCGCCCACAGCTTCGCGATGTCGGCACACAGTTGGGTTATTTTCTCCATGGTGCTTTCTCCTTATTATATTTAACACCGCAAGGCGAGAGGAAAAACGTCCTCTCGCCTTGGTTCATTCTGTTTCCTTACTCGCTCAGGGGCTGAATGGAAATGGCGTAGGCCATCAGGTCGTTGAAGTCATCCACAGTCATGGTGGACAAGACGGCGTCGATCTTGTCCTTCAGCAGCGTGTTGCCCTTCATGATGGAAACGCCGATGTTGACGTTCTCGGCACGCACCTCGTCAGAGAACTGGAAGTCGCCGTCGGTGCCGGAGAAGTCCAGAATCTTCATGTCGGGGTAGGCAGCCACAGCGCCCTGGGCGGTGGGCATATCGGTGCAGATGAAGTCAACGGTGTCGGTTTCCAGCGCCATCAGCATGGCGGGAGCGGTTTCGGCAGCAGTCTGAATCTTGGCGCCCTCGATCTGAGGCAGGCACTGGTCGTACCAGATGGTGGCGATCTGGGCGGTGCAGGTGCCGCCTGCCAGGTCAGCAATGGAAGCGGCATTCGCGAACTTGCCGTCGGCCTTGGTGACGCAGACGATGGTGGCATAGAAGTAGGGGCCGGCGAAGTCCACCTGCTCGGAACGCTCGGCAGTCATGGACTGACCGGCGATAACGGCGTCAAAGGTACCGGTCTGAACGCCGGGCACCAGGGAATCCCAGTCGGACTGGATGACCTCCAGCTCCCAGCCGTTGGCCTCGGCGATCATTTTGCCGATCATCACATCGTAGCCGTTGGCGTAGGAGCCGGGCACGTTGGAGATGGGCACGGCGCCGTTGGAGTCGTCGCTCTGGGTCCAGTTGTAGGGGGCGTAGGCGCACTCCATGGCGATGGTCAGCACCCCATCCTCCACGCCGGAGGGAACGGCAGCCTCTGCCACAGCGGGCAGGGCCAGAGCCAGCATCATCACAACCGCCAGCATCAGGGAAACGAGCTTCTTCATAACGAATCAACCTTTCTTTCTTCCGGATATCCCGGTGTAATAAAAAATGAACCGCTTTGGTAAGCGGTCCATGGTAAAAACGGTATTCCCCCTGGGGGGAGCCAGTCAGCCAATGATAGCGCTCCACAAAGTTTTGTGACAGTCCGGCAGATGTTCTCTGACGGCCCAGCAGGCAAGGACCGGGTGCTCCATTGCAGCTTCGGCGGTGCGCCCTTTCTCCAGTGACGGCCACCCGGCCTTGCCACGGGGTACTGATGAGCACCGCGCCTCTATCTAAGCGATTCAATTTGAGGGTATACTACCACGCCGGAACTCCGATGTCAAGAGCCCCGGCGGGAAATGAAGATTTTTGTTCATCCTGCCGGAAAAGGACGGGAATTTCGGGAAATTATGATGGGCTTTTGAATAATCACCCAAAACGCGCCTCACGCCTCCTGGCTGCCGGACATGGCGGCCTGGTAGACGGCCTGGATGTTCTGGGCGAACTGCTCCCTGCCGTAGGAGGAGGCAATCTGCTCGCTTTTCTGCCCGGCGCAGACGCACCAGTCCGGGTCGGCCAGAACCTTGTCCATCTCGTCCAGGAATTCATCCGGGGAGCGGTAGGTGTAGCCGTTCTCTTCCTGGGAGATGACGCCTTCCAGGCAGGGGTCCTCCCGGCAGACCAGGGGCAGCCCGTTGGCGGCGGCCTCGATGTAGGTCAGACCCTGGGTCTCGCTGGTGGAGGCGCTGACGAACACATCCCCCAGCTGGTAGTATTTCTGCACCTGGTCCGGCTCCACCATGCCGGTGAAAATCACGTGATCGCTGATGCCCAGCTCCTTGGCCTGCTGACAGAGCTTCTCCCGGGCGGGGCCGTCGCCCACGATCAAAAGGGTGAGATTGGGCTGCCGCTGGAGCTGGAGGGCAAAGAGCCGCACCACCTCGTCCAGATTCTTCTCGGTGCCCAGCCGCCCCAGATTCAGCACCACCCGGTGCTCCTGGGGGATGCCCAGCAGCTGCCGCATCTGCTCCCGCTCCTGCTCGGTCATTCTGCCCTGGTGCTGCTGGAGGCAGATGCCGCTGGGCACAATTTCAATGTCGTTTTTCACCCCGTAATCCTCCAGCACCTGCTTCATCTTGGCGGTGGGGGCAATGATGATGTCCACCTTTTTCAGCCGTTCCCGGGAAAAGGTCCGCACCAGGAAGTCCCCCGCCCACCGGCCGGGGAGCACATAGGACACATACTGCTCATACTGGGTGTGGTAGGTGTGCACCAGGGGAGCGCCGGTGCGCTTGGCGATCCGGCGGGCGTAGTGGAAGCTGAAAAACTCGCACTGGCTGTGGATGATGTCCGGCTTCCACTGGATGATTTCTTTCAGCAGCTTCTGGCTGTGGGAGGTTCTGGGCAGGGGCATCCGCACATCAGGATACACCTTTAAGGGCATGGAGTGGATGTAGTAGATGTTCCCCTCCCGGTGGCTGTGGACGGTGTCGGAAAGGGTGAGGATTTTTACCTCGTTCCCCGCCTCCTCCAGCTCCCGGCTCAGATTCCGCACGGAGGTTACAACGCCGTTGGTGGCGGTGGTGTATAAATCTGTGGTGATCAGAACTTTCATAACGCACTCCCAACCCAAACTATTTTGGCAATTATAACACACCGGGGAGGAAAATGCAAATTAAGAAAGGCGGAATTCATTGACCCGGGTCGCCTGGGAGAAACACCCTTTGGGGGAAAGGGCTTGACTGTCCCGGGGATATCATGTATGATAAACACAAACATTTGAACGGGAGGGTGATGGGACATGGACACCAACAGAATGAAAGCCGCGGCGGAGTGGTTCCATGAGAAAGTCTTTTCCGACGAGGCCATCACCCCCAAAAAGGTCCCCACCAACCAGCAGCTGCCTGCACTCCTGCGGACCGCCCGCTCCCTGGAGGTGGGGACCGGCAGCGGCTGGCAGAGCCGGGAAATGCTCTTTCTCAAGCAGGCAAAGCTGCTGGCGAACTACGAGGACGACTGCCCCTATGCCGGAAACCTGGTCCGCTACTACCCCACCTACCAGTCCCTCAGCAACCAGGAGCTGCGGGGCTATTTCACCTGGCGCACAAAGCTGCGGCAGGGGCAGCTGCAGAAAGCGCCGCTTTCTTTTGCCTTTCTGTATATTTATGAGCTGATTAACCAGGTGGGCGTCACCAATGCGGAGGAGGGGTTCCAGAAGCTTCTGGCCTTCCGGGATGGCTACGGCGCACTGGACAGCGGGATTCTGCCCTATCTCAGGCTGTGGCTGCGGGATTATGTGGTCTACTACAATCTGGACCCCCAGCTGCTGGCAGGCTGGCCCCAGCAGGAATTGGGGCAGAGCCTTTCCGTGCTGGAAAACATCCGGCAGGAGAGCCCTGATGCCATTGCCAAGGCCCTGGAGCAGCTGCCGCTGAAATGGCTGGGGCGGTCCAAATTCTACCAAAGCCACAAGCAGGAGATGGACCTCATCATTGCCCGGGTGCTGCGGCGGATCTCCGGCCATTTTGACAGCCGGTGCAAACGCAGCTTCATCGAGCAGTACCTGGGCTCCGTCCAAAAGGATTTGGACTGGCCCTTTAACGCCGCCGTGTTCTGCGACCCCCTGAAGCGCAGCGACTACGAATACACCCTGAACAGCCGCTGCATCTACCGCTGCCGGAAAGGCCAGTGGACGGTGGAGCAGTTCTACCTCAACCCCAGCCGGTGCGCCAAGCTGGATGATCTGCTGAAAACCATCGACCGCATTCTGCGGGAGCGTCTGGACCCCAAGCACCCCATCAAAACCAAGCTGGAAACCAAGTGGATCCTGAAAATCATGGAAGAGGAAGTCCAGGCCTTTTTCGCGGAGCAGGAGGCAGCCCAAGCGAAGAAAATCACCATCGACCCCAGCCATCTGACGAAAATTCGCCGGGAGGCGGCCATCACCCAGGAAAAGCTGATGGTGGAGGAGGAGATGGAAGAGGAACCGGAGGAAGCGCCGGAAGAACCGGAAGCCCCTCCCGCTGCCGGGGAAGTGCCGCCGGATACCCCCTTGGCTCCCGCCGAATACCGGCTGCTGCAAAGCCTGCTCTATGGCCGGGATCGGAGCTGGGTGCGGACCGAGGGGTATATTCTGTCCGTTTTATTGGACGGCATTAATGATAAACTGTATGATGTATTCCAGGATTCGGTGCTGGACGAGGACGGCCAGCCCATAAGCGACTATATTGAAGAGCTGAAAGAGATGGTAAAGCCATGAAAATTCCTAAACGCATTGCCCAGACCCTGATGAACTCCCTGAAAGGCGGCGTGGTGCCCCGGGTGGGGCTGCCCTATATCACCGTGGGCCGAAAGGAGGAAATCGACGCCCTGCTGCATGATGTGGAAATCATCGCCGACGGCGGCGCCTCCTTCCGCTTCATCGTGGGCAAATACGGCAGCGGCAAAAGCTTCCTGCTGCAGACCATCCGCAACTATGTGATGGCGAAAAACTTCGTGGTGGTGGATGCGGACCTGTCCCCGGAGCGGCGCTTGCAGGGCACCCGTGGCCAGGGCCTCGCCACCTACAAGGAGCTGATTCGGAATATGTCCACCAAGACCAGGCCCGAGGGCGGCGCTCTGTCGCTGATCCTGGACCGGTGGATCAGCAATGTGCAGCAGCAGGCGGCGGAGGCCTCCGGGATGAGCGTCACCGACCCCGGCCTGCCGCCCCTGGTGGAAAAGCGGATTTCCGCCGTGATCTATTCCCTCAATGAGATGGTCCACGGCTTCGACTTTGCCCGGCTGCTCACCCTCTACTACAAGGCCCACCTGGAAGGCGACGACGAGACCAAGGCCAAGGTGCTCAAATGGTTCCGGGGAGAGTACAACACCAAAACCGAGGCCCGGCAGGAGCTGGGGGTGAACATCGTCATCACCGACGAGGACTGGTACGAATATTTAAAGCTCTTCGCCGCCTTTTTGAAGCAGGCGGGCTACGCCGGAATGCTGGTGCTCATCGACGAGTTGGTGAACATCTATAAAATCCCCAATGCCATCACCCGGCAGTACAACTACGAAAAAATCCTCACCCTGTATAACGACGCCATGCAGGGCAAGGCTCAGTATTTGGGCTTCATCCTCTGCGGCACGCCGCAGTGCATGGAGGACCCCCGCCGGGGGGTTTACAGCTACGAGGCCCTGCGTTCCCGGTTGGCGGAGGGGCATTTTACCGGGGAGCACAAGGACCTGCTCTCTCCGGTGATCCGTCTCCAGCCCCTGACCGGGGAGGAAATGCTGATTCTGGTGGAAAAGCTGGCGGACATCCACGCGGGGCTGTATGAATATCCCCAGATCGTTACCCAGCAGGACATGGTGGATTTCATCGAAATTGAATTCGGACGCATCGGCGCGGACACCCACATCACTCCCCGGGAGGTCATTCGGGACTTCATTCAGGTGCTGGACATCATCTACCAGAACCCCGATGTCAAGGTCCGGACCTTGCTGGGCAGCGATCAGTTCACCTACGCCCAGAATGCGGTGAACGAGGAAGCCGCCGACGGCCAGTTCGCGGAATTTGACATTTAAGAGGTAGCTTATGGGTGCATTCCAGCGTTACGCCCCCTTTGTTCAGGACTATATCTATCGGAACAATTGGGAGAGCCTCCGGGCCATTCAGGTGGCTGCGGCGGATGCCATCTTCAACACCGACGAAAATCTGCTGCTCACCGCCTCCACCGCCTCCGGCAAAACCGAGGCGGCCTTCTTTCCCATCATCACGTTATTCTCCGAAAATCCCCCCGCCTCCGTGGGGGCCATCTACATTGGGCCGTTAAAGGCGCTGATCAACGACCAGTTCCTCCGGCTGAATGAGCTCTGCGCCGAGGCAGATATTCCGGTGTGGCACTGGCACGGAGATGTGGCCCAGAGCCACAAGGCCAAGCTCATGAAGCATCCCTCCGGCATTCTGCAAATCACCCCGGAGTCACTGGAAGCCATGCTGCTGCACAAGCACTCCGCCATCCCCAAGCTCTTTGGAGATTTGCGCTTTGTGGTCATCGACGAGGTCCACTCCCTGCTCCGGGGGGACCGGGGCGGGCAGACCCTGTGCCTCATTGAGCGCTTAAGCCGGCTGGCGGGGGTGAATCCCAGGCGGATCGGCCTGTCCGCTACCATCGGCGACCCGGAAAAATGCGGGGAATTCCTGTCCCTGGGCACCGGAAGAAAGACCATCATCCCGAAAATCGACGCCAAGGGGAGCAAATGGCGGCTGAGCATGGAGCATTTCTATGTGAAGAATGTCCAGGCCGCCGAGGACCGGACGGACATCCAGGCCCTGCCGGTGTTGGAGGAAAAAACCGACGATGCTCCCAAAAACGCCGACCCGGGGCTGGGCTATATCTTCGAGCACACCCGGGGGAAAAAGTGCCTGGTGTTCGTCAACTCCCGGGAGGAATGCGAAACCGTCACCACCACCCTGCGGCAATACTGTGAATTAAATCACGAGCGGGACCGGTTCCTCATCCACCACGGCAACCTCTCCGCCTCCTACCGGGAGACCGCCGAGGAAATCATGAAGGACGATTCCCAGTTCATGACCACCGTTACCACCGCCACCCTGGAGCTGGGCATTGACATCGGCCGGCTGGAACGGGCCTTTCAAATCGACGCCCCCTGGACGGTTTCCTCTTTCCTGCAGCGCATGGGCCGCACCGGAAGGCGGGAGAGCCCTCCGGAAATGTGGTTCGTCATGCGGGAGGACGAGCCGGAGGCCCGGGCCATGCTGCCCGCTACGATCCCCTGGAAGCTTTTGCAGGGCATCGCCCTGGTGCAGCTGTATTTGGAGGAGCGCTGGGTGGAGCCGCCCAGGCTTGACCGGCTGCCCTACAGCTTACTATACCATCAAACCATGTCCACCCTGGCCTCCTGCGGGGAGCTGTCCCCCAGGGCCTTGGCGGAGCGGGTGCTGCCGCTGCACTACTTCCACCGGGTGAGCCAGGAGGATTTTAAGCTGCTGCTGCGGCATCTTGTGGAGACGGACCACATTCAGCGTACGGAGCAGGGCGGCCTGATCGTGGGCCTGGCGGGAGAGCGGGTGGTGAACTCCTTTAAGTTCTACGGCGTGTTCCAGGAGAACGAGGAATACACCGTCCGCAGCGATGCTCAGGAGCTGGGCACCGTGGTGCTGCCGCCGCCGGTGGGAGAAAAGCTGGCCATTGCCGGACATGTGTGGACGGTGCTGGACGTGGACCACAAGCGGCATCTGGTGTACTGTGAGCAGGTCAAGGGCTCCATCCCCGCCTACTTCGGCCAGTGCCTCGGGGACCTGCACACCAAAATTTTGCAGCGGATGCGCCAGGTGCTGCTGGAGGACCGGTCCTATCCCTACCTGATGAAAAACGCTGTGGCCCGGCTGGAGCAGGCCCGGTTCACCGCTGCCCACTCCCAGGCGGGGAGGACGCCCCTGATCAACCTGGGGGGCAACATGTGGTGCCTGCTGCCCTGGGTGGGGACCTACGCCTTTTTGGCCATGGAGCGGTTTCTGAAAATCAAGTGCGGCGACCGGCTGGGGCTTAAAAATCTGGACTCCGCGCGGCCCTACTACATGCAGTTTACCATGAAGGTCAGCGCCGCGGAATTCTACCGCATCACCGCCCAGGAGGCCCAGAAGCCCATTGACCCCATGGAGCTGGTGTACCCCAAGGAGCTGCCTCTCTTTGACAAATACGACGAATATTTGCCGGAGGAATTGGTGAAAAAGGGCTTTGCCTATGGCGTGCTGGAGCCGGAGGAAATGCGCCAGACGGTCCTGAGCTGGCAGCCTGGGGAATAATTTCCCAACCCATCCCGCGGCAAATTGGAATTTGACAAAAATCCATCTCCCAAACGATCCCCCCGGTGGCTGCCGGGGGGATTTTCTGTTTCATGAAAACTTTCATAAATGTTTCATAAAAATGCGGTTTTGTAGGGAAATCCTTGGTAAATGTATACATATTCTGAAGAAAAACGTTGTCTGATATAGCGAATTGACAGGAAAGAATTGGCGTGATATGATTTTTACATAAATGAAAGCGATTTCACAAGTTTCTTCCATAAGCCAACCAATGAGGTGCTGTATGAATATATACGAAATTGCAAAATGCGCCGGCGTCTCCCCGGCCACAGTCTCCCGGGTGCTTAACGGTACTGCCCCGGTGAAGGCGGAAACCCGGCTGCGGGTGCTTCAGGTGGTGCAGGAGCAGCACTACATTCCCAACCTGGCCGCCAAGAATCTGAGCTCCCAGAACGTATCCAACAACATCGGCCTCTTCGTCCCGGATATGGACAACCCCTTTTTCGGCGCCATCACCAAATGCGTCACCCAGATCGCCGACCGGTACCGCTACAATGTGTTCCTCTTCAACACCGACGAAATGCCGGAGCGGGAGCATCGGTTCCTGGAAACGGTGAAGGAGCAGAACCTCAAGGGCATCATCATGATTCCCCTCTCCGGTGAGGACAAGGAAACAGAGCGTTACCTGCTGGAAATCGAGCAGGCCCATGTGCCCGTGGTGCTCATCGACCGGCGCATCGGCAATGCCGTGTTCGACAGTGTGTTCACCGACGACGAAGAGGATGCCTACCGGGCGGTGCAGGTGCTCATCCGGGCAGGGCACCGGAAAATCGCCACCATCGCCGGTCCCCAGCGTTCCTCCCCCGGCTTCTCCCGCTTGCAGGGCTACCGCCGGGCGCTGGCGGCGAACGGAATTGAAGTTCCCAAGGAATATGTCCGAATCGGCAATTTCAAGCTCCAGATGGCCTACGAGCAGACCAATCAGCTGCTGGACCTGCCGGATCGCCCCACCGCCGTGTTCACCTCCAACAATTTTTCCACCCTGGGCGCCCTGCAGAGCATCTGCGAGCACGGCCTGAAGGTGGGGACGGACATCTCCATCCTGGGCTTCGATGAAATCGAGCGCTGGCAGTGGTATCCCTGGGTGATGCACACGGGCACGGAGCTGTCCCTGGTGGAGCGGCCTGTGAAGCAGATGGCGGAGGAAGCCATGGGCCTTTTGCAGGACCGGATCACCGGGCAGATTCAATCCTCCCACGCCCGGCGGAAAATGGTGCTGAGCAACGACATCGTCCTCCGGGGCTCCGAGCGCCTGGGAAAGTAACCATAGGATTTTGTGAATCCGTGCAGATCGACTTGATACGGCAGTCAGATAGATTGGAATTTGTCAGTATGTGTTCGTAGGGAACGCATTCATGCGTTCCGAAAGGTTCATAAGCCACAAAGGTTCAACGAATCGTAAAACGATGAATTTTGCGTAGGGAATGCATTCATGCATTCCGCTCGGTAACGTCTTTATCAGGGTGTGTTGAATGGATAATTGTTGGGAAAAAATGGAACCCGTTACCATCCAACAAACCACGGATGTTCACCGGCGTTTTGGAAGGTCTGAATCCGTTCCCTACGCAAAACACAACGTTTTTTCGATTCAATAACCCCCGGTAGTGTGCGACCAGGGTGGAATGCATAAATGCATTCCCTACGAAACGTCTCACCAAACACCAATTTATCGGATTACCGGCGAAAGCCGATAGGCACAAAAAATAAAATACAAAAAGAAAAGGATGGAATCAACATGAAAAAGCTTCTCTCCCTGATGCTGGTTGTGGCAATGGTTGTCACCCTTTGCAGCGTCACCGCCATGGCCGACCCCGGCTACAAGAAAGACATCCGCATCGGCACCCTGGCTGACCTGACCGTAGCCTGCCGCTATGCCGGCACCGCCACCGTGACCACCCAGACCTGCAACTCCACCTTCAACGGCCTGGTTGCCATCCAGACCGACGGCACCGCCGTGGCGGAGCTGGCTACTGACTGGTCCTCCAACGACACCGCTACCGAATGGACCTTTACCCTGCGGGAGGGCGTGAAATTCCACGACGGCAGTGACTTCACCGCCGAGGACGTAAAGTTCACCTGGGACTACTGCTCCACCACCTCCAACGAGGGTGTTTCCCAGGCCATCTCCGGCATCGCCTACGTGGACGAGGTGGTTGTAGACGCTCCCTACCAGGTCACCTTTAAGCTGAAGGCTCCCTCCGCCGACTGGCTGAACTACGCCGCCCAGGACATCCTGAGCAAGACCGCCTGCGAAACCATGGGCATCCTGGAAGGCCAGAAGATCGGCACCGGCCCCTACTACTTCGACTCCGTGGAAACCGGCGTGTCCTGGACCATCCGCCGCTTCGAGGACTACTGGGGTGAGAAGCCCGTCACCGAATCCATCACCTTTGTGGTGATCACCGACGCCAGCTCCCGGGCCCTGGCCCTCCAGTCCGGCGACATCGACGCCATGTACGACGGCAACCCCTCCGACATTGTGAACTTCATCTACGACCCCGATAACTACAACGTGTTCTCCGCCAGCAACATCCAGGTTGTCTACGCCGGCTTCAACGCCAACACCGAGTACGGCTCCAACAAGATCGTCCGTCAGGCCGTGGCCATGTCCGTCAACCGGGAGGACATCCTGGCCGTGTGCTACGAGGACGGCCTCTGCGGCACCCTCTGCGACAACTTCATCAGCCCCGTGGCTGTGGGTTACACCGATGTTGACGCCTACGAGTACGACCCCGAGGGCGCCAAGGCCCTGCTGGAGGAAAACGGACTGGGCGGCATCACCCTGAAGCTGTACACCTTTGCCAAGTACATCCCCGTGGCCGAAATGCTCCAGAGCAACCTGAGAGACGCGGGCATCAACGTGGAGATCCAGGAGTGGGCCCAGACCGGCTTTACCAAGGCCATCCGTGAGGACAATGGCTACGACATGGCCATCAACTGCACCAGCCAGTACGGCGGCATCATCACCGTCATGATCGAGTACCTGAAGACCGGCGCCACCCGCTCCTTCATGAACTACGCCAATCCCGAATTCGACGAGAAGCTGGCGGACGTTCTGGCCAGCGGCACCTACGAGGAAATGCTGGCGAAGTACGCCGACCTGCAGCAGTATGTGGCGGAGGAGGTTCCCGGCGTTGCCCTGGCAACTGCCAACCTGTTCTGCATCGGCTCCAAGAACTTTGGCGGCGTGAACCTGAATGCTCAGGCCGTGGACGTTGACTTCTCCTACTGCTACGTGACTGAATAATCCACAGCAATGCCGGTGGGGAAGGAGGAATATCCAACTTCCCCACCCCTTTCTGTCTTTCCGCACCATCCGGAAATTTGCAAAAGGAGAGAAATCATGCTCAAATATGTTTTGAAGCGAATTTTGATGATTATTCCCGTGGTCATTGCTGTTTCGCTGATTGTGTTCTTCATCATGGACTTTGTGCCCACCGATGCCGCCGTCACCGCCCTGGGCGACGGCGCCTCCGACGAACAGCTGGAGGAATACCGGGAGGCTCACGGGCTGAATGACCCCCTGCTGGTGCGCTACGTCCGGTATATGGCCGGGGTGCTCCGCCGGGACCTGGGCACCAGCTACGCCAACAACATGCCCGTTTGGGACCTGTTCTTTAAGAAATTCCCCACCACATTGATGCTGGCTGCCTCCTCGGTGCTGGTCACTGTGATTCTGTCCCTCCCCCTGGGCATCATCGCGGCGGTGAAAGAAAACACCCTGGTGGATACCGCCGCCTCCACCCTTTCCTTTGTGGGTCTGGCCATGCCCAACTTCTGGCTGGGTCTGCTGCTGATTATCCTCTTCTCCGTGAAGCTGGGCTGGCTTCCCTCCACTGGCGCGGCCAGCTGGAAGAGCTTCATTCTGCCGGCCTTCACCTGCGGCACCGGCAACATGGCCGCCCTGACCAGAACCACCCGCTCTGCCATGCTGGACGTTCTGAAGCAGGACTACCTCCGCACCGCCCGGTCCAAGGGCGTCAGTGAGCGCCGGATCATCATGAAGCACGCCCTGAAAAATGCCCAGATTCCCATCGTCACCATGATCGGCATCCAGGTTTCCACCCTCATCGGCGGCGCCGTGCTCACCGAGCGGGTGTTTGCCCTCCCCGGCGTGGGCAGCTTCCTGGTGGACTCCATTCTGAAAAGTGACTTTGAGGTTGTGACCGGCTTCATTATCATGCTGGCGGTATTTGTTTCCGTGGTCCTGCTCATCGTGGACATTGTCTACGCTTTCCTGGACCCCAGAATCAAAGCCCAGTATTCCAAGAGCTGAGGAGGTGGAGACAATGGCAAAAAAACAAAGCTCCGCGGCAGCGGCCAGCGTCAAGCAGAACCGGGCCCTGGAGGTCTGGAAGCAGTTCCGGCGGAACAAGGGCGCCATGGTGGGCCTGGTCATTCTCATTATTTTGATTCTCATTGCCATCTTCGCCGACGTGATCTGGGACTACGAGCAGGACATCATCGCCACCAACTCCAAGGCCCGGCTCATCAGCCCCTGCGCCGAGCATCCTTTCGGCACGGATAATTTCGGCCGGGATATGCTGGCCCGTATCGGCTATGGCACCCGCTACTCCCTGATCATCGGCTTCTCCTCCGTGGTCATCGGCCTGCTGGTGGGCGTGCCTGTGGGCGCCGCCTCCGGCTACATCGGCGGAAAATTCGACACCATTTTAATGCGGTTTGTGGATACCTTTACCATCATCCCCAGCCTGCTGATGACCATCATCCTGGTTTCCATCATGGGCACCAGCATGATAAACCTGATTATCGCCCTTTCCATCAGCGCCATACCGGTGTTCACCCGGATTACCCGGGCCTCGGTGATGGTCACAAGAAACAACGACTATATTGAGTCCGCCCGGGCCATTGGCGCTCCCACCACCACCATTCTTTTGAAGCACGTGCTGCCCAACTGCTTCTCTCCCATTCTGGTTCAGGCAACCCTGCGGGTGGGCACCGCCATCATCTCTGCCGCCGGCCTGAGCTACATCGGTCTGGGCGTACCCCTGCCCACTCCCGAGTGGGGCGCACTGCTCAGTGCATCCAAATCCTTCCTGACCCGGGCCCAGCACATGTGCCTGTTCCCCGGCCTGGCCATAATGATTACCGTCATGGTCATCAACCTGGTGGGCGACGGCCTGCGGGACGCCCTGGACCCCAAGCTAAAAAGATGAGGTGGGCCATATGAGTATTTTCAAAAAACTGACCCGGGGCAATTCCGAGGAATCCCTGGAGAAAAAGCGTCAGAAAATGGATGCCGCCGTGGAGGTGGAAAACCTGGTGGTGCAGTATGTCACCTCCTCCGAAACCGTGGAGGCGGTAAACGGCATCAGCTTCTCCCTGGCGAAAAAGCACACCCTGGGCCTGGTGGGGGAAACCGGCGCCGGAAAAACCACCGCCATGCTGGCCCTGATGAACATGGTCCCCGACCCTCCCGGGGTGGTGAAGTCCGGAACCGTTAAGGTCAACGGCCTGGATATGCGTCAGCTCACCCCGGCGGAGCTGCAAAACGTCCGGGGCAGCGAAATCGCCATGATCTTCCAGGACCCCATGACCTCCCTGAACCCTGTGATGTCCGTGGGAGAGCAGATCGCCGAGAGCATCATCCTCCACCGGCACCTCTCTGAAAAGGAGGCCCTGGAGGAAGCAAAGAAGATGCTGGCCATGGTGGGCATCGATCCCAACCGGGTGGGGGAGTACCCCCATCAGTTCTCCGGCGGAATGCGGCAGCGGGTGGGCATCGCCATTGCCCTGGCCTGCAATCCCACTGTCCTCATTGCCGATGAGCCCACCTCCGCCCTGGACGTGACCATTCAGGCCCAGATCCTGCGGATGATGAAGGACCTGAAAGAGAAAAACGACACCTCCCTGATTATGATTACCCACGACCTTGGCGTTGTGGCAGAGCTGTGCGACGAGGTGGCGGTGATGTACGCCGGCCGGATTGTGGAATACGGCACCCTGGAAGAGGTGTTCAACCAGACAAAGCACCCCTACACCGAGGGCCTGTTCAATTCCCTGCCCAACATCAACAGCCGCCAGCAGAAGCTCCAGCCCATCCCCGGCCTGATGCCGGACCCGGCCAATCTGCCCAAGGGCTGTGCCTTTGCCGACCGGTGCGCCTACGCCACCGACGCCTGCCGCAGCGGCGACGTACACATCCAGCATTTTTCGGACACCCACTACGCGGCGTGCTCCGCCTATCTTGATCCCGCGTTCCACATCCAAAGGGGGTACTGAGCCATGGCCGATATCATTCTGGAAGTTAAAAACCTGAAAAAATATTTCAAATCCCCCAAGGGCAATGTTCACGCCGTGGACAATGTGAATTTTTCCATTGAGCGGGGAAAGACTCTGGGCATCGTGGGCGAATCCGGCTGCGGCAAGTCCTCCACCGGGCGGACCATCCTGCGGCTCATCGAGCCCACCTCCGGCCAGATTTTCTTCGAGGGAAAGGACATCACCAAGCTCAGCAGCCGGGAGATGACCAAGCTCCGCCGGGATATGCAGATTATTTTCCAGGACCCGTTTTCCTCCCTGGACCCCCGTATGACCGTCAGTGAGCTGATTGCGGAGCCTCTGAATTACCACAAAATTCTGGAGGGCAGCGGCCGGGAGCTGGAGCAGAAAAAGGAAAAGTACATCCTGGATCTGATGGACACCGTGGGCCTGGCCCACCGGCTGTACAACGCCTACCCTCATGAGCTGGACGGCGGCCGCCGGCAGAGAATCGGCATCGCCCGGGCTCTGGCGCTGAATCCCAAGCTGATCGTCTGCGACGAGCCGGTTTCCGCTTTGGACGTTTCCATCCAGGCCCAGATTCTGAACCTTCTGAAAGACCTGCAGCGGGAGCGGGGGCTGACCTACATTTTCATCACCCACAATCTGTCTGTTGTGAATCACTTCGCCGATGAAATTGCGGTGATGTACCTGGGCAGCGTGGTGGAAAAGGCCCCGGTGGACGAGCTGTTCCGCAACCCCCTGCATCCTTACACCAAGGCGCTGCTCTCCGCCATTCCCGTGCCGGAAATCCGGGAGAAGAAGGACGAGCCCCTGATTCAGGGCGAGGTGGTCTCTCCCATCAATCTGCCGGAGGAATGCCGCTTCCGCAAGCGCTGCGGATGCAGCTGCGAGGCGTGCGCCGCCGGAATCCCCCAGCTGCGTGAGGTTACCCCCGGGCACTTTGTGGCCTGCTGCAATCTGTAACGAAGCGGGGAGTGGCATATGGCAATTTTGAATTTCGGTTCTTTGAATATTGACTGCGTCTGCGCCGTGGAGCACATCGTGCAGCCCGGCCAGACCATCGACTCCACCAGCTTCACCCGGTTTCCCGGGGGAAAGGGCATGAATCAGTCCCTGGCCCTGGCCCGGGCCGGCGGAACGGTTTACCACGCCGGCATGATCGGCTCCGACGGAGAATTCCTCCGGGCGCTGCTGCTGGAAAGCGGCGCGGACTGCACCTGGCTGAAAACCGTACCCGGCAGCTCCGGCACCGCCTTTATTCAGGTGGACCAAAAGGGGCAGAACAGCATCGTCCTGGTTGGCGGGGCCAACCGGGTCAACACCCCGGAATACTGCGACCAGGTGCTCAGTGGCTTCGGCGATCAGGATATGCTGCTGCTGCAAAATGAAATCAACCAGCTGCCCTACCTGGTGGACCGGGCCTATGAAAAGGGCATCCCCATCGCCCTGAATCCCTCCCCCATGAACGAGGCGGTGCTGGCCTGCGACCTGAGCAAGATTTTCCTGTTCATCATGAACGAGGACGAGGGCTGCCGCATCACCGGGGAAACCCAGCCGGAGCGGATCCTGGAAAAGATGCACACCCTGTATCCCCAGGCCCAGGTGGTGCTGACCCTGGGCTCCCAGGGCTCCCTCTATTCCGGAAACGGCCAGAGGATTCACCAGAAGGCCTATCCCGTCACCGCTGTGGACACCACCGGCGCGGGGGATACCTTTACCGGCTATCTGCTTGCCGGCATGGCCCGGGGTGACAGCATGGAGCAGTGCATGAAAGAAGCCGCCATGGCCTCCGCCATTGCGGTGACCCGCCAGGGGGCGGCCAGCTCCATTCCCACCCGGGCAGAGGTGCTGGCAGCGCTGCAGGAGGCTTGATATGAAAACATTATCCAGTATTTTTCCCAAGCCGGACGCCAGCGAGCTGCTTCGGCGGCTGAATCTGCCCCGGGGAAAGGCGGACGTGATTCTGGACTCGGACACCTATAACGGGATCGACGACCAGTTCGCCCTGTCCTACCTGGTGCGCTCCCAGGACCGGCTGACCATCCGGGGCATCACCGCCGCCCCCTTTTACCGGGACCCCTCCACCGGTATCCTCCGCTCCTCCAGCCCGGGGGACGGCATGGAAAAGAGCTACCGGGAGATTTTCAAGGTCCTGGACCTGCTGGGGGCCCCGGAGCTAAAGGACCGGGTCTACCGGGGCTCGGACCGGTATCTGCCGGACGAGGTGACCCCGGTGGATTCCCCCGCCGCCCGGGCCATGGCGGAAATCTCCCGGGAATACACCCCGGAGCACCCGCTGTATATCCTGGCCATCGCCGCCGGCACCAACGTGGCCTCGGCCCTGCTGCTGGAGCCGGAAATGGCCAAGCGGGTGGTCATCGTCTGGCTGGGGGGCCATGCCCAGCACTACGGCGGCTGCGACGAATTCAATATGAAGCAGGACCTGGCCGCTGCCCGGGTGATTTACGGCAGTGTTCGGGTGCGGATGCCCGGTGGTGCAGCTGCCCTGCATGGGGGTTGTGTCCGAATTCCGTTTTGGAAAGCCGGAGCTGGAATACCGCTTCCGGGATAAAAACGCCCTGTGCAACTATCTGCTTGACAGCACCTATGAGTACGCCAAGGTGAAATTCTCCTACGAGGATTGGAGTAAGCCCTTGTGGGATGTGGTGGCCGTGGCCTGGGTGCTGGGGGGCGACACCATGCTCATGCGGACCATTCCCAGTCCCATTCCCCAGGACGACCGGACCTATGGCATGGACCCCAACCGGCACCCCATCGGGTATGTGTACTACGTGAAAAAAGACCCCATCGCCGCGGACCTGACGGCGAAGCTGACGAAATAAGTTTTTTTGAATCTTTTTCTTTCCTTTTTCCTCTCTCCATACCAATCCCCCGGGGCTTTTTAAGGCTGCGGGGGATTGGTGATTTTCCCGGAAATCCATCCGGAAAGAAAATATTGAAAAAAGGGATTGCAAAATTCAATGACTCATGATATAATGCTCCGTGTGTCCGACCAGGGGCGCGACGCACCAAGATATTGGGATGTCGCCAAGCGGTAAGGCACCAGACTTTGACTCTGGCATTCGTCGGTTCAAATCCGGCCATCCCAGCCAACATGATCCGCTAGCTCAGTTGGCAGAGCAACTGCCTTTTAAGCAGTGGGTCCGGGG
>OBLI01001893.1_pt1 | contig 19085 bp, 12 predicted proteins | sample 1519701 | NCBI WGS metagenome assembly OBLI01 (sample SAMEA3663005, study PRJEB22513) | pig gut metagenome | biome: pig gut; feature: pig-associated habitat; material: faeces | place: France | collected 2012
CCTCTTCAGATTTACAAAACTATATGCGTAATCCCCCTTATTTATCGGATGAGCCATTTTTAGTGGGGATATGCATATAGTTTTGCGATATGGAATAAGAAGAATGGATCACCGTTGGAAAGTGAGGACTCGTCGATGGCGAGCTGAGGACCGATGTTCTCAGGGAACAGCAGCCACTCGTCCGCATGTGCAAGTTGGCTCCATTGCCTGAAACCGCTCAGCGCTTCCTTATACTGCCTCTCGAACGTGTGACCGTCTATATGGTAGAGTCCCTCAAGCGTATGGCAGGTCTCCATACGTCTCTTTTAAAAAAGCCCCAAATTCCTTGGAGTAACGCATCCCCTTGGCCACGATGTCAAGGTCTATCGGAATACTGAAGCTCTTGCCCGTGCTCATGTCTGTCCACCGTCTGCGACTATACGTTGGAATCAGCCAAGAAGCGGCGTTACCACCGCAACTCAACCCATTGCAAGTCAGAAATCATGCTCATCATGATACTGTTCCGTGACTCAGGCTACCGTTGCCCGGAACATTTTCTTCCGGCGGATGCGCCTGGATGTCATACCGCTCATCACCAAACTGGAAAGCAACATGAAAGGAGCGTCGATAAGCGTGCCAGACGAGCTGCCACTCCGCAAGAGGACCATTATGGAAACCATGAACAACGCACGTAGCTTGCTTTATTCTGAGCCGTGAAGCTCTGTTACGATCTTGCCCTCTTCTGCAATGTGCAAAAAAAGAGGCGACTAAGCTTGTGCGTATGGAAAAAATGACTACCTTTGCGCCGAAATTCAAATTACTAATATAATTTATAAGCGTTATTATGAACAATTACGAAACCGTTTTCATTTTGACTCCCGTTTTGTCTGACGCACAGATGAAGGAAGCGGTCGAGAAATTCACGAACCTCCTGAAGGCTCAGGGCGCAGAGATCGTGAATGAGGAGAACTGGGGCTTGCGTAAGCTGGCTTATCCTATCGATAAGAAGACTACAGGCTTCTATCAGTTGGTAGAATTCAAGGCTGATCCGAGCGTGATCGCTACATTGGAGGTAAACTTCCGTCGTGACGAGCGCGTGATCCGCTTCTTGACTTTCCGTCAAGACAAGTATGCCGCAGAATATGCAGCGAAGAGAAGAAATCTGAAAGCATCTAAAGAAACAGTAAAGGAGAATTAATCATGGCAGCAACTCAATCAGAAATCAGATATTTAACTCCGCCCTCAGTTGACGTTAAGAGAAAGAAATATTGCCGTTTCAAGAAGAACGGTATCAAGTATATCGATTACAAGGATCCTGAGTTCTTGAAGAAGTTCTTGAACGAGCAGGGCAAGATCCTTCCCCGTCGCATCACGGGTACTTCTTTGAAGTTCCAGCGTCGCGTGGCTCAAGCCGTTAAGCGTGCTCGTCACTTGGCATTGCTTCCTTTTGTAACCGATTTGATGAAATAATAAATATTGAGAGGAGACAGAATATGCAAGTTATTTTGAAAGAGGATGTAGTTAATTTAGGCTACAAAGACGATATCGTAACAGTAAAGGACGGTTACGGACGTAACTTTCTAATCCCCACGGGTAAGGCAGTGATCGCTTCTGAGTCTGCTAAGAAAGTGTTGGCGGAGAACTTGAAGCAGCGTGCACACAAGTTGGCTAAGATCAAGGCTGACGCTGAAGAATTGGCGGCTAAGTTACAGGGCGTATCATTGACAATCGGTGCAAAGACAAGCTCAACAGGTACTATCTTTGGTTCTGTAACGAACATCCAGGTAGCTGAGGCTTTGGCTAAGATTGGTTTCGAAATCGATCGTAAGATTATCTCTATCAAGGAGAGCGTGAAAGAGGTTGGTCAGTATAAGGCTACCTTGAAGCTCCACAAGGAGGTTTCTGTAGAGATCCCGTTTGAGGTCGTTTCTGAGTGATTCAGGGAATATTTGAGTGTTATAGCAGGAGAGGTATGTCAGTGAAATGACATACCTCTTTTTTTTGTATATGCCTGATGGACGTTCCAAAAAACATTGCCCATCTTTTTCTAAAATATTGCTGATAGTTTTCTAAAACATTGCTCATGGTTTTAATAAACGTTGCCCGTGATTTTTACGAATATTGCCGATGCTTTTTTAAAAACATCGGCATTGTTTTTTAATAGAATGGGGATGATTTAGCGTTTGCTGTCAAAAATGAAACTTTTTATGTCATTTTATAGAACCAATCCTATTAAAATATGTGTATATTTGCCCTCGTAAATGAAATGTATATTGTTAAAGCTGGTAAGCCAGTTGGTTAGTTAACTTAAATTTTAGTATCATAAATGTAACAGAATTGAAGCGGATACGTAATTTAACTGATCTACTTTTGCTCCCAAGAATTTGATGATAAAACATTCGGATAGTTTAACTATTAAAAATTCAGCGTTATGAGTCAATTTAAACACTCATTCTCAAGGACTCTGTTAATTGTTCCGCTCGTGGGAATTTCAGGAGTCGCTTTTGCCGCAAGATCGGGTAATGACGCTATGGCGACAAAGTTACCCATCGTGAAAAAAGATGTTGCTGCTTTCTTGAACGCTCAGCAGCAAATAAGTAAGGTGACCGGTAAGGTGGTAGATACGAAAGGAGAGCCAATTATTGGTGCGAATGTGGTCGTGAAAGGTACTACAAATGGTACGATTACCGACTTTGATGGTAATTTCTCGATCGAAGCTCCCGCTAATGCCGTGTTGCAAGTTTCTTACATTGGTTATGTGCAGCAAGATGTACCTGTGAACAATCGTACCTCATTGCAAATTGCTATAAAAGAGGATACGCAAAATCTGGATGAGGTCGTAGTCGTAGGTTACGGTTCGCAGAAGAAGGTGAACTTGACCGGTGCCGTGGAGCAGGTGACCAGTGATGTTTTTGAGGGTCGTCCGACAGCGAATGCTACACAGATGTTGGAGGGTGTCGTTCCTAACTTGAACATCTCCCTGGCCGATGGTAAGCCGGGCCGTACAGCCGACTTCAACGTGCGTGGTGCCGGATCTATCAACGGCGGTAGTGCTTTGGTGTTGATCGACGGTGTGGAGGGTGACCCCTCGATGTTGAATCCGGATGATATTGAGAGTGTTTCCGTCTTGAAGGATGCAGCTGCTTCCGCTATCTATGGTGCGCGTGCGCCGTTCGGTGTTGTTTTGATTACGACCAAGAACGCAAAAGAGGGCAAGCCGCAGGTGGTTTACTCATCCAGCTACAACTTCCAGTCGCCGCAGAACGTGCCTGATGTGGTTTCCGATGGTTACGTATGGGCGCAGCACTTCTACGATGCGTACTATGGCTTCAATCAGTCTAACCCCTCTGGTATCAACAAAACGCAGCAGTTCTCTACTGCTTGGTTGGAGGAGTACAAGCGTCGCCATGAGACGGGTGACTTCGGTACGGTGATCTCCGACGGTTCGATCGGAACAAAGGGACGTTACGTCTATTATCCGGAAGGCACAGATTGGTATGACTTGCTGTATAAGGATCGTACATTCAGCCACAACCAGAATCTCTCCATCTCCGGTTCTGATGGTAAGTTCGACTACTACCTCTCCGGTCGTTTCTACAAGTACAACGGTTTGTTTGACAACGACACGCAGACGGATAAGTACAAAACGTATAACATGCGTTTCAAGGGTGGTTATCAAGCTACTCCGTGGTTGAAGATCAGCAATAACTTCGAGTTCTCGCAGAACAAATATTATAACCCAATCACCTATTCAGAGGGTTCGGGTGTAATCTGGCGTAACATTGCCGACGAGGCACACCCCTCTTCACCGATGTTTAACCCGGATGGTACGTTGACCTATTGTGCCGTTTATACGGTGGGTGACATGCTCTACGGTAAGAGCGGTATCACGACCACGAACGAGGTGTTCAAGAACACCGCCTCTTTCAATGCGAAGTTCCTGAATGATCGGTTGCGTGTGAACGGTGACTTTACCTACAAGCGGACTACTTATGATAAGACGAAGAAGCAGGTACGTTCTCCGTATGCTCGTTCGGTAGATGCCAACGGTGAGAGCATTATCGAGTATATCTCTGGTACACGTTCTAACATCGCGGAGACCAAGCGCAGCAACAGCTATATCGCAACGAACCTCTATGCGGAGTTTGAGGACACGTTGAATGAGGTGCACAACTTCAAGATTATGGGTGGTTGGAACTACGAGAAGTCTCAAACGAAAGAGCTCTATGGTTACAACGATGACCTGTTGACAGAGGATGTGGAGAACATCAACTTGGCGTTGGGTACGGACAACCGCAAGATCACCTCTTCTTGGAACGCTTACCAGTTTGGTGGTGCTTTCTTCCGTTTGAATTACGACTTTGACAACCGCTATCTCTTGGAGGTGAACGGTCGTTACGATGGTTCTTCTCGTTTCCCCGACAACGAGCGCTGGGCTTTCTTCCCCTCTGCGTCAGCAGGTTGGCGTATCTCTGAGGAGCCTTGGTTCAACGTAGAGTCCAAGTATGTCTCTAACGCAAAGCTGCGTTTCTCTTGGGGTTCGCTGGGTAATGCCGCTGGTTTGAGCAACTACCAGTACAAACAAACATTGGGTATCTCTACCTCCAGCTTCATCTTGAACGGTCTGCGCCAGAACTACATGTCTTCACCCGCCGCTCTGCCCGGCAGCTTGACTTGGGAGACGGCCACAACTTGGGACGTGGGTGCTGACCTGGGCTTCTTCGACAACCGTTTGACAGTCAGTGGTGACTACTACATCCGTAAGACGACAGACATGATCGTGAAGGGTCCGACGGTTCCCGATGTATTTGGAGCCGATTCACCGAAGGGTAACTATGCTGACATGACCACCCGTGGTTTCGAGATCTCCTTGGAGTGGAAGGATCGTTTCGATTTGGCCGGAAAGCCATTTAATTATAGTATTAAGGCCACTTTGTCTGACTACTACTCTGTGATCGACAAGTTCAACAATGCGAATAAGACGCTTTCGACGAATGCTAACCAGTCTTTGGCGGGCAACTACTACGAGGGCATGCGCATCGGTGAGTTGTGGGGCTATGTTTCCAATGGTTTGTGGCAGGATCAGGCCAGCATCGATGCTGCTGAGGCAGGTGCCGTTGCAGCCGGTCAGAAGTATTATAACCCGTTGATGCAGACCTCAAAGACTTACAAGCTCTATCCGGGTGACGTGAAGTTTGAGGACTTGAATGGCAATGGCTATATTGATCGTGGCAAGAATACGGTGGATGATCCGGGAGACCGCAAGATTATCGGTAATGAGGAGCCGCGTTATATCTATAGCTTCACCCTCTCCGGCGATTGGAACAATATTTGGTTTAATGCCTTCTTCCAGGGTGTGGGTAAACAGGATTGGTATCCTTCCAACGAGGCTTCTGTATTCTGGGGCCAGTACAACCGTCCGTACAACCAGATGCCGACTTGGCATGTGGATAATTACTGGACACCGGAGAACCCGGATGCCTACATGCCGCGTTACGCCGGTTATTATCGTCCGTTCTACAGTGGTCATCAGAATGCCAACACACGTTATTTGCAGAACGTGGCCTACCTGCGTTTGAAGAACTTGCAGATTGGTTACAACCTGCCGACAGAGTGGACTAAGAAAGTGCATTTGAGTAAGGTGGGTGTTTATCTCTCTTGCGAGAACCTCTTCACCTGGTCGCCGCTCTACAAGCGCACGAAGGACATCAACGTTTCGAATATCGGTACTTCCGATCCTGACTTGACGACTGGTAGTGGTGATGGTTACAATTATCCGATGATGAAGTCCATCAGCTTGGGTCTTAATGTTACATTCTAATTATTCAAAGCTAATTCAGATATGAAAAAGAAATATATCATTTTAGGCGCATTATTTGCCTTGAGCACAGGCTTCACCGCTTGTGATATGGACGAGGAACCGCAATCATCCGCTTCCGTAGATATGGTGTTCAGTGCCGAGAAGGGTTTGCAGACCTATGCGTACTCCTTCTATAATGTATTGCCATCGCGTAGCGAAGCAAGCCACCGCAGCGAGACATTGGACTACGGCGTGAAGAACTCGTTGAGTGGTATGGAAGTTGGTGCCTACACGGTTAACTCTGCTACCAGTTGGAGTTGGAGCGCATTGCGCAATATCAATTTCTTCTTGGAGAACAACACCAACGAGGCTGTAAGTGAGAACATCCGTAATAATTATAACGGTATCGCACGCCTCTTCCGTGCCCGTTTCTATTTTGATAAGTTGGTTCAGTATGGTCCTGTACCCTGGATTGACAAGGTGTTCAACGATGCCGAGGATCCAGATTTGTATAACTCGCAAGATTCACGAGACGTGATCATCGGTCACATCATCGATGATTTGGACTATGCCTACCAGCACATCACCACAACGGATGTGACACTCAACTCCACGTTGGTGAATAAGTGGACAGCCGCAGCCTTCAAGTCTCGCGTTTGTTTGTTCGAGGCTGCTTGGCGTAAGTATCATGCTAATGATGAGTTAGATGTGGCTCGCACTGGCTGCTCACAGTACTCTGTGGAGCAACTCTATCAGTTGGCGGCTGCTGCTGCTCGTGAGGTGATGGATAAGGGCCCGTATAAATTGCATACTGGCACACCTTACAGTGAGGGACGTGGCGCTTATCGTGACCTCTTCATTTCCGATAATACGGTGACTACCGAGGTGATGTTTGCTATTGCTACCGATAAAACATTGGGTATGGGCCAAGCCAACTGGTGGTATAACTCTTCGACTTACGGTCCTCACCTCTGCATGAGTCGTAAGTTCATGAATACTTATTTGAATATTGACGGTACGCCCTACAGCGACAAGCATGCGGATGGTAGTTACAAAACTTTCGTAGAGGATTGTACGGGTCGTGATCTCCGTTTCAACCAGACGGTGCGCGGCGCAGACTATACACGCAAGGATGCAAACGGCGCTTACGTTCCTACACCCGCTAACTTCCAGGGTCACTCTTTGACGGGTTATCAATTTACAAAGTGGGTAATGGACGACGTGGCTTACGATGATGGTGAGAACAATGATAATGACCAGCCGCTGATGCGCTATGCCGAGGTGTTGCTGAACTATGCTGAGGCACAGGCCGAGCTGGGCAAGTTGACCGATGCGGAGTGGGCTGAGACGATTGGAGCGTTGCGTGCACGTGCAGGTATTACGGGCGGTACGGCACAAACCGGTACGTTGACCACGAAGCCGACCTCTGTGGAGCCTTACATTGCCGCTTATTATCCGGGCGTTTCTAATCCGGTCGTGCTTGAGGTACGCCGTGAGCGTGAGATCGAGTTGGCTTTGGAAGGCTTGCGTCTGAATGACTTAAAGCGTTGGAACGCTTGTGATCTTTGGGTGAACGATCCATGGCAAGGTGTCTTGATTCCGGCGTTGAACGCACCCTTGGACATGAATGGCGATGGTACGTATGATGCTTACTTCTATGATACGGACAAGATTACAGACGAGACCTATGCCTCCATTGGTGTCTATGTCGGCACGGGCAAGAACAACGTGCTGAACGTGGAAAAGGTTAATGGCGGTTATTTGATGAAATACAACTATGCGGGTCGTCAATGGCCGCAACGTCAGTATCTCTATCCGATACCTGAGGTGGTTATTCAGTTCAATACGAACTTGAAGCAGAATCCTGGTTGGTAAACAACTACTAAATGTAAATAAGTTAAATCTGTGTTATGGCTTACGATTGCTTTATGCGACGTAGGCCATAACCTATAATAAACTACTCAATGAAAAAAATTATTTTTTCCTTTTTATGTTTGCTCTGTGTGTTAAGCATGGGTGCGGCAGAGCATATTATCGTGGGTACATATAATATTCGTAACGCGAATAAAGGTGATTCGATCAATGGCAATGGCTGGGGGCAACGTAGCCCCTACATAGCTCAGTTGGTCCAATTCCATGGCTTTGATATTTTCGGTACACAGGAGGGTAAGTATCCGCAGTTGCAAGATTTGAAGCGAATGATGCCGGGCTATGATTACATTGGTGTTGGTCGCGATGATGGTAAACAGGGGGGTGAGCATTCTGCTATTTTCTACCGGACAGAGAAGTTTGAGGTACTCGATCATGGTGATTTTTGGCTCTCCACTGAGACTGATCATCCTAACAAAGGCTGGGATGCCGCCTTACCGCGTATTTGTAGCTGGGGCAAGTTCCGTGATAAAGAGACCGGTTTCACTTTCCTTTTCTTCAATCTCCACATGGATCATGTTGGTGTGCAGGCACGAGCAGAGAGCGCAAAACTGATCTTAAAGAAGGTGAAGGAATTCCCTGAGCATCTTCCTGCCATCTTGACGGGAGATTTCAATGTTGATCAGCATAACGAGTCCTACACTTTGCTGGATCAATCAGGTATTATGCGAGATTCTTATCAGATAGCGGAGTTCCGCTATGCGCCGAATGGTACCTTCAACAACTTCCATGCGGATCGTTTCACGGAGAGCCGCATTGACCATCTGTTCCTTACCAAGGAGTTTAAGGTGAAACGCTATGGCATCTTGATGGATTCTTATCGTTCAAAGAAGAGCGATGAGCAAATCGAGAAGGAGAAAAGCGGTAATTTCCCCAAGGAGGTGTATATGGAGAAATATGAAGCACGTATGCCGTCTGATCACTTCCCCGTGATGATTGAGGTCGTGGTGCAATGAACTAATTAATTCTTCCTTCATGTAAGGCGTTGCCTCAACTGCTGGCAAATCTTTTCAAAAAGATGATTTTGCGTCAGTTGGCAACGCCTTTATTATATGGCGCAGAACTTTATCGAGGCTTGCATACGATTCTATCCGTAAAAAACATTACCTTTGCACTCAAATTTGCATTTCTTGAACCATTTACGGAGATCATAATAGTGAAGACGGGGAGTAGGCTTTACATACGACTGATATTGGTATGGCTCTTGGTTTGTGTAACAATGCCTGCCGAGGCAGGGTCGTTCACGGTCGTGATAGATGCGGGTCATGGAGGCAAGGATCCTGGCGCAAGAGGAGTGCGTATCAACGAGAAGACCATCAACTTGGCTGTCGCTTTGAAATTGGGTAGTTTTATCGAGCAACGTAGCGAGGGTGTCAAGGTTATATATACCCGTAAGACAGATCGTTTCATTGAGTTGGATGAGCGGGCAGATATTGCGAACCGAAACAAGGCAGATCTTTTTATCTCAATCCATACTAATGCTGTGAAGCGAGGAAGTGCTGTGCAGGGTACGGAAACCTATACATTGGGTTTGGCACGTACGGATGAGAACTTGGAGGTGGCTATGAGTGAGAACTCTGCTATTTTGTTGGAGGATAATTACCAACAGCGCTACGAGGGATTTGATCCTAACTCCAGTGAATCTTATATTATTTTCGAGTTCATGCAAAATAAGCACATGGAGCAGAGTATCTCGTTGGCTTCTGAGATCCAAAAGTCGTTTAAGGGAGCTAAGCGTGTAGATCGAGGCGTTCGTCAAGCAGGATTTTTGGTTTTGCGTAAGACCAGTATGCCCAGTGTGTTAGTAGAGTTAGGCTATATCTCCAATCGACAGGAGGAAAACTACCTGAGTTCAGTGGATGGACAGAATGCTTTGGCAGAGGCTATTTATGAGGCTTTTAGCCGTTATAAGCGAAGTTACGATCGACGTGCGGGAGGTGTTGTGACGACCAGTGTGCCCACTAAGGCGGCTATGACGCAAGAGGCTGGGTTGATAAGCGTGCCTGAGGATGAGTTTACGGTGCGACCTGAGAAGATACAAGAGGGGAGTGGTGCTCCTGCTGGGAGTGAGGCTGACATTCAGTATCGGAAGCAGCATCAGACAGAGACATTGGTGAAGGAAAAGAGCGTGTCTAAACCGACGGAGAAAAAGAGTACGAAAAGCAATACGACCCAAAAGGTAGCTGTAGGGAAGACTGTTTATAAGGTGCAAATACTGACGGCCAATAAACAGCTGCCAGTAAACTCCAGTCGTTTTAAAGGTTATAAACCTGTAAATTATTATGTGGAAAAGGGTATATATAAATATACGTATGGCGAGACAACCGATTTTGCGGAGATCAAACGGATCCGTCGTCAGTTGTTGAAGGATTTTAAGGATGCTTTCATTGTTGGATTCAAAGATGGCAAGAAGGTGAAATATTAATAAATGATTATTAGAACAATAGAGATGAAAACAGTTTTCACGAAGGAGGCAAAGATTGGATTAGTGTCTATCGTTTGCTTAGCATTACTGTATATAGGCATCAACTACTTGAAAGGTGTGAACCTATTCAAGCCGGTGAATCATTATTATGTGGCGTTTTCTAATGTCAAAGGTGTGACAGTTTCCAGCCCTGTTTTTGTGGAGGGTTTCAAGGTTGGTTTGGTCCGAGAGATTACTTATGACTACGATACCACGGGGAAAATCTCTGTGTTGGTGAGTTTAGAGGACAAGATGCGTATCAACAAGGGGAGTTACATTACCGTTGTTAATAGCTTCCTGGGAGGTGCTGAGTTGCATATTCATTTGAATACGTTCGTCGATGATTATTTCCATTCGGGTGATACGATTGAGGGACGCATGGAAGCTGATATGATGACCTCCGTGCAGGAGAACCTCCTTCCAGGCATTGAGCAGATGATGCCAAAGCTCGATTCTATTTTAGGAGGTTTACAAACCTTGGTAAACCATCCTGCGTTGACGCAATCACTGACGCATATAGAGCAGACAACAGCCAGTTTGGAGCATTCTTCTCGTCGGTTGGATCAGATGTTGGCAAAGGATGTGCCGGTAATCATGGAGAATATAAAAGGCATTACCGCTAATTTTGAGTTGGTAAGTGGACAGTTGAAAGATTTGGATTTGGTAGAGACTATGCAGACTGTCAATGCAACTTTGGCTAATCTGAAACTGACCACGGATAAGCTGAATAGTGCGGATAATAGTTTGGGTTTACTTTTGAATGATCGTCAACTATATGATAATCTAAACGGCACGATGGAGAACGCTTCCCTCTTGCTACTGGATCTGCGTGAACATCCGAAACGTTATGTCCACTTCTCGTTGTTTGGATCGAAGCAAAAGTAGCTTCTAAAAGTTGATTTAGATTCATTCTAAATTAGCAAATCCATTTAATAAAGAGATTTGATGGACTTAAATAGTTTATAATGAGATTAGTATTTCGGTTTTTACTCTAATGGGGAGTGAAGTCGTATACGTTTTGAGATGCTTGAAAAAGATTGTAGAAAGCGTTTTTCAAGCTCTGTTAGTGGAGAAAAGAAATGTTGAGGATTCAGATGTGGATAACTCTTTGAGCATAAAAGAGATATTCAAAAATAGAGAAAAGCAAGGAAAACTCAACTTTTTTTTTCGAAATTTATTTCTAACCTTTGTCGTGCAAAAAGTCGATAGAGTATTAATGAGGAAGGATTATTAATAACGATGCAAACTGATTTCAAAATACTGTGGGATAAGTGCCTGGGAATTATCAGGGATATTGTGCCTCAACCTCAATATGAGACATGGTTTCGACCTATAGTCCCGCTTGCATACGAAGAGAGCGAGCGGGGTGGACGACCTGAGAAGGAGCTTACAGTGCAAGTACCCAGCTCGTTCTTCTATGAGTTCTTGGAAGCACATTACATGAATGTGTTGAAGGTGACCCTTAATCGAGTGTTCGGGCACGGTATTCAATTGAAGTATCGCATCATGGTGGATAACAGTGCGGGCAGTGTCGGTACTGTGGATTATCCGGCTGAGGTTGTTTCACCTGCGATTAAACCGGCCATGCCGAAAGAACGAACTAATGCACTCAATCCTTTCTCTACGGTCATTGCGCAAGATGTCGATCCTCATCTAAATCCGCGTTACAATTTTGAGAACTATTTTGAGGGTTCAAGTAATAAGTTGGTTCGTGCTGCGGGTGAGGCTGTGGCGCAAGATCCGGGAAAGACCGCTTTCAATCCGTTGTTTATCTATGGACCATCTGGAGTAGGTAAGACGCACCTCTGTTATGCGATAGGTACGCGTATCCGTGAGTTACATCCGGATCAGCGCGTCCTCTATGTCTCTTCTCACCTGTTCCGTGTGCAGTTCACGGATGCAGTTCGTAAGAATACTACAAATGATTTCTTACATTTCTATCAAAATATTGATGTGCTAATCTTGGATGATATTCAAGAAATGATTGGTATGGATAGAACGCAGAATACATTCTTTCATATATTCAACCATTTGCATCAGTTAGGCAAGCAGCTGATCCTGACCTCGGATAAACCACCAGTGGATTTGCAGGGTATGGAGGAGCGCTTGATTACCCGTTTGAAATGGGGATTGACGGCGGAGCTCTCTCGTCCAGATTTGGATTTGCGTAAGAAGATCTTAAAAAATAAGATTTCTCATGATGGTATCGTGATTCCGGATGAGGTATTTAATTTCATTGCGAATAATGTCACTGAAAACGTGCGTGACTTGGAAGGAATCCTGGTCTCATTGCAGGCGAATGCGGTGATTAATAATAGAGAGATTGATTTACCGTTGACAAAACGTGTGATCAGTCAGGCGGTTCGTTTGGAGAAAAAGCAACTGACAGTACAGTCTATTCAAGAGACTGTTTGTAAATATTTTAACTTGGAGCAAGCATTGCTGCAGACGAGCTCTCGGAAGCGTGAGATCGTCCAGGCACGTCAGGTGACGATGTTCCTGTCAAAGAAATATACGGATTGCTCGCTCTCCAATATCGGTAAGATCGTGGGTAAGAAAGATCATGCGACTGTGTTGCACGCCTGCAAGACAGTAAAGGATCAGATTGAGACCAGCAAGGATTTTGCTGCTTCTGTGGAAGCCATTGAAGGCCTTTTGAAGAACTGATTCCTTATGGATAGTTGTATCATGAAATCATAAAACAAGAAAATCGTGGATCGAAAAGTTTATACGTTTGAAGAAGCGTTTAAGACATCATTGAATTACTTTACTGGCGACGAGTTGGCTGCTAAGGTTTGGGTTAATAAATATGCCTTGAAGGATGCCTTTGGGAATATCTACGAGAAATCTCCAGAGGATATGCACCATCGTTTGGCTGGTGAGATTGCTCGAGTGGAAAAGAAGTATCCCAATCCTTTGTCGGAACAGGAATTGTTCAGCCTGTTTGATCATTTTCGTTATATCATTCCACAAGGAAGTCCTATGACTGGTATCGGTAACGATTTTCAAATAGCTTCTCTCTCTAACTGTTTTGTAATAGGGTTGGATGGAGAGGCTGACTCGTATGGAGCGATTATTCGTATCGATGAAGAGCAAGTGCAGCTGATGAAACGCCGTGGTGGAGTGGGACATGATTTATCTCATATCCGGCCGAAAGGCTCTCCGGTGAAGAACTCAGCATTGACTTCTACGGGCTTAGTTCCTTTTATGGAGCGCTATTCAAACTCTACGCGAGAGGTGGCTCAGGATGGCCGTAGAGGAGCGTTGATGCTGAGCGTGTCGGTTAAGCATCCGGATTCTGAGGCTTTCATTGATGCGAAGATGACCGAAGGCAAGGTGACAGGCGCCAATGTCTCTGTGAAAATTGATGATGAATTCATGCAGGCGGCTATTCAAGGTGAAACTTATCGGCAGCAATATCCGATTCATTCTGAGAATCCTCTTTATGTCAAAGAGGTGGATGCGTCTGCCTTATGGAAAAAGATTATTCATAATGCTTGGAAATCAGCGGAGCCTGGAGTCCTTTTCTGGGATACTATATTGCGTGAGTCTGTCCCTGATTGTTATGCTGATCTAGGTTTTCGTACGGTTTCTACCAATCCTTGTGGAGAGATTCCTCTCTGTCCTTATGATAGTTGCCGTTTGTTAGCCATTAATCTTTATGCCTATGTGGTCAATCCATTTACGAAAGATGCTTATTTTGATTTCGATTTATTCCGTAAGCATGTCTTTTTGGCTCAGCGCATCATGGATGATATCATTGATTTAGAGTCGGAGAAGATAGGGTTGATTTTGCAAAAGATTGATTCTGATCCAGAATCGATGGAGGTGAAGCAAAGCGAGCGTCACTTGTGGGAGAAGATCCAACATAAGACCTTGCAGGGGCGTCGTACGGGTGTTGGTATTACGGCTGAGGGAGATATGCTGGCTGCGATGAACTTACGTTATGGTTCTGAGGAGGCTACGGATTTTGCGGAGTTAGTACAGAAGACTTTGGCATTGGCTGCGTATCGTTCTTCGGTAGAGTTGGCAAAAGAGCGTGGTGCATTCCCTGTGTTTGAGGCGGAGCGAGAGAAGGCGAATCCTTTCATTACTCGTTTACGAGAGGCCGATCCTGAACTTTATGAAGAGATGTTGCGTTATGGACGTCGAAACATCGCTTGTTTGACCATTGCTCCTACTGGCACAACCAGTTTGATGACGCAAACTACATCTGGCATTGAGCCTGTATTCTTGCCAGTTTATAAGCGTCGTCGTAAGGTAAACCCTAATGATTCTGAGGCTCGTGTGGATTTCGTGGATGAGACTGGTGACGCATTTGAGGAGTATATCGTTTTTCATCATAAGTTTGTAACATGGATGCTGGCAAATGGCTATTCTGTCACAAAGAAATATAGCCAGGAGCAGGTTGATGAGTTGGTGGCGAAATCCCCTTATTATAAGGCTACTTCAAATGACGTAGATTGGTTGGCAAAGGTCCGTATGCAAGGCCGAATTCAGAAATGGGTAGATCATTCTATCAGTGTGACAATCAATCTGCCGAACGATGTTAGCGAGGAGTTGGTAAATGAGCTTTATGTAGAAGCTTGGCGTTGCGGTTGTAAAGGCTGTACAGTTTATCGTGATGGCTCACGTTCAGGCGTGTTGCTTTCAACAGATAATAAGAAGAAAAAAGATGACTGTAATTGTATGCAGCCACCGGTAATCGTAGCTACCCGTCCGAGAGAGTTGGAAGCGGATGTCGTGAAATTCCAAAATAATAGAGAGAAATGGATTGCGTTTGTCGGTTTGTTGAATGGTCGTCCTTATGAAATCTTTACAGGTTTAGCGGATGATGAGGAGGGACTTATGCTTCCGAAGAATGTTTCTAAGGGTACGATTATTAAGAGTTACGATGAGGATGGCAAGAAACATTACGACTTTCAGTTCAAGAATAAGCGTGGCTATAAGATGACCATTGAGGGTTTGGATGGTAAATTCAATCCTGAGTATTGGAACTATGCAAAACTAATATCAGGTGTATTACGTTATGGTATGCCTATAGATCAGGTGATCAAATTGGTACAAGGCATGGAGCTAAATAGTGAGTCAATTAACACCTGGAAGAACGGTGTGGAGCGTGCCTTAAAGAAATACTTGCCGAATGGCACGGAAGCAAAGGGACAGAAATGTCCTAACTGTGGTTTGGAGACACTGGTCTATCAGGAGGGCTGCTTGATCTGCACCAACTGCGGAGCCTCACGATGTGGATAACAAACCTTTAAAACATAGATACCATGAAAGTAATATTTCGTATTCATTACAATACGGTTTGGGGGCAAAAGCTTTGTGTGGTTGGCACAATTCCTCAATTAGGGAATTGGGAACCCGTTTTGGCAAAAGAGATGTGCTATGTGGCCGATGGAGAATGGGCCTTGGAGTTGGAACTCCCAGATAGTGTGGAACAGATCGAGTACCGCTATTTTGTCCGCATGGAAGATGGCCATGTTTTGTTTGAGGAGTGGGAGAGGAAACATTCAGCAAAGTTTGACGGTCGCTCAACGTGTTACACATTCTGCGATAGTTGGCTTAATATGCCAGAGGATAAGGTTTTCTATGCTTCTGCTTTCACAAAAGGATTGTTTGCGCATGTCACGGGACAGCATTATCGGGAGGTGAATAGTGACAAGAAGTTGGTGATTCGTGTGGCCGCTCCTCGTATGGAGAAGCATCAATGTGTGGCGATTGTTGGTAATCAACCTTGTTTGGGTAGCTGGGATCCTCAAAAGGCTTTATTGCTGACCTGTGATCAGATGCCGGATTGGCACATTGACTTAGATGCTACGCAGATTCGTTATCCGTTAGAATATAAATTTATCGCATGGGATGAACAAACGGGTAAGCCGCTCTATTGGGAGAATGGCGATAACCGAATTGCTGATCTTGCTGAACACAAGGTAGGAGAGACGGTTTGCATCACCGGAGAGCCCTTCCGAGAGAGTCAAGCACCTTGGCGTGGAGCAGGGTGTGTAATCCCGGTCTTTTCCTTGCGCTCTACAAAAAGCTTTGGTGTAGGAGACTTGGGTGATTTACGCCTTTTGGTGGATTGGGCTAAGAAGACAAAACAGCGGATCATTCAGGTGCTGCCTATGAATGATACGACGATGACCCATACATGGGTGGACTCTTATCCTTACAGTGCGATCTCCATTTATGCGATTCATCCGCTTTATATAGACTTGAATGGTTTGGGTGCGCTGAAGGATCCGGATCGGGCATCTTTCTTTGCTGATAAACAGCAAAAACTGAATGCGAAGGAGTCCGTAGATTATGAGCAGGCACTCAAATATAAATTAGACTATTGTAGGGAATTTTTCGTGCAGGAGGGTATACAATGGATGGCCCGTCCTGATTTCAAGGATTTCATTATGCGCAACGAGAATTGGTTGATGCCTTATGCTACCTATTGCTATTTGCGTGAGAGCTATGGAACTTCTGATTTTAGCCAGTGGCGCGGCAATGTGGTGTATAATCGTATTCGTGGCCGTGCGCTCTGTCGAGAGAAGAGTCATGCGTGGCCGGAAATCTCTTTCTACTATTTCTTGCAATATGTGTTGCACAATCAGTTCAAGATGGTTTCTGATTATGCCCGTCGAAATGGGGTCGTGTTGAAAGGGGATCTCCCTATCGGCGTTAGCCGAACCAGCGTTGAGGCATGGACGGAGCCTAACTATTTCAACATGAATGGGCAGGCAGGTGCGCCACCTGATGATTTCTCTGTCAATGGACAGAACTGGCTTTTCCCTACCTATGATTGGCAGGCAATGGAGCAGGATCATTTCAAGTGGTGGAAGAACCGTTTCGCCAAATTGGGTGACTATTTTGACTGTTTCCGTATAGATCATATTTTGGGTTTCTTCCGCATATGGGAGGTGCCGTGTGAGTACGTGCAGGGATTGTGTGGTCATTTTAATCCCGCTCTTCCTTTCTCGAAAGAGGAGATTGAGCAATTTGGCTTGGTTTTTAACGAGGCGCGTTTTACCACTCCGCATATCAACAGATGCTTCTTGCCAGAGCTTTTTGGTGATTTGACGGATGAGGTGGTGGATGCTTATTTAGCGCAATCTTCCTCCAACCATTATGTGTTGAAATATTTCTGCAATACACAGCAGAAGATTGAGGCGCTTTTTGCGGATAAGACTGATGCTACTTCGCAGCGTATCAAGCTGGGTTTGTTTACGATTGCTAACGAGGTGCTTTTCTTGCGTGATCCAAAGCAACCAGAGCGATTCCATCCTCGTATCTCTGCGGATCATTCCTACATCTATCGGGAGTTGAACCATTCCGATCGTCAGGCGTTTGATCAGCTCTATTGGCATTTCTTCTATCATCGTCACAATGATTTCTGGAAAGCCCAAGCTTATAAACGATTGACCCCGTTGGTTGCCTCTACGGAAATGTTGGTTTGTGGGGAGGATTTAGGTATGATCCCGGCTACTGTACCAGAAGTAATGAACCGATTGCAGATCTTGAGCTTGGAGATCGAGCGTATGCCGAAGACACCCGATCGGGAGTTTGCAGACATGTTCCATCTTCCTTATCACTCGGTTTGTACAACCTCTACTCACGATATGACACCGTTACGCAATTGGTGGAAAGAGGATCCGGCAAAGACACAGCGCTATTACAATCAAGTGTTGGGGCAAATTGGAGAGGCTCCGGTAGAATGTACGGCTCCTATTGCGGAACGTATTATTTCCAACCACTTGAAAACAAATGCTATGTTGGTGATCATTCCTTTGCAAGATTGGTTCGCAATGGATGATTCGATAAAACGTCCCGACATTGAGGCTGAGCGTATCAATGTACCTGCGGAATCTCGTCATTATTGGCGTTATCGGATGCACATCCCTTTGGAACAACTTTTGGCAGCAGATGCCTTTAACCAAAAAATTGTTTCGTTGATCGACGCATCTGGTCGGCAATAAATCAGATCAATCCATTTGTAATATCGCCATTCACGCAGACTCATCTTACATGGGCCTGCGTAAATTTTTTATATCCGATTGTTTGGGTTTTCGTAAGTATTCAATGTAAGCATTCGAATGCTTACGTCTTTACAGCGAACTCACGTTAAGCTAACAAATTTATCCCCACCAAAAATCTACTGACCCAAGTGAAAAATGCTATTTTGGTGCGAAAATTGAAAAAAAAATCGTTTGGTTTATAAATCTTTTCATATCTTTGTCCCGAATTGAGTTAAGACGTCTAAACGACGCTGAAATGAATCAAAAAATCAGGAAGTGTATTTCGCCAAAATGTACTTCTTATTAAAGAAACAATTTTAAAACCATCGTTATGTTGAAAAGATTTAAGCCAGTTAGCTTAATCCTTTGCGCCGGGGCTTTATGTTTAGTGGGTAATGCCTACGCCGAGAACGCACCGATAGCGCAGGGTGTCGCTGTTTCCCAGCAGGATGGGAAGGTGACAGGAACAGTAGAGGATGATTTCGGCCCTGTTGCCGGCGCTTCTGTTGTGGTAAAAGGTTCGACCAATGGTACGATTACTGACATGGACGGTAATTTCACCTTGGAAGGTGTGAAAAAGGGTGACGTGATCCAGATCTCGTTCATCGGCTATACAACGATCGAAGTACCCTACACGGGCGAGCCTTTGGGCACGATCAAGTTGGCCGAGGATACGCAGAAGTTGGATGAGGTCGTCGTTACAGCATTGGGTATCAAGCGCGAGAAGAAAGCCTTGGGTTACGCTATGCAAGAGGTGAAGGGTGATGCTTTGGTCGCTTCCCGTGAGACGAACTTGGCGAATGCCTTGACAGGTAAGGTTTCCGGTGTACAGATTATCCGTTCAAGTAATGGCCCTGGTGGTTCTTCTAAGATTCAGTTGCGTGGTAGTAACTCTGTGACGGGTTTG
>OBLI01001896.1_pt1 | contig 19084 bp, 24 predicted proteins | sample 1519701 | NCBI WGS metagenome assembly OBLI01 (sample SAMEA3663005, study PRJEB22513) | pig gut metagenome | biome: pig gut; feature: pig-associated habitat; material: faeces | place: France | collected 2012
TCTTATGTTCGGTATTATTTCGGCTTATGGCAGGTAGTTTGGAAATGATGAAGACCATGGATTCTTTCTTTTATCAGATGGGAACGACAGGGATTTTGCTGGGATTTTTATGCTTATTTGTTTTTTCTCAATGTGCATTGACCGGTACATGGCTGAAAAGGCCAAAAGAGATTTCGAAGGAGCAGATACAAAAGGACTGGAGCCATATAAAGGAAGCACCAGGACAGTATCAAAGAGCGCAGAAGCGTTTACAAAGGGAAGTGGAAAAGCAATTTCCAAGGTGGCTTCGAACGATGATCTTAGGCCTTCAGACCGATAATGTATACCGGGCTATCGTAGAATCAGCGGATGATGCACCTTATGTGCTGAAGCTTCCGTTAGAAATTCTCATAGAAGAGCTAAAGGAAGATCCGGTATCCATGCGGCCATATGATCATTTCCTAAAGGAACTGCAGGTTCCCGGAATCCATTCCGCTGTAAAGATGTTATATGCTTATACAAATACGGGAACAGAAGAGGCGAAGGAACAACTTGGCCAGATCATAAAACAGAATATTCAGCTAACGGATCGGGCTGAGCGTATTCAAAATGAAGATGAGATTGCCAGGTATTTTATGCTCTTTTATGTTCCGATGTTCCTGGGAACGGCGAAAATTATGCTAGATATGTCCATGCTGTTTCTCGTAATGTTTTCGTTATGGGGAAAGATGTATTGAGAAAGAGGGAGGAAATTTAGATGAAGCATTTTTTAGAGGAATATGGAGAGACGATTTTTTTTCTTCTGTTGGCACTGACCATTGTAGCAGTTTATCGTGGACTTGTGAATCTGTCTTTGGTGTGAGGAGGAATTTTATTGAAAGAAATCATAGAAGAATATGGAACGTATGTAGCAGTGCTTTTTGTAGGAACAGGAATGCTGATTGGGTATCGACAGGTGGTAGAGTGTCTGAAAATGGCAACCTTGGTCTTTTTGGAGCAGCTCTGCTGAGGAGGAAGAAAATACGATGAAAATATGGATCGGTGAATATGGAAGATTGGTGGTTATGGTATGCTTGGGAACCTGTCTGCTGGTGTTTCTTCGGGGAGCTTTTTTGAATCAAATGAGAGAGAGGATATCCATCGGAGATGCTCCTGTAAAATCGGATCGGCCGTCTATCTCCTATGGAAGTGTACCGATTTTAAAAGGACTTGATAAGAATGGAAAGGCATTGGCACTAAAAATACCAGCAGGGGCCAAGTTTTCCCCATTGTATACAGAGGATATGATTCAGGTACAGGCAGTGGATGAAAAGGATGGGGATATTACGGACCAGATCCAGGTTTATGTCGTAGGAGAGAAAGCTGTAAAAGAACGGTTGACAGGTAATCTGGATACTTCGGGAAAGAAGCGGCATTATATCTTATCCTATGAAGTCACCAATTCTTCTGGCTTTTGGACAGGAAAGCGAATCAGTGTATTGATTACGGAAAGTGGAGGGAAAGGATGAAGCTTCCAATGTCCATGCTTTTTGGCACTATTTTATTGCTGATGACAGTGTTCGTTTTGATCGGGTGCAATCAGATTGCCTATAATACCAAAAGGGCGTGGAATTATTATGAGAAATGTGTACAGGCAATGGAAGACAGTCATTTTCAAACAGAGGTAATGGAAGAAGTCATAAAGGCGGGAAAGAAAGAGGGATACGAGATTCTGATCTGGGAGGACGGCGCCTATGAAGAGGTAAAACGGTATCGGATTACGTTGGTTTATACCATCCGCCTGCCGATACTTTCTTTGGAAAAGCAACGGGAAATCAGTGGATATGCATTATAGGAGATGAAGATGAAGCTTGGGCTGGAGACAATGATTGGAATGTTATTCTTATTAACAGGAATACTGTTCTCCTTTTCCGTCTATCACGCAGGGGTGAAAGCTTCTGATGCCAAGCAGTACCATGCGTGGGTAATGGAACGGCTGGAAGGGGCAAAATACGCCAAAGTGGTGAAGGAAGCGTGTATAGAGGAAGCCAGAGAACAGGGATATCGGCTTATCTTACAGGAAGAAACAGAAGATGAAAGAAGAATAGAAAAGGTGAGTCTGTGCTATAGTGTGGAGCTGCCATTTCTGGAAGAAGAACAGCAGTATCAGGTAAGTGGATATTCCCATATAGAGGGGAGGTGAGAAGGATGAAAGAGTTCATGGCAGAATATGGATCAGTAGTAGTAACCGTTATTATCGTATTAGCAGTCTGCGCATTTGTGGGGGCGGTATTTACTCCACAACTTCAGACCGCCCTTACAGATACCCTGAATACCTTTTTTAAGGAGTCAGGAGCAGTGCATAGCTGATGAAAATGGAGGTGCAATATGAAGCAGATGATTTTGGGAGGGTGCTGTCTTCTTCTGGTGATATATGCCGTATATATCAATGCTAATTTTACTGGAATGGCTTCTAGAGAAGTGGAGATATCGATGGCATTGTCACATGGAATCTCCCAAACATTAGAAGCTCATAAAAGTGAAAGATTTTCATCAGAGGGTGATATGGAGAAGTATTTTTACAAGGTATTTCAGGCACAGGTGATGTCGGATGGGAAGCTGGAGATTCATATAATTACCTCGAATTGTCAGTACGGCCTGCTGGATGTTGAGGTAACCCAGTATTTTCAGACATCGGATCAGAAGGAAAGGAAGATTACAGTTCGAAAATGTGGAATTATCGAAGAATAAATAAGCTGGCATTGACTGCTCTGGCTGGAATCGTCCTTGTGGGCAGCTGTTTATTGGGGGAGAACAAGACAGTAAGTGCAAAGGAGATATATGTGTGTAGTACGGAAGAGGAACTTTCCAGAGCAATTACCTACAGTAATCAGCACAAAGAGACATGGGTTTCTATAAAGATCCCTCGTATGATTGAAATCTCAAAGGGGTATGAGATCGAGGGGAAGGTGAGGATGTTTGCTTTGGAAGACTCACATGGGAAAATCAGGCGAAAAGGATTTGAGGTTTCTATGTTCTCGATTACTGGAAGGCTACAGTTGGGCAGTGCTTCTGAGGAAACCTGGATCGAAATCGATGGAGGAGCCAGACAGGGAGAACGGGGAAATGCGGCTGTAGAAGTAAAGAACGGTGGAAAACTGGAAATGCTTCAAGGGTGCAGGATTCAATATAATTATAACAAATCTGAGGATAAGGAAGTATTTCCAAGAGGTGGCGGTGTTCTGGTAAAAAGCGGCGGAACATTTATTATGAATGAAGGACAGATTCATGACTGTTGGTCTAAAAATACGAAGATTCTGGATGTAAGGGAGAAAAATGCAGCAGTGGGAGGTGGAGTGGCAGTGGAATCTGAAGATGAAAGTCATTATGGGACTTTTCTCATGTATGGTGGTAGGATTTACCATTGTGCCTCCCAGCAGGGCGGAGGAATCTTCTCTTGTGGAAAGTTTCTAATGGACGGCGGAGAGATTTGTGAAAACTATGCGGATGTAAAGAGTCATGGTAGTGAAGGCTGTCGGGTTTCTTATGAAGAATGTGCCTATAATACTGGAGGAGGAATCAAACTTCAGGGGTATTTGGATGAAAGTTCTCCAAGGTTATATGCCAGAACGGAGATTACAGGGGGAAATATCTGTCATAATGAAGCGTATAATGGAGGTGGGATCCGAATCACCAATGGAGCCAGATTAAAGATTACAGGGGGAGATATATTCCAGAACCAGGCTGCAAACAGAGGAGGAGGACTGGATATTGGAAATGGAAAATATGAAAAACGAGCGGTGACGGAAGTGCAGATCACAGATGGGAGCATTAGTGGATGCCAGGCGAAGCGGGGAGGCGCCTGTGCGGTTTCCCATGGAAAATGTCATCTTCTTGGACTTCAGGCCGGTGCGAATAAGGCAAGAGAAGATGGCAGTGGGATTTATCTTTCAGCAGATGGGAAGCTATATCTTCAAGGGACGACTTATCTGGCAGAGGACGATGATATTTATCTTATGAAGGATGCATGGATTCGGTTATCCGGGGAATTGTCTGCTGATGGAAGGGTCGCAACGGTCAGCATGGCAGAATCTCAGTATCAGGCGGGAAGAAAAGTGGCAGAAGTGATCTATGATGCCAGTGGCTCTGTGGGATTGTATGGAGATACCAGGACGTGGAGCGGAGAACATCTGGTCTTAAAAGATAACACGAAGGGGTGTTCCCTTTTGCGGCCGGGAGATTATCTGAAAGCTTCCAGAGTAAAAAAGGAACAGGAGATCAGTCTTGCAAAAGCCGATATTTTTATATCTGAGAGTTACCCGGTTCGATATAAAAGGAACAGGGAGGAAGAGGTCAGAGAACTGCCAGAGGATAGTGTAAAATACTGGTATGAGGATTATCGGATTCCCAAGAAGATACCTGTAGCGGATACGGGAAAATTTTCTTCCTGGAATACAAAGTCATCCGGTGGGGGGAAACGCTATTCTGCAGAAAGCCTTTATGAAGATAATCAGTCATTGACTCTATATGGAATCTGGGACTATGGGATGAAGATTGTAGTGAAGGATACGGCTGTATTTTATGAAAATCAGATTGTTGGAAAGAAAGAGTTGACGGGGAGCATTCTTCGTCTGGAGGATCAGGAGGATGGAACGATCAAGGACGCAGAAAGCATTGACCGGTGCGTTTCTGTATGTAAGATTAGCTATCAAAAGGCGGAGAATGGGTACCAGCCGGTGGATCAGGTGTTTCCGAAGGGAATGCAGGAGGAAAAGATGGATACATACTTCATGAATCTGAAAGAGGAAGAAAGGGTCGGCGTAACGGTACTTTTTACTGCCCAGGATCAGGCAGGGAATGTAACAGAAAAAGAAGCCTTGATAAAGGTGTGTTATAATCATCCGCCCGATATTCAGGTCTCTGATTATTCTTATTATGACTTTGAAATTGCAGATCAATGGGAAAAAGTGAAAAAGGAGTTGGAAGGAAATGGAGAGGTGACAGATCAGGAAGATCAGATCTTGTGGAAGCGAAATCCACAGATTTCAATAAAAAAACCGGAATCGCTTCATCAGGATGATTTCCGGATTCCGGCTATGTACAAAATTATCTATGAAGCAAAAGACAGTCTGGGAAAGATTTCCCAGGCACAGGCGGTGGTCTATGTGGCGGATAGTAATCCATATGGAGATGGTATGCAAGGCTGTGTTCGTTTTATCAGTCAGAAATACCTGTCTACGTTAAAAAACAACAGTCCATGGAAGACCAATCCCGAGCAATACCAGTTATTGCAAAAAAGTCTGACTTCTACAAAAAAAGACGCAAAAAAGACAATTACGATTCCGTAAAGTAATTAGCTGCAATGCAGTACCACGGTTTGACCGGACAGGGTCTTTGGTACGTCGATGACTCTCTGATTTGAACTTCCACGCCAGTGGAGCTTGGTATCATTTTGTGCATCTATATAGTTTCCATCTACCACAACATCTACAAAGTTCATGATCGGCAGAGTCGAAACCTCTTCCCATTCAAATCCAGTGTAAAGCCAGATGGTCTTATGGGGAAAGCGTTCTCTGACTTCCTTTGCCAGTTCTGTAACAGTCTGGCAGTTGGCTGGATGCAGAGGGTCTCCACCGGATAAGGTCAGACCGGCAATATAGTCTTTCTCCAGTTCGGTAAATAGCTCTTTTCTGGCATCTTCATCAAAGGGAATACCACCTTTGATATCCCATGTAATCGGATTATGACAGTTTTTGCATTTATGAGTGCAGCCAGCTACCCATAGGACTACTCTTAAGCCATCTCCATTGAGCATATCGTCTTTTGTTATGTTATGATAATTCATGGTTATCGTCCTTTCAAAATTGTATTTTCCGTACTAGTATAAAACATAAAAAAACCACAGTCAATGTCTTGCATAGAAATCAGATAAGTGATATGATAAGATACGTGTCTGAGAAAAGGCACAATATGATGTGGAAATGTAAGGAAATGGTCACAAGATATAGTGATTGGAGAATATAAGCGAAAGGTGAGGGATTATGCGGATTGAAGATGTTCGGGTGATTAAAAAAGACAATACGAAAGAAGTATTTAATGTTCAAAAAGTGGTAATTGCAGTTAATAAATCTGCATATCGTGCTCTGGTCACATTTACGGAGGAAGAGATTGATTTTATCTGTCGCTTCGTGGAAGAGAAAGTGTTGGAACTGAATAAGCCAGAGGTTCATATTTCTGAAATGCACAATGTAGTAGAGGGAGCTTTGGAGCAGACCAATCCAGCAGTTGCAAAAAGTTATCGGGATTACCGCAATTATAAGCAGGATTTTGTTCAGATGCTGGATGAGGTATATAAAAAGAGCCAGTCCATTATGTATATTGGGGATAAGGAAAACAGCAATACGGATAGTGCTTTGGTTTCTACCAAGAGAAGCCTGGTCTTTAATGAGCTGAATAAGTCCTTATATCAGAAATTTTTTATGACGACAGAGGAGCTTCAGGCGTGCCGGGATGGTTACATCTATATCCATGACATGTCAGCAAGAAGAGATACCATGAACTGCTGTCTATTTGATGTACAGAACGTATTAAAGGGTGGATTTGAGATGGGAAATCTCTGGTATAATGAGCCAAAGACCCTGGATGTAGCCTTTGACGTGATCGGAGATATCGTCTTAAGTGCAGCAAGTCAGCAGTACGGTGGTTTTACAGTTCCAAGCATTGACAATATTTTAGAACCATACGCACAGAAGTCATATAAACGTTCCATGGAACGCTATGTATCCTTAGGATTATCCGAAGAAAAAGCCAGAGAAGAGGCCTTGAAAGATGTGGAACGGGAATTCAGACAGGGCTTCCAGGGACTGGAATATAAGTTTAACAGTGTATCTTCTAGCAGAGGGGATTATCCTTTTATTACGATTACAGCGGGAACTGGAACAAAGCCATTTGCTAAGATGGCTACGAAGATCATGTTGGAAGTGCGTAAGAATGGACAGGGCAAAGAAGGGCATAAAAAGCCGGTTCTTTTCCCAAAACTGGTATTTTTATATGATGAGAATCTTCATGGACCTGGCAAGGAGATGGAAGATGTATTTGAGGCTGGAATTGAATGCTCCAGCAAGACCATGTACCCAGACTGGTTAAGCCTGACTGGAGAAGGATATGTGGCATCCATGTATAAAAAGTATGGAGAAATTGTCAGTCCGATGGGCTGCCGGGCATTCTTATCTCCCTGGTATGAAAGAGGAGGAATCGATCCTGCAGACGAGAATGATAAACCAGTTTTTGTAGGCCGATTTAATATTGGAGTTGTAAGTCTGCATCTGCCAATGATTTATGCAAAGGCACAGCAGGAAAGCAGAGATTTCTATGAAGTTCTGGATTATTATTTGAACCTGGGAAGACAGCTGCATCTGCGTACTTATGATTATCTGGGCGAGATGAAGGCATCTACGAATCCACTTGCTTATTGTGAAGGCGGATTCTTAGGAGGTAATCTGGGACTTCATGATAAGATCAAACCGGTTTTAAAATCAGCAACAGCTTCCTTTGGAATTACCGCACTCAACGAACTTCAGCAGTTGTATAATAAAAAATCTCTGGTAGAGGATGGAGAATTTGCTCTTGAGGTCTTAACTTATATTAATAAAGAAATCAATCGATTTAAAAAAGAAGATGGAAGGTTATATGCCATCTATGGAACACCAGCAGAGAATCTGTGCGGGCTTCAGGTGAAGCAGTTCCGTAAGAAGTATGGAGTCATTGAGAATGTTTCTGACCGGGAATATGTAAGCAATAGCTTCCATTGCCATGTATCAGAGGACATTACTCCGATTCAGAAACAGGATCTGGAAGGAAGATTCTGGGATTTGAGTAATGGCGGAAAGATCCAATATGTCAAATATCCGATCGATTATAATAAAGATGCTATCCGTTCACTGGTTCGCAGAGCCATGGGCAAAGGATTCTATGAAGGAGTCAATTTGTCTTTGTCTTACTGTGATGACTGTGGTCATGAAGAACTGGACATGGATGTATGTCCGAAATGTGGCAGCAGAAATTTAACTAAGATTGACCGCATGAATGGATATCTCTCCTATTCTCGTGTAAAGGGAGACACCAGACTGAATGATGCCAAGATGGCTGAAATTGCAGAACGAAAATCTATGTAGGAAAGAACAGGTAATTATTTAGAAAGCAGCCTTCCCGCTGTTTGAAAGAGAAAGCAGCAGGGAAGACTGCTTTTTATGATGGGATTGTAAAAAGCAGTTGACAAGACGTTTGGTTATATGCTACATTAATATAGCTATATTTTAGCAATGGAAGAGGTCTTTTTTTACGTATGGTAATCCATAGGTAAAAACACTCCGCAAGAATTGCGCTGCGAAGGAAGAATATATGAATATATATGAGCCATCGCAGGCGGAGAATCTCGCAATGTGGGATTCTTTTTTAATGCCCAAAATTGAAATTAAGTAATGGAGGTGGAAGTTGTGCGCACAAGAATCACATTGGAATGTACAGAATGTAAACAGCGTAACTACAATATGACAAAGGATAAGAAAGCTCATCCAGATCGAATGGAAACAAAAAAATATTGTAGATTCTGTAAAAAGCATACAATGCACAAAGAAACTAAGTAGTCAGTTGATTTTTTAAATGAGGTGAAACAAATGGCAGAACCTAAGAAATCAGGAGTCTTTCAGAGAATTGCACAGTGGTGTAAAGGGCTGAAAGCAGAGTTTCAAAAAATCATTTGGCCTGACAAAGAAAAAATCTATAAGGAAACTGTTACAGTTGTATCTGCAACAGTATGTCTTGGAGTAGTCATTGCCTTATTTGATTTGGTACTACAGTATGGCATGAAACTACTCGTTGGTTAGAAGGCAAAGGTGATCGTATGGCAGAAGCAAATTGGTATGTAGTTCATACCTACTCAGGATATGAAAACAAAGTAAAAGCCAATATTGAGAAGACAATTGAAAACAGAAAATTACAGGATGAGATCTTAGAGGTCAGAGTACCGCTTCAAGAGGCAACAGAGATCAGAAACGGTGTGAAAAAACAGGTTTCTAAGAAGATGTTTCCAGGATATGTTCTTATTAATATGGTAATGAATGATGACACCTGGTATGTAGTTCGTAATACAAGAGGTGTTACAGGCTTTGTTGGCCCAGGATCAAAACCAGTACCGTTAACAGAAGCAGAGATGCGTCCGCTTGGAATCGAAGATGAACCAGAGGTTTCCATCGATATTGAAGTTGGAGATGAAGTTATCGTTACTTCAGGTGCTTGGGAAGGCACAGTCAGCGCTGTTAAAGCGATTAATCCGCATAAACAGTCAGTAACTATTGAAGTAGATATGTTTGGACGAGCTACTTCTGTAGAAATTGGATTCTTAGATATTAAGAAGAGTAACTAATAGGAATGTCTGCACAATAGAGAAACGAAAGAGAATGCAGACAGTGGGAGGGAAATCCCCGCAATTACCACAATAATCAGGAGGTGCGCTATCATGGCGAAGAAAGTAACAGGTTATATTAAATTACAGATCCCTGCAGGAAAGGCAACACCTGCTCCACCGGTTGGACCAGCTCTTGGACAGCATGGTGTAAATATCGTACAGTTTACAAAAGAATTTAATGCTAGAACAGCTGATCAGGACGGAATGGTTATTCCAGTTGTTATCACAGTATATCAGGATAGAAGCTTTAGCTTCATCACAAAGACTCCACCAGCTGCAGTATTGATCAAAAAAGCTTGTAAGATTCAGTCTGGATCTGGTACACCAAATAAAGTAAAAGTAGCTACTATTTCTAAAGAAGACATTCAGAAGATCGCTGAATTAAAAATGCCAGACTTAAATGCAGGAAGCCTTGAAGCTGCTATGAGCATGATCGCTGGTACAGCAAGAAGTATGGGTGTAGCTGTAGAAGAATAGGCATTGAACACTTAATGAAAAATGGCGAAAGCCGCATTAGGTAACTTTAGAAATGAGTCATAGACAGGTGGGAGGGTAGCTCCCGATAAGACCACAGGAGGAATTTAAAATGAAAAAAGGAAAAAGATATGCAGAAGCTGCAAAATTAGTAGATAGAGCAGCTACTTATGAAGTGGCAGAAGCAATTGATTTAGTAAAAAAATCAGCAAGTGCAAAATTTGATGAAACAATCGAAGCACATATCAGATTAGGTGTTGACGGACGTCATGCTGATCAGCAGGTTCGTGGTGCGGTAGTATTACCACACGGAACTGGTAAATCTGTAAAAGTTTTAGTATTCGCAAAAGGACCAAAAGCAGACGAAGCACAGGCTGCAGGTGCAGAATACGTTGGAGCTGAAGAATTATTACCAAAAATCCAGAAAGAAGGCTGGTTAGATTTTGACGTAGTTGTTGCTACTCCAGATATGATGGGTATCGTAGGTCGTTTAGGTCGTATCCTTGGACCAAAAGGATTAATGCCTAACCCTAAAGCTGGTACAGTAACAATGGACGTTACAAAAGCGATCAATGATATCAAAGCTGGTAAAATCGAGTACAGATTGGATAAGACAAACATTATCCATGTTCCAATTGGAAAAGCTTCTTTCTCAGAAGAACAATTAGCAGACAACTTCCAGACTTTAATAGATGCAGTTATCAAAGCTAAGCCAGCAGCTGCAAAAGGTCAGTATTTAAGAAGTGTAACAATTACTTCTACAATGGGACCTGGTATCAAATTAAATACAACAAAATTAGCTTAAGCTTAGCAAAAAAAGAGGATTGTTACGGGGCAGTAACAATCCTCTTTTTATATGTCAAAAAGTGCAATAAGTAACGTGTCTATAATTAACTGCGTTAGGAGTAGGGGGTAGAATAAGCAGTAATAGATGGTTCTTCTTTTTCCATATCAGGTCGTATACGGAGAAAAGAATGCAGGTAATTCTTAAATGCACTTCTTGCCTGTTGATAATGCGTTCTTCCGATTGGAATAAAGGTATGATCGGAAAGCTGCAAATTCGTACGTGTAAAATTAGTTATATGAGCCAGATTGACCATATAGCTTCTGTGGCATACGATGAAATTATCATTTAACTGTTTGGAAAGCTCTGAAAAATTGGCAGAAGTCTTAAAAGTGCCATCTGTCGTTATGATCATTGTAATTCTTTTCGAGCGTTCTAAATAAAAAATATCCTTCTGTGCCATAATGGTATATGCACCATTGAAGGATACGACCAACTTATCTGTATCCTGTGTCTCTATATTGTGATATGCAGCATCCAAAGCATCCGTCAGATAAAGATTCCATTGGTCTTTCAATAAATAAAATGCGTGTCTTGTGCTGTAAGCCCTGCAAATGGCTTGACTATCCCTTGTGTTAAAAATAATCTGTGTGTTAGCATTCACATGATTAATGTAATCTGCAATCTCAATACCATCTTTTGTACCAAAATGAACTTCTATAAAAACGATATCGTAAATACAGCCCTTGCGCTGTATCTCCTTTAATAAGGAATCCGGTTTCTTCAAAATAGTAATAGAAGCATTAGGGTCATAGCCCTGAACGAGCTGATATAAAGATTCTCTGTCATCTTTGTTAGAATCGCAGATGGCAATCTTGTACATAATCATTCCTCCCCTGTGCTTTATGTAGTTCGAAAGAGAACTTTATGCTAGTTCTCATCGTTATAAATAGGATACCATAAAATGGTAAAACTTAGGAAACTGTTCATTACCTAAAAGCAGTTGTTGGTGCAATATTTCCCAGATATGAAAGGGAGAAAAAAGAATTTAATGCAAAAAAGTGTTGACAAATGATAAAAATAATGATATTTTAGTTAAGTAAGACTGCCGAAGACAGTAGGTGCTCATGGAGCGTAACGTAGAACAACCTACCGAGGATATGAAGTTTTAGATGATTAGTATCGCTCTTTGTCTACAGGTATGTGGAGAAAGAGCTTTTTTTATCCAAACAGGCGGCACTACACCGAAACAAAAATTGTATAAGGAGGTGCACCAGAGAATGGCAAAAGTAGAATTAAAACAGCCTATCGTTGAAGAAATTAAAGAACTTTTAGACGGAGCTGCTTCCGCTGTATTAGTTGAATACCGTGGTATTACAGTAGAAGACGATACAAAATTACGTAAAGAATTAAGAGAAGCAGATGTAATTTATAAAGTATATAAGAATACAATGATCCGTTTCGCAGTTCAGGGAACAGAATTCGAACCATTAACAGCTGATTTAGAAGGACCTACAGCGATTGCAGTATCTAAGGATGATGCAACAGCTCCAGCAAGAATTCTTGCTAAATATGCAAAAGCAGTAAAACCTTTTGAATTAAAATCAGGTGTTGTTGAAGGAACATACTACGATAGAGATGGAATCAAGGTTATCGCTACTATCCCTTCAAGAGAAGAATTACTTTCCAAATTACTTGGAAGCTTACAGTCTCCTATGGCTAACTTCGCTCGCGTGATCAACCAGATTGCAGAAGCAAAAGAAGAAGCTTAGGAAAGATCGGAACCATAAGGTTCGTGATGTTAAATAATTAGAAAATTAATGGAGGAAATAAGAATGACAACTCAAGAAATTATTGAAGTTATTAAAGGCTTATCAGTATTAGAATTAAACGAATTAGTAAAAGCATGTGAAGAAGAATTTGGTGTTTCTGCAGCAGCAGGTGTTGTAGTAGCAGCAGGTGCAGCAGGCGGAGATGCAGCTGAAGAAAAGACAGAATTTGATGTAGAACTTACAGAAGTAGGAGCAGCTAAGGTTAAAGTTATCAAAGTTGTTCGTGAAATCACAGGTTTAGGATTAAAAGAAGCAAAAGCTGTTGTTGATGGAGCTCCTAAAGTTGTTAAAGAAGCTGTATCTAAAGAAGAAGCTGAAGAAATCAAAACAAAACTTGAAGAACAGGGTGCTAAAGTTACAATTAAATAATTTGATTGTAAAATCCGGAATTCAGGAAATGAATGACGCATCAGAAACCAGAATGGTTTCTGATGCGTTTTTTTGTTACATAAAAAATTTTTTGAATTTCTTATGTAACAAAAAACTCTGTGAGGACCGAACTGCGGCAGATAAGAAGATGTCGCAAGAGCGACCCGCCGCAGGCGTAGAATCCTGCAGAGCAGGATTCTTTTTTTCTGTTGATTGGAAAATAGTATGAAATCATGTATAATATTGATTAAAATATGAAAAGGAGTAGGAGTATGATAAAAGCAATTATCTTCGATATGGATGGCGTTTTGATCGATACGGAAAAACATTTTGTCAAAGCGTGGCAGGATGCAGCTCATGAATGCGGAGTAATGGAATTTGGCTTAGAGCATGCTCTGATGTTGCGCAGTATGGCTGCAGAATTTGCAGAGCCTGCAATGAAGGAAATCTTTGGAATAGATTTTCCATATAAAGAAATAAGAACAAGAAGAAAAGAACTCATGGAGCAGCGTCTGAAGGGACGGAACATCGAGGCAAAGCCAGAGGCGGAAGAAGTGTTACGAGCATTGCAGATTCATGGATACCGATTTGCTATTGCAACGGCCAGTGATTTTGTTCGTGCAGTCCGGTACTTGACTCAGGCAGGGTTGATAGAGTATTTTGATCGCAAGAACATCATCTGCGCCACGGAACTGGAACATGGAAAGCCGTATCCGGATATTTATTTGTATGCTTGTGAAAAATTAGGTGAAAAGCCAGAAGATTGTGTTGCCATTGAGGATTCGCCAAATGGCATTATGTCTGCATATCGGGCAGGAACGAATGTGATCATGGTTCCTGATCTGACACAGCCGGATGAAGAATTATCAAAGATGCTGACTGGTAAGATAGGTTCGCTGGGAGAACTCCTGAGCTATCTCAATATAGAAGAACAGGGAGAGAAAAGATGACAAAAGCAATTGTATTTGATATGGATGGAACCTTGATTGATACAGAGAAATTTTTGGTGGAAGGTCGGGTAAAGGCCATGCATGCGTTGGGGTATCATGACTTTACATGGGAAGATTCCCTGTATTTTCGAAGCCTGCCGCCAGAAGAAGTGGAGAGGATTCTAAAGGAACGATATGGAGAAGGATTTCCTTATATGTCCGTGCGATTAAAACGCAGGGAGATGGCAAAGCAGTTGCATGAAGAGTTTGGATTTGATAAAAAGAAGGGCAGCGATAAGGCCTTAAAGGTATTGAAGGCAAGAGGGTATAAGATTGCTGTTGCAACAGCCAGTGATTATGAGAGAGCAAAAAGGTATTTACAGAAGGTAGGGCTGTTTGAATATTTTGAGCCAGAGAATATTATCTGTGCTACGGAGCTAGAGCATGGGAAACCATATCCGGATGTTTATCTGTATGCATGCAGGCAGTTAGGGGAGCGTCCGGAGGACTGTATTGCCGTAGAGGATGGACCATTTGGAGTAATGTCTGCATATCGGGCAGGAATGCAGGTGATCATGGTTCCTGATCTGACACAGCCAGAAGAAGAACTTAGGAAAATGCTATATAAGAAGATCGACGGCTTGGAAGATTTGATCGATCTTTTTGAATAAAATACGAAAAGAGGGATTGGGTTATGCCAGGGTATATTATGCATATGGCAGAAGCGAATTTGATTATGAGTAAAATGCAAAGGAAGCAGACAGCAGAATGGAAAAGAGATTTTATTGCTGGTAATCTGCTTCCTGATACGAAGAAAAAGCTTGCGAAAGTAACATCACATTTCTGGGATCCGGCGACAATGGACCGGATGGCTATTAGTCCGGATCTTTCTCGATTTTTGCATAAATATGAGTCTATGCTTGAGAATCCGGTTGTGCTGGGCTACTATGCTCATTTATATTTGGATGAGCAGTTTGTAAAAGCATACTGGCCACAGATGGCAACCTTTTATGATAATGCCGGAAGAGTTCGAGAGAAAAAGGAGAATATTACGAAAGTAAGAATTGGAAAGAGTGGAAAAATAGTTTCCAGGGATGACTTCTTTTCTGGTGCCTATTATTATGGGGATTATTCAAAGCTGAATAATTATTTTATTGAGAAGTATCAGATCAATCTGAATATGGATTATACGAAAATCGATGACTGTCCGGTTGTGGAAGTAGATAGCAGGGATCTTTATCAGGTTATGCAGGAGCTGTCTGCAATTATGAGCCTTTGTGATCGGACAAAGGAGGATCAGATTCAGGTATTTTCCAAAGAGAAGTTATGTCAATTCTTAGAAGAGGTATCTGAATCTTTTGTGCAGATAATCTGTTAGATACCAGAAGGGAGAATGGACATGGAGCTTATAAAAATCATACAAAAATATGAGCCGTGGAATGAGGAAGAGAAAAAAGACCAAAAGATATTTTTAAAATATTTACGACAGTTTCCGGACATTCTAACAAGAGAAAATGAATTTGCACATGTGACCAGCTCATCCTGGATTGTTAATCAGGACAGGACCAAGGTGCTCATGGTCTATCATAATATTTATGATTCCTGGTCCTGGACGGGAGGACATGCAGATGGCGATGAGGATGTTCTTCACGTGGCTATGAAGGAGGCAAAGGAGGAGACAGGTATCCAGACGCTTGTACCGGTGAAGGAAGCACTTTTTTCGCTGGAGCTTATTTGTGTTCATGGGCATTGGAAGAGAGGGGCGTATGTATCTCCGCACATTCATTTGAACACCACGTTCTTATTAGAGGCGAAGGAAGGAGAAACACTTCGAATCAAACCAGATGAAAACAGCCAGGTTGCCTGGATTCCCATAGAGCAGGCGGTGGAGGTGTCTAATGAACCATGGATGCAGGTCATTTATCAAAAGTTAAATCAGAAGTTGGAGGAAAAACAATGGTAGAAGCAAATATTCATCCCAATACATGGATTGCAGATGATGCGACGGTAAAAGGGGATGTAGTCATTGGGGAAGAAGTAAGCATCTGGTACCAGGCGGTGGTCCGTGGTGCGTCCAGGCAAGATCATAATGGAAGGATTACGATTGGAAGGAGAAGTAATATTCAGGATGGATGTGTCCTCCATGTGGATGTGGATACACCGATGGAGATTGGAGAAGGTGTTACAGTAGGGCATAAGGCGATTCTTCATGGATGCAGTATCGGGGAGAATTCTTTGATCGGAATGGGCAGTATTGTATTAAATGGTGCTCAGATCGGCAAGAATTGTATTATTGGAGCTGGTTCCCTGGTGACACAAAATACCGTGATTCCAGACGGCTATCTGGCCTTTGGAAGTCCAGCCAGGCCGATTCGTCCATTGCGTCAGGAAGAAATTGAAGACAACCGGGCCAATATGGAGCATTATGTGCAGGAAGCGAAAGAATTTTACAATGACTGTGATATTTGATATAATGGTAAAAATAGAATGTACGAGGGACAACCAAAAAAGAAATAGGGTGTAAGTAGAAGTATTTTAGGAGGAAAAATTATGAAGAAAATTTTATTTGCGGCATCAGAATGTGTACCATTCATCAAAACCGGAGGATTAGCGGATGTATGTGGTGCGTTGCCAAAAGAATTTGACAAGAATGAATGGGATGTAAGAGTGGTAATTCCAAATTATGAATGTATCCCAAATAAATATAGAAAAGAGTTTAAATATATTACGCATTATTATACTAATCAGGGAAGTGTCAATAACAGCGTTCATGTTGGGATTATGGAATATGAGATGGACGGCATCAGATATTATTTTATCGATAACCTGATGTATTTTGGTGGTTCCACACCATATACCAACGATATGAGATGGGATATTGAGAAGTTCAGCTTTTTCAGCAAAGCGGTATTATCCATTCTTCCAATTATTAATTTTAAACCGGATGTGATTCACTGCCATGACTGGCAGACAGGACTGATTCCTGTTTATCTGAAGAATGAATTTTCTGCAAATTTATTCTATCATGGCATTAAGACGGTTATGACGATTCACAATCTTCGTTTCCAGGGAATCTGGGATATTGAAACGATGAAAGCGATTACTGGTCTGGATCATGGATTATTTACAGCGGATAAGCTGGAATTCTATAATAACGGAAATATGCTGAAGGGTGGATTGGTTTATGCAGATGCCATTACTACAGTAAGTGATACATATGCAGAAGAGATTAAGACGATGGAATATGGAGAAGGTCTGCAGGGTATCTTAAATGCAAGAAGTCATCAGCTTACAGGAATTGTCAATGGAATTGATTACGATTCCTACAATCCTGCAACCGATGAGAACTTATTTGTTAATTATACGAAGGACGATTTCCGTAAGAAGAAATTTAAGAACAAGCTAGAGCTGCAGGAAGAATTAGGACTTCCAGTGGACAAGAATAAGTTTATGATCGGACTGGTTTCCAGACTGACGGATCAGAAGGGATTGGATCTGATCGAAGCAGTGATGGATGGTATCATTGATGAGAATACACAGTTTGTTGTTGTAGGTACTGGACAGGAACAGTATGAAGCTATGTTCAGACATTATCAGAACCTGTATCCTGATCAGGTTTCTGCAAATATCCTCTATTCCGATAAGCTTGCCCGCAAGCTGTATGCAGCTGCAGATGCGTTCTTAATGCCATCCAGATTTGAGCCTTGTGGATTGACACAGCTGATCTCTTTCCGCTATGGAACAGCACCAATTGTTCGTGAAACAGGTGGATTAAAGGATACGGTCATTGCTTATAATGCAGAAGATAATAGTGGAGATGGATTCTCATTCGTAAACTATAATGCAGAAGAAATGCTGTATGTGATCAATCTTGCTAAGGAACTGTTCTTCGACAATAAGAGAAGATGGAATCAGTTGGTAGAACGTGGTATGAACAAGGACTTCTCATGGGGTGCATCTAAAAAACGTTATGAAGAATTATACAACCATCTGATGGCAGTACGTGCAGAAGAGTTGAGAATGCTGGAAGAAAAGCGCGCAGAAGAATTAAGAATTATGGAAGAAGAAAGAAAGCGTGCAGAAGCAGAAGCAAAGGAAGCACTTGCTAAGAAGGAAGCAGCTGAGGAAGAATAAGGAAGATTCGGATTTTAGAATAAGATATACCGGTCTGGCCTTTTGGTCAGGCCGGTTTTGTCTGTTATCGCTTAGTAGGAGATGCCCCGCCACTATGTAGCGGTGGGATAAGAAACAGGAGGAAGAGAATATGCCAGGAAAAAGAAGTGATTATTTATCTTGGGATCAATATTTTATGGGAGTAGCCATGCTGTCTGCACAAAGAAGCAAGGACCCCAATACTCAGGTAGGAGCCTGCATTGTCAATAAAGAGCACAAGATTCTATCTATGGGATATAATGGCATGCCAGTAGGATGTGACGATGAGGATATGCCATGGGAGAAATGCGAAAATCCATTGGAATCCAAATATCTCTATGTCTGCCATGCAGAAATGAATGCGATTCTTAATTATGGAGGAGGAAGCCTGAAAAATGCCATTCTTTATGTCACTTTATTCCCATGTAATGAATGTGCCAAAGCAATCATTCAGACTGGCATAAAGGAAGTAGTGTATTTATCTGATAAATATGCTGAATCTGACTCTACCATTGCATCAAAAAGAATGTTTGATATGGTAGGGGTGAAATATCGTGCTTTTGAAAAAGAAGAGAAAGAGATTCGTTTAAAGTTATAACTCAATACAGAGCATGGACTTGGAATAAGGAGTAAGAGCTTAAATATGGACATTATAAAGAAATTACAGGAAGAATTAAACATTCGTTACGAACAGGCCCAGGCAGCGGTCAGATTGATGGATGAAGGGAATACGATTCCTTTTATTGCACGTTATCGAAAGGAAGCAACCGGGTCTCTCAATGATGAGGTACTGAGAAATCTAAGTGAGAGACTGAGTTATTTAAGGAATTTAGAAGAACGTAAGGAAGCCGTATTAAAAAGCATTGAGACACAGGGCAAGCTGACAACGGAATTGAAAAAGGAAATTCAGGATGCCCAGACATTGATTGCCGTGGAGGATCTGTATCGTCCATACAAACAAAAACGGAGGACCAGAGCGATGATCGCCAGGGAAAAAGGATTAGAACCGCTGGCCAATCTGATCCTGCTTCCAATGATAAAAGGAGAAATCGAAACAGAAGCAGAAAAATTCCTGACAGAAAAGGTGGCGACCATAGAAGAAGCCATTCAGGGAGCAGAG
>OBLI01001897.1_pt1 | contig 19083 bp, 20 predicted proteins | sample 1519701 | NCBI WGS metagenome assembly OBLI01 (sample SAMEA3663005, study PRJEB22513) | pig gut metagenome | biome: pig gut; feature: pig-associated habitat; material: faeces | place: France | collected 2012
GGCTCATCGACAAGGTGAGGGGAAAATTTGACTCCAACGGCATCAAGCTCATCAACCAGATTATCGGTGCCGTGGTGATGCTATGCTCGGTGCTCATGCTCTTAGGTACAGTCACCAACCTCTACCGCTTCTTTTAGTATGTCAATACTTAAATTTTAAATACTTTAATATTTTAATTTTTTAATCTTTTAATTCCGAAGGAAATAATGTTTATCGCTAACGAACTTAGGAAAAAGAACATAGCGGAATATCTATTGTACATGTGGCAGGTGGAGGACACCATCAGGGCGTTCGACTGCCAGTTGTCGAGGATAAGGCGCGAGTATATATCACAGTTTGACTACACCGACGAGCAGAAGGAGGAGGAGACCGACTGGTGGGGCAACCTCATCAGGATGATGAATGAGGAGGGATGCCGACAGAAGGGTCATCTCACCATCAACAAGGTGACGTTGTGGAATCTCGAGGAGCTGCACAAGAAACTGCTCGACTCGTCGAACTTTCCGTTCTACAGTGCGGCATATTATAAGGTGTTGCCGTTTATCGTGGAGCTGCGCAACCGTGGGGCCGACAAGCAGGAGGACGAGATAGAGACGTGCTTCAACTCGCTCTACGGGGTGATGATGCTGAGGTTGCAGAAGAAGGACATCAGTCCGCAGACGCTGAATGCCGTGAAGGAGATAAGCACCTTCATCGGAATGCTCAACGACTATTATCTCAAGGATCGCGAGGAACCATTAGAGTTTGAATAAAATAATACGACTATGAATATATTGATTACAGGCTGTAACGGCCAACTGGGAAACGAGATGCAGTTGCTGGAAAAGGAAAATCCCCAGCACAAGTATTTTAATACCGACGTCGCCGAACTCGACATCACCGACCAACAGGCGATAGAGGATTTCGTGGAGAAAAACGAAATCGACGGCATCGTCAACTGTGCGGCTTACACCGCAGTGGATAAGGCAGAGACCAACAAAGAACTCTGCACGTCGCTCAACACCGTGGCACCGGCTTATCTGGCTGCCGCCGTGGAGAAGCGCGGGGGATGGATGATACAGATATCCACCGACTACGTGTTCAACGGCAAGGGACACACACCTTATCGCGAGGATGACACCCCGTCGCCCGACAGTGTGTATGGCAGTACGAAGCTCGCCGGCGAACTGGGTGTGTCGAAGTTCTGCAAGCGCACGATGATCATCCGCACGGCATGGCTATACAGCACCTTCGGCAACAACTTCGTCAAGACGATGATTCGTCTGGGCAAGGAGAAGGAAGAATTAGGTGTCATCTTCGACCAGATAGGCACTCCGACATACGCCGCCGACCTTGCCTCGGCCATCATGACCGCCATCAACAAGGGTATTGTCCCTGGGGTGTATCATTTCAGCAACGAGGGTGTCATCAGTTGGTATGACTTCACCAAGGCCATTCATCGCATTGCCGGCATCACCTCGTGTCATGTGCGTCCGCTCCACACCGCCGAATATCCTACTCCTGCCAATCGTCCTGCCTATAGTGTGCTCGACAAGACCAAGATCAAGCAGACCTACGGCATAGAAATCCCCTATTGGGAGGAGTCGCTGGAGAAGTGCATCAAGAAATTATGATATGAGTGGTTGGGGTAATCTGAATGATGATGAAACCTATAAGATTATTGGTGCAGCCATGAGGGTTCATCGGTATTTTGGTCCAGGTTTCTTGGAAGCTGTATATGGGGATGCTCTTGAAGTAGAATTGCAGAACGATGGCATTCCTTATGAAAGAGAAAAAGAGATTAGGATATTATACCAGGGAATAGAATTGGGACACAAATTTTCAGCAGATTTCTTATGTTACGGTAGTATTATCGTAGAGCTTAAGGCTGTTGACCAGATTATTGGGAAACATAAGTCACAAATACTTCATTATTTGAAGGCAACGGGATTTAGAAGAGGACTACTGATTAATTTTGGTGAAAATAGTCTTGTGACAGAGAGATTTGTTTTATAGGTCATAGATTGGTTATTAAGACCACAGATGGTTTTTATAGACCACAGACAGGTTTTTTATAGACCACAGATTAACACAGATTGGCACAGATTAAGAGCCAAAGGCTCTGATTAGGATGATTATTGATTAATGATTGATGATAATTGATTGATGATAATAATCTGTGATAATCAAAATATCTTTAGATATAAAAAATCTGTGTAAATCTGTGATAATCTGTGGACAAAAAAAACTCTGTGGACAACAAAAAACATCAGTGGACATTAAATAATTATCTGTGGATAAAAAAGAAGATATGAATAAAGAAATAGAAAGAAGAAGGACATTTGCGATTATATCGCACCCCGACGCGGGAAAAACTACACTGACAGAGAAATTCCTCCTCTTCGGTGGACAAATACAAGTGGCTGGAGCCGTAAAAAGCAACAAGATAAGAAAAACTGCCACATCCGACTGGATGGACATCGAGAAACAAAGAGGTATCTCGGTGTCAACATCTGTCATGGAGTTCGACTACAAGGACTATAAGGTGAATATCCTCGACACTCCTGGACACCAGGACTTCGCCGAGGATACATACCGCACACTCACTGCCGTGGACTCGGCAATCATCGTGGTGGACAGTGCCAAGGGTGTGGAGGCGCAGACACGCAAACTCATGACTGTGTGCCGAATGCGCAACACCCCTGTGATCATCTTCATCAACAAGATGGACCGTGAGGGACGCGACCCGTTTGACATCCTCGACGAACTCGAACAGGAACTCGAAATCAAGGTGAGACCGTTGTCATGGCCTATCAACCAGGGACAGAAGTTCAAGGGCGTGTATAACATCTACGAAAAGCAACTCAACCTCTTCACTCCCGACAAGCAGAGGGTGACGGAGAAGGTGGAGGTGGATATCGACAGCGAACAGCTCGACCAGACTGTGGGAGAGATGGATGCCGACAAACTGCGTGAAGACCTGGAACTCGTGGATGGAGTGTATCCCGAGTTTAATGTGGATGAATACCGCAGTGCCGAGGTGGCTCCCGTGTTCTTCGGTTCGGCACTCAACAACTTCGGTGTGCAGGAGTTGCTCGACTGCTTCGTGGAGATAGCGCCAAGTCCAAGGCCTACAAAGGCTGAGGAGCGCATGGTGAATCCCGACGAACCGAAATTCACTGGATTTATCTTCAAGATAACAGCCAACATCGACCCCAACCACCGCTCGTGCATCGCCTTCTGCAAGGTGTGCAGCGGCAAGTTTGAGCGCAACAAGCCATATCTGCATGTGCGTCACGGCAAGACACTGAGATTCTCGTCGCCAACGCAGTTTATGGCGCAGCGAAAGAGCACCATCGACGAGGCATGGGCTGGCGACATCGTGGGATTGCCCGACAACGGCACGTTTAAGATTGGCGACACCCTCACCGACGGCGAGCAGTTGCACTTCCGCGGACTGCCGAGTTTCTCGCCTGAGCTGTTCAAGTATATCGAGAACGACGACCCGATGAAGTCGAAGCAGTTGCAGAAGGGTATCGACCAGTTGATGGACGAGGGTGTGGCGCAGTTGTTTGTCAACCAGTTTAATGGTCGCAAGATTATCGGAACGGTAGGACAGTTGCAGTTTGAGGTGATACAGTATCGCCTTGAGAACGAGTACAACGCGAAGTGCCGTTGGGAACCTGTGCATCTCTACAAGGCGTGCTGGATAGAGAGCGACGACCCCGCCGAACTCGACAACTTCAAGAAGCGCAAGTATCAGTATATGGCCAAGGACAAGGAGGGACGCGACGTGTTCCTCGCCGACAGCGGATATGTGCTGAGCATGGCGCAGGAGGATTTCAAGCACATCAAATTCCATTTCACATCGGAGTTTTAATTTAATTCCTCATTCCTAATTCAATAAAAATGAAGACAGAAGAAGATATAAAGAAGGCAGTGGAGGTGATGAGAAAGGGTGGAGTGATACTCTATCCCACCGACACTGTGTGGGGAATAGGTTGCGACGCCACCAATGCCGAGGCAGTGGCAAAGGTATATAAGATTAAGCACCGCGACGACTCGAAGGCACTCATCTGCCTCGTGGATAGCGACAACCGACTGCAGAGATACGTGAGAAACGTGCCCGACGTGGCATGGCAACTCTTTGAGTGTGCCGACAAACCGACTACCGTCATTCTCGACGGAGCGGTGAATCTGGCGGAGAACCTCATCGCCGACGACGGCTCGATTGCCATGAGAATAACGTCGGAACCGTTCTCCAAGGAACTCTGCTACAGATTCCAGAAACCGATTGTTTCCACATCGGCGAATATCTCCGGCGAACCTACGGCACAGAACTACTGCGACATCTCGCAGGAGATTATCGACGCCGTGGATTACGTATGCTGGACACGCCGACAGGAGCATAAGCCCCATAAGCCGTCGAGCATCATCAAGCTCGGAAGCGGGGGCGAGGTGCAAATCATACGCAAGTAATTCCTCAGAAGATGTTTTTGGGGCACGGATTGACACGGCTTTTTCAAAGACACGGTTTTGCAGCGCGATGGGTAAATGCTATATTTGCTTTATAAGCTATACTAAAGTATAGACACGGCTCTTTAAAATGAAGAGTGAAGACGAGTTGTTGAGCGTATGCGAAAAATGAAACTAAGCCGTGAACTTGCGAAGCAAGCCGTGTTCATCCGTGCCAAAAATAAAAACATCCGTGGATAAAAAAGAAGAATATGAAAGAAGTAAAGGAAGAAACGGGATGGTTCAAGAGATTTTGCGACTGGCGTGAGGAACACGTCAGCGAGAGAAGCTTTATCCTTATCTTGGCCTTCCTCGTGGGATTCTTCGCAGCCGTGGCGGCATTCGTGCTCCACGGATTAATCAACCAGATTGTGGCATTGCTCACCAGTTCGTTTGACAAGACAGGAGCCAACTGGCTCTATCTCGTCTTCCCTGTGGTGGGTATCTATCTCACGTCGCTATTCGTGAGATATATTGTAAAGGATAACATCAGTCATGGTATAACCAGAATACTCGACGCCATAAGCAGTAAGCGAAGCCGACTGAGAGGCCACAACTGCTGGTCGTCGGTGGTGGCGTCGGCTATAACCATCGGATTCGGTGGTTCGGTGGGAGCCGAGGCGCCTATCGTGCTCACTGGTTCGGCAATAGGAAGTAATCTCGGACAGGCATTCAAACTCGACAACCGCACGCTCATGCTGCTCATGGGATGTGGTGCGGCGGGAGCTATCGCAGGTATATTCAAGGCTCCGATAGCAGGACTCGTGTTCACACTTGAGGTGCTGATGATCGACCTTACCATGTCGTCGTTGCTGCCTATCCTCGTGTCGTGTGTCACGGCAACGTGTTTCACATATATCTTCCGTGGCAGTTCGGCACTATTCACCTTCCACCTCGATGCCGACTGGCCTGTGGAGAGAGTGCCGGCATGCATATTACTCGGTATATCTTGCGGACTCGTCAGCTTGTATTTCATACGCACGATGACTGCCGTGGAGGACATGTTCGGCAAGTTCAAGGATAAGCCATACGTTAAACTCCTCATCGGTGGAGCCATCCTCAGTTCGCTGATTTTCCTTTTCCCATCGCTCTATGGCGAAGGCTATCGCTCGATCAACTTACTGCTTAACGGCCATACAGAGGCCGACTGGAACGGTATCATGAGCAACTCGCTCTTTGCCGGCAAGGGCGACATGCTGCTGATATATGTGGCTTTGGTGCTATTCACCAAGGTGTTTGCCACATCAGCTACAAACGGCGGTGGTGGATGTGGCGGTACGTTCGCCCCGAGCTTGTTTATCGGCTGTTTCACTGGATTCCTCTTTTCGCGCCTGTGGAACATATACGAGTTGGGAGTTTTTCTGCCTGAGAAAAACTATGCCCTCTTGGGTATGGCGGGAGTGATGTCGGGAGTGATGCACGCACCGCTCACCGGTGTGTTCCTCATTGCTGAGATTACTACGGGATACAACCTCTTTATGCCGTTGATGATCGTTTCAGTGTGCGCGTACCTTACTATATATATATTCGAGCCGCACAGCATATATGCCATGCGACTTGCACGCCAAGGCAGACTTATCACCCATCACACCGACCATGCCGTGCTCACACTGATGAGTCTCGACAGTGTAATCGACCGCGATTATCAGGGAGTGAGTCCTGACATGGAACTCGGTCAGATAGTGCATAAGATTAGTAGGAGCCGCAACAGTTTTCTTCCAGTGCTCGACGCCGCAGGCAATCTGCTTGGCGAGATAAACATTGCCAAGATAAGGCATGTGGTGTTCCGCATCGAGCTATATCATCACTTCAAGGCTCACCAGTTGATGGCGCCTCCGGCTGCCACTCTCAGCGACGACATGCCGATGACGAAGGTGATGAAGCGCTTTGAGTCAACTCATGCCGACTGGCTTCCGGTGCTCGACAGCGAGGGACATCTCAAGGGATATATCTCGCGCCAGCGAATGTATGGAATGTATCGCAAGATGGTGAAGGACATGAGTGAAGAGTGAAGAATGAAGAGTGAAGAATGAAGACGTTATTAATACTGGTGGGAAAGACCACCGACAAGCATTTTCAGGCTGGCATCACCGACTATGCCGAGCGCATCAGCCACTATATGCCATTTGAGATAATCACCATCCCCGAACTCAAGAACACAAAAAGTCTGAGTGAACAGCAACAGAAGACAATGGAGGGAGAGTTGATTATGAAACAACTGCAACCATCCGACACCGTCGTTCTGCTCGACGAGCACGGCAAGGAAATGCGAAGCGTGGAATACGCCTCGTGGTTGCAGCGCACTGCCAACAATGCACGACGACTCGTGTTCATAATTGGCGGTCCATACGGCTTTTCGCCTGCCGTCTATCAGCGAGCCAACGACAAAATCTCACTCTCGCGCATGACATTCTCCCATCAGATGGTGAGACTGATATTCACCGAACAACTATATCGCGCCTGTACAATAATAAAAAATGAGCCCTATCATCACGAATAAGACGATAGGGCTCGTTTTCTGTTTATTATGAAAAATATTATTTCTCTACTACAATTTCCTTGTTCAAGTATTTTGTACAGGTTTCGATAAACTTGTCAATCTTTTCAGTAGTATTTGGCAACTTGAATGATAAAGGATGAGAAGATATACTTGGATTAAATTTTGACCAAGTTTGAGTGGCTGGATTATAAACACCACTAACTGTTCCTGTGCCAACAACAAATTCCACAGTTGCTGCACTTATGTTCTCGAGGTCAACACCATCTTTCCTTACTACTTTTCCTGTGAACTTGACAGTGGCAGGCAATGATTTAGGAGGCTCTGCGATATACGTAGTCTTCAGATCTGTGATTTTCTGCTCTGCACCACCATTCACTGACAGATAAACATCAAAATAATCTGTGAAATTGTCGCTGCAATTAAATAATATGGCAGCAGAAGGTGTAAGAGTAGTTGAAGGATCCTTTGGATTGTCTCCACCATTGTCATCGTCACCGCATGAAATTGTCATCATCGAACATAATGCGATTACCACTAAGGGCATAAATTTAAAAATCTTTTTCATTGTTATTCTTCATTAGTTAATAATTCGGAACAAAGGTAATACTTTTATGCTAATTATACAAGCATTATTCAATAAAATAACTTTTTTTATATAAATTAATCATAACGAAATGAACAACATTTTTATTTCATTCGTATATTTGCAGCATAATTCAGTGAATAATTATTGGTAAAATATTAACCCTTTAACACAAACGAAGATTATGAAAATTGGTATTCCTAAAGAGATTAAGAACAACGAGAATCGCGTTGGTATGACTCCTGCCGGAGTGGCTGAACTGGTAAAGCACGGACACAAGGTGATGGTGCAACACACAGCAGGAGAGGGTAGCGGATTTGCTGATGAGGACTATGTGGCTGTGGGGGCGGAGATTCTTCCCACAATCGAGGATGTATATGCCGCTGCCGATATGATAGTGAAAGTGAAAGAACCCATTGCCCCTGAATATCCCCTCATACGCGAGGGACAAGTGCTCTTCACATATTTCCACTTTGCAAGTGACAAGGAACTCACAATCGCCATGATGGAGCGTAAGGCCATCTGCATAGCATACGAGACTGTGCAGACCGCCGACGGAAGACTGCCGCTGCTCATCCCGATGAGTGAGGTGGCTGGACGTATGGCAACTATCAACGGTGCTTATTATCTGCAGAAGACCAAGGGCGGAAAGGGCAAACTGCTCTGTGGAGTGCCTGGAGTGGCTCCTGCCAAGGTGGTGGTGCTTGGAGGAGGTATCGTGGGACAGGCTGCCGCAAGGGTGGCTGCCGGAATGGGTGCCGAGGTGAAGATTATGGATATCTCGTTGCCTTTGCTCCGTCAGTTGTCTGTCGAGATGCCTGCAAACGTGACTACCATCTACTCGTCGCGCCATAATATCGAGAAGGAAATCAAGGATGCCGACATCATCGTGGGCAGTGTGCTTATACCTGGAGACAAGGCTCCGCACCTCATCACGCGCGACATGCTGAAGATGATGGAACCGGGAACGGTGCTCGTGGATGTGGCTATCGACCAGGGTGGATGCTTTGAGACATCACATCCCACCACTCACAGCGAACCGACATACGAGATTGACGGTATAGTGCACTATGCCGTGGCAAATATCCCCGGTGCCGTGCCAAACACATCTACCATCGCCCTGACGAATGCCACCCTGAAATATGCCGTGGCCTTAGCTGACAAGGGATGGAAGAAGGCTTGCGACGATGATCCCGCTCTCGCCAAGGGTGTGAACATGGTGGAAGGCAAAATCACATTCCCTGCCATTGCTGAAGTGTGGGGATTATAAGAGCTGTAGCTCCGAGTAGATGCGCTGCACGGGAAGACCCATTACGTTGAAGTAGCTGCCATTGAGACCAGTGACACCAACGTAGCCTATCCACTCCTGAATACCATAGGCCCCAGCCTTGTCGAAGGGACGGTAATGGGAGACGTAGTAGTCGATCTCCGACTCGGAGAGACTACGGAACGTGACGTCGGTGGAGACGGAGAACTCGCGCCGCTTGTCCTTGGTCACAAGACACACGCCAGTGACCACCTGATGGCTTCGACCACTGATGCGGCGGAGCATTGCCTTCGCCTCGCTCTCGTCATGCGGTTTGCCGAGGATGTCATTATCCACTATCACCACGGTGTCGGCAGTTATCACGAGGTCGTCCTCGTGGATTGCCGGCACGTAGGCGTCTGCTTTTTTGGCAGCGATATATTGCGCCACCTTCTCGGGAGCCAATGTCTCAGGATATGACTCATCGATTCCCTTTATCACCTTCACCTCGAAATCCAGGTCGAGGCCTGCAAGCAGTTCCCGTCTTCTTGGCGAATTGCTTGCCAAAATTATCTTTTTATCCATTTTTTCCACAGATTATCCCTCCTACCAGCCGAAGGCCTGTTGCCCGTTGAGCCACTTGCCCTGGGCTCGCAGCACCTGTTCGATGACATCGCGGCCACAACCGCATCCTCCGTTGCGCTGACTCACATATATGCTTATGTCCTTGATGTCGCTGCACGCATCGGCAGGACATACAGGACACCCCACACGCTGCATGATCTCGTAGTCGGGGATATCGTCGCCCATATACATTATCTCGTCGTCACTTAATCCATACTTGGCAAGGAACTCATCGTATTTCTGTATCTTAACGGCACATGCCATATACACATCCTCAACACCTAGGTTGGAATAGCGCAGGCGAACACTCTCGGTCTTGCCGCCTGTGAGAATCACTATGCGCAGACCCATCTTCATTGCCAACTGGATGGCATATCCGTCCTTGATGTTCACGGTGCGCATGGGTTCGCCATTAGGGTGAAGGGGGATGGTCTCGCTGCTGAGCACCCCGTCCACATCGAAGATGATGGCGCGTATTTTCTTCAAGTCGTAATTAATCATTGTCTTTGCTTTTTTGATGTATGCTTTCGCTCATTATATTATATATCTGTTGTGCTATTGGTGAGGAGTCGAGCATGTGGCTCTGGGCGTCGATCACGTTGCGGTCGAAGCGTACGGCAGGACCTGTCTGTGCCTTGTGTGGAGGCAGTTGGTGCACCTTCCTCGCCGTCTCGTCGATGAGAGGCAAGAGGCAGTCGAACGTCATGCCGCTCTTCTCCACCATGTCGGCTGCCAACGCATAGCAATGGTTGGCAAAGTTGCATGCAAACACTGCCGCAAGGTGCAGATAACGGCGCGAGGGGGAGTCGAGCAGTCGCACATCGTCACTCACACTCGTGGCAAGACTCTCAAGAGTGTGCAGAGTATCCGTGTCGCTCGCCTCAAGAAACACGGGGATGACTGAGAAATCCACATACCTCGACTTAGAGAAGGTCTGCATGGGATATATCACGCCATATCTGCGGGCATTGCCCTTGAACACATCGATGGAAACACTGCCAGCGGTATGAGCGAACACGGCGTCCTCGCGTCCATGGCAGAGTGGGGGAATGATGTCGCTGAGCACCGAGTCCTTCAGTGCCAGTATGTAGATGTCGGCATCGCGCCCCAAAGTCTCGACATTGTCGGTGGGCGAGGCTTCCACGAAAGAGGCCAAGGCAGAAGCCGACTCCATCGTGCGACTATACACCTCGATGATGTCATGACCCGCAAAATACAGAGCCTTGGCAAGGTGGGTGGCAAGGTTGCCAGCCCCAATAAACGATATTTTCATACGTGTTGAAATACTTAATTCTTCATAAATCAATGCAAAGGTATGGAAATAATGTGAAAAAACGCGCTATTTATTGTTTTTTTTGGAATAATTTATTATTTTTGCGGCGTGAAAGAGTGGAAAATAGATATATTGACCAATTCAAGTGCCTTGCCACAATGGACAAGTGAGGATTTTTTCCATAGCAGGCAGTTGTTTCTCATCTACGAGCAGACACCACGACATTCGCCGTATATGGTGCTTGCCAAGGACGAGAACGACACTATCGTGGCATGCCTGCTGGCTGTGGTGAGGGCAAGGGGCACATGGATTCCGCCATTCGTCTATTGGCATTGCCGAATCTATGGCGAGGGTGCATACGACGAGCGACTCGACAAGGGCCAAAAGGAGGAAATCTTTGGTTGTATGATCAGAGCCATCACTCAGAAGATGAAACTGAGGGCGTTCTATATCGAACTGAGCAACCTCTCGTCGAAGATGTTCGGATATAGGGAGTTGCGCAGTGCTGGATATTTCCCCGTGTCGTGGATGAGCATACACAACTCGCTGCACAGCAAACCGGCAGAGGACCGCATCAGCGACAAGATGAAGAAAAGGCTGAGCAATGCCATGAAGCGAGGAACTCACACCGAGGAGGCTTCATGCGACGCCGACGTGGACAGGTTTATCAAACTGCTACACAATCATAACCTGCTCAAACCCAAGAGATATATCCCGGCAAACAAGTTTTTCCACATTATCAGCAGAAGCGAAGATTGCCATCTGCTGCTCACCAAATACAACTCGAAGGCCATTGGATGTGCCGCTCTCATATATTCAAAGGGAAATGCCTATCTCTGGTATTCGGCGTTCCTGAGAAAAACATATATGAAGCTACATCCTGATGACATCACACTATGGAATGCCATCAAGAGGGCACAGGACGACGGATGCGCGCATATAGTATTCCTCGACGTGGGACTGCCATTCCGACGCAACTCACTGCGGGATTTCATCTTGAGGTTTGGAGGCAAACCCATGAGCACGTATCGATGGTTCTTTCTCACCAATTCATGGCTAAATAAGCTGTCAAGATGGTTGTATAGGTGATGAAATTGCAGAAAAAGGGCATTTTTTTCCATAAAAATTTGCATATTCGAAATAAAATACATAATTTTGCAGTCAAATTTTATATTAATAACATTTAAAAACAGTTTGCCTATTGAAGAGACTATACCCAAAAAAATAAAAAAGGTATATGAATAATTACAAGCAGATGACCGACGAAAGTTTGGCCATGGGCTATATGGATGGAGACGTGAAAGCCTTCGACGAGATACTATTGCGTTATCAGTCGATGCTTTTCTCGTATTTCCTATATATAGTGAAGAATGAAGACGAGGCAAACGAATTGTTCCAAGAGACATTCGTGAAGGTGGTGGTGCACTTGCAGAACCAACGGTATAAACCTACGGGTTTGTTCCGCTATTGGCTATATCGTATTGCCCACAACACTGTAACCGACCGGCTGCGCAGGAGTGAATTCAAACTGATGAGGGACGCCAATGCAGACAACGACCTCACGCGAGTCAACAACGAATGTATCACCGTTGAATCGCATGAGGGCGACATGATACGCATGCAGACATTCGATAAACTCCACGAGATGGTGGATAAGTTGCCTGCCGACCAGCGTGAAATTGTGTATCTGCACTATTTTGAGGGACTCACCTTCAGGGAGATAGCCGAGATTATGGGGATAAGTATCAACACCGCCTTGGGACGAATGAGATATGCCATCCTCAATCTCAGGAAGATGTCCGACGTCAAAGTTCTCTGAGTGAGTGGATTACAGCCTCGGGAGTGGCACTCTTGAAGACGTAGCTGCCACTGACGAGCACATCCACACCGGCTGCAACAAGGCGTGGGGCTGTCTCAGCCTGAACACCGCCGTCCACCTCTATCAAGGCCTTCGAGCCTTTCTCCTCAATGAGTTTGCGCAAGCGCTTCACCTTGTCGATGGTGTTCTCGATGAATTTCTGACCTCCAAATCCGGGGTTCACGCTCATCAGCAATACCATATCCACATCCTGGATAATGTCCTCGAGCACCGATACCGGTGTAGAAGGATTGAGCGTGACACCAGCTTTCATGCCGGCATCATGTATTTCCTGAATGGTGCGGTGGAGATGGGTGCATGCCTCGTAGTGGACATTCATCATCATAGCACCAAGTTTGGCTGTCTGCTTGATATACTGTTCGGGGTGAACAATCATGAAATGCACGTCGAGAGCCTTGGTGCATTTCTTTGCCACTGCCTCGAGTACGGGAAAACCGAAGGATATGTTGGGCACGAACACTCCATCCATCACGTCGAGATGAAGCCACTCGGCCTCACTGCGGTTGATCATTTCGATGTCGCTGTCGAGATGTAGGAAATCAGCCGCCAGCAACGAGGGTGATACTATTGTCATTGTCTCTTTTTCTACAATAATGTTGTTTAGTTAATACACAGGGGCACGTATGTACCGTCTGCAAGTTTAATAGCCCTATATGTGCGGGCGATTTTTTTAATCAGTTCGAGTGTCTGTTCACTCGGAGATGGGAGCTGGGTAAAATACTTCATAGGCAATCCGTTTTTTGTTTTACATTTCTATAATAACAAACGTACGAATTCCTGAATTATTATATTATCTTACCAGTTTTTTCATACCGTTGAGGAAATCCTGTGCCTTCATGCGTTTCTTTCCAGCCAACTGCACCTCTTCGAGTTGCACGACACCGTCGCCTGTGGCTACAAGCAGACGCTTGCCCTCGACGATGAATGTGCCGGGGGCGGCTCCTCCGTTGTTGCCGTCAGCCACCTTTGATGTGGCGTATATCTTCAGCACTGTTTCCTTGACATTGCCATCGGTGAGGGTGGTCCATGCCCCTGGATATGGACTCAGTCCACGCACGAAGTCATACACCTGTTTGGATGTCTTCGTCCAGTCAATCTCGCATGTCTCCTTGAAAATCTTCGGAGCGGGAAGCAGAGTCTCACCGGCAGTCATCAACTCCTCCTGTGGGATAGCTTCGGGATGACCGTCGCTCTCCACGATACGTTCGAGAGTCTTTATGCAGATGTCGGCACCGAGGTGCATAAGTCCGTCATACACATCCTCCACGTTGTAGTCGTCGTGGATGTCAAAGGGCAACTGCATTATCACCTTTCCTGTGTCGATGTCGTGGTCGAGGAAGAAGGTGGTGACTCCGGTGCGAGTCTCGCCGTTGATTACTGCCCAGTTGATGGGGGCGGCGCCGCGATACTGTGGCAAAAGGGCGGCGTGGACGTTAAAAGTACCGTATTCTGGCATATCCCACACCACCTCGGGCAGCATGCGGAATGCCACTACCACCTGCAGGTTGGCATTGTAAGAGCGCAGTTGGTTGACAAACTCTTCGTCCTTCATCTTCACGGGTTGCAGCACTGGCAGTGCGTGTTCCAAGGCATATTGTTTCACCTGTGAGGGTTGGAGCACACTGCCGTGGCGTCCTACTGGTTTGTCGGGTTGTGTCACTACTGCCACAACGTTGTATCCGCCCTTCACGAGGGCGTCGAGGGTTTCCACGGCAAATTCCGGGGTACCCATAAACACTATTCTTAAATCTTCTTTCTTCATATCTCTTTTATCTCGTAGCATGGAATCCTTCGATGTTCTCATATCTGCGGCGCATCATGCGAGTGTAGATATTCCGCAGCCAATAAGGATGGGCGGCAGTCATTGCCACACCAAGGACTATCATTATCGTGTATCCGAGAGTGTCGCCGAATATAGCTGTGAGGGCAAGTGCTATGAACACGGGGACGAAGAACACCACCAACTCGATGACGAGTTGCAGCGAGTTCTCGAAGTTGCCCTTCGACGTAATCTTCTGGTTGAGAGGCAACGACTGCTTGTTATACACAGCCAACTGGAAGAGTAGGCCATAGGCCACACCAGTGGTGATAAACAGGTAGGCGAGAATCATCAATATCGAGAATCTTCCCGACACAATCGGCGGAATGAGCAACAACAGCGGCAACACCAATACTATGCAGAAGAAATAATACTTGGCGCGCAGCAGGTCGAGTATGCTCTCGCGATGAGTGAAGAGGAAGTCGATGTAGTTGCCCTCGGGCCCCATTATCTTCACAAGATTCACTGCTCCGAAGAACACGAAGCAGTAGAGGCACCAGATGTTCACGGCAAAAGCACCGGTGTATGTGTCGGTGAAGGCGAGTAGCAGACTGAGCATGGTGATCACCACCAATCCCTGGATATATCTCTGGCGGATGGCTTTGTTGCGCATGGCACTCTTCACCTCTAATGACAGATATTCGCCAATCATTCCGAATCGCTCAAGGAACGAGAATCGGGTAGTGGGGGAGAAAGTCTTCTCTTCCTCGGCCGCCACCTCCGAGTCGGCAAGTCGGCGCGACAACCAGCTGTTCACCACGAACAGCACGGCGATGAGCACTCCTGCCACTGCGGCGCAAGCCCACGTGAATCCGTATTCATAGATGAAATCCACGAGTTTGATAAATCCCTTTTCCACTCCGAACACCAACAATGGTATGCCGATAGCCGAGCCATATACGGCGATGGGCAGTGCCCACCACCACATCTTCTGGTTGACGAGTGTGCGCACGAGCATATACCACAGGGCGTTGAGGATGACGATAGCCTCGCATAGCATAATCAGTGCGATGGTCTCCCATCCGCCGAGTCCGCCGCACCATACGATGAATGCGTATGGCAGTACGACGGTGAGCCAGATGACGTTGTACGAGTTCATCATTGCCATCACGATAAAGCAGTCCACGATATAGCTTTTCCTGATGGGCATGAGTAGATAGGGTTTGATGAGAAGCGACGGTGTCTGTTGCCCGCCGAATCTCATGAAGAAATCCAGTATCATGAGGAATGCCATCATGATGAAGATTGCCGACTCGTCGCCTCCTCGTGCCGACCACCCTACGAAGGTGCCGATGGCGATGAAGTAGATACTCATGAAGGCAAGGCCTAAATAGGCAAACAACTTGCCAAACTTGTTCTGTTCGAACATTGGGTTGCGCTTCTCGCTCAGTTTCATGTTGCGGCGCAACAGCTTGTATAATTCGATTCTATTCATTTCTTTTATTTTTTCCGTGCCTAAAAAATCCTCATTACCTCAAATCTATGATTTCAGCATTTGGATAGTCCTTGGCAGGGAATGTGAAGGTGGCGTTTGAGATATTTGCCTTCTTCAGCGACGAGATCTTGATGGTGGTCCACTTGGAGCCCTGACGCATCTTCACCTGCGAGGGGGCATACGTCGATTTGTTTACCGTGACATACATCTCCTGTATGGAGCGCTTTTTGTCAGTAGCCTTCAGATGCACCTCATATCCTCCACCGACGGTCTTCATCGTGTAGGAATATCCCTTCTTGTAGATGTTGATGAAGTTGTAGGGATTGATAGCCTGAAGTTGAGCCTCGGTGGGATTGCTCACGTTCACCTCCTCTTGGCTCTTCATATATGTCCACTGCGTCTTGCCGTTAAACCATATTATGGCTTGGGGCGTTGTGGCTTGGAACATTCGTCCCTTCACAGAGATGCGCCCTGAGGTGCTGCCTATGTTCTTTCCCGTGACGGTGAAGTTGGCTGTCACTCCGCCCTTGTTGCTCAGTGCTGCGGCAGTCTTGTCGAGCACCTGTTTTGCTGTCTGTGCCGATGAGCCAATGGCAATCATCAGCATCACCAAAATATTAATTATCCTTTTCATCATTTGTCTTTAACTCCTTTAACTTCCTTAACTCCTAAAATTCGTCAATAGATTCTCAAGCGACATTTCGTCCTGGATGAGCACCTCGCGAGGCTTGCTGCCTGAGGCGACTCCCACGATACCAGCCTTCTCCATTTGGTCCATGATACGTCCGGCACGGTTGTAGCCGATGGAGAACTTGCGCTGGATGAGACTCGTTGAGCCCGACTGACTGAGTACGATGACGCGGGCTGCATCCTCAAACAGCGGGTCGAGGTGCTGCATATCCACATCCGTGGCTCCACCCATTTCGCCGTCGCCAGTGTCGGGTTCGGGCAGTTCGAACGGAGTGACGTAGCCTTGCTGCTGTGCAATAAACTGGTTGATGCGCTCCACCTCGGGAGTATCCACGAATGCACATTGCACACGCACTGGTTCGTTGCCGTTGAGGAAGAGCATGTCGCCTCGTCCGATGAGTTGGTTGGCTCCAGGACGGTCGAGGATGGTCTTCGAGTCGATCATCGCGCTCACCTTGAAGGCTATACGTCCAGGGAAGTTGGCCTTGATATTACCAGTGATGATGGTGGTGGTGGGTCGCTGTGTGGCTATCACCATGTGTATTCCCACGGCACGAGCCAACTGTGCTATACGAGCTATCGGCAGTTCAATCTCCTTACCGGCAGTCATGATGAGGTCGCCAAACTCGTCGATGACAACCACGATATATGGCATGAAGCGATGACCGTTCTGAGGATTGAGTTGGCGGTCCTTGAATTTCTTGTTGTATTCCTTGATGTTGCGCGCTCCAGCTATCTTCAGCAAGTCGTAGCGTGTGTCCATTTCCTTGCACAGTGAGTTGAGCGTGCGCACCACCTTGGTCACGTCGGTGATGATGGGTTCGGCTCCCTCGTCGGGCACCATTGCGAGGAAGTGCTTTTCGAGCGGAGTATAGATAGAGAACTCCACCTTCTTGGGGTCAATGAGCACTATCTTCAATTCTGCCGGATGCTTCTTATATAATAAAGAGGTGATGATGGCGTTCAGTCCCACCGACTTACCCTGTCCTGTGGCACCAGCCACGAGCAGGTGGGGAATCTTGGCGAGGTCGAACATAAACACCTCATTGGTGATTGTCTTACCCACGGCGCAAGGGAGTTCCATCTGCGACTCCTGGAATTTCTTCGAGTTGAGTATCGACTCCATCGACACGATATTCGGTTTGGCGTTCGGCACCTCAATACCGATGGTTCCCTTACCAGGGATTGGGGCGATGATACGTATGCCGAGAGCCGAGAGCGAGAGTGCGATGTCGTCCTCAAGGTTGCGTATCTTGGAGATGCGCACACCTTGTGCGGGGGTTATCTCATAAAGAGTGATGGTTGGACCCACGGTAGCCTTGATGCTGCTAATCTCCACACCGAAGTTGCGCAACACCTCCACAATACGGTTTTTGTTGGCGTTCTGTTCTTCCATGTCGATATATGGCTTACCGTCGTTGTCGTAGTGCTTCAACAAGTCGAGAGTGGGGTAGCGGTAGTTTTCGAGGTCGAGTTTGGGGTCGTAGGCCTCCATTTGCTTGTCGCCTACTGTCACGAGCGATTTACCGCTTGCCTTGGCCTCTGCTTTCATCTCTTCCACGTCGAGCTGTATGTCGCCCTCCTCTTTTGGTGTGATGTTCACTTCGGCAGCCTCGGCTGCGATGGTCTCGGCAGGAGTGTCATCCGTTTTCTCCTCTTTGCCTTCGGTGATGTCGAATTCCACCGTCTGCTGTTCGGGATCGTCAAACACCTCGGGGTCGGGTTCGGTGGTGATAATATCCATATCTGCCACATCCTCATGCTTGCCTCCGCTCACCTCGAATTTCACCTTATTAAATAATAGGGTAGGGTTGAGTATCTTGCGTATCACGTAGATGGTCTCCATACTGAGGTATGTGAGGAAGGCTATCGCCGTGATGAGCAGCAATGCTGTAAGTCCAGGTGCCCCCACGAGGTTTTCCGTCCATTGACATGCATATCTGCCGTGGTCGCCACCAGGGTTATAGCAACTGTCGGTGAATACTGGAGACAGGAATTTTGCCATGGTTACCGATGCCCATATCATCACAATCGATGTGCCGAGAAACCATTTTGCGAGCACAATGTTATATACCCTCATCATCTTCATCGAAGCCAAGATGAGGAAGAATGGAATGGCAAAGGCAGCCAGTCCGAAGCATTTCTTCATAAAGAAATATGCGAGGTATGCACCAAGCGAACCGCATGAGTTGACAAATTCGCCCTTTTCGTTCATCACCTCTCCTGGGCGTGGCGACTCAATCATGCTCAAGTCGATGTTGCCGGTGTTGATGAACGACACGAATGCCACAATCATAAAGATGCCAAGACTGAGCAAAATCAGTCCAACTATGAAGTTGAGTTTTTCGTTCTTGAACATGTCAAATCCAGTGACTGCACTGAACGAAGATTTGGTTGAAGTTTTCTTTTTTTTAGCCATTTTCTCGTTTTACTCTGTAATATTGTGCAAAAGTAACTCATTTTTTTGAGAAATCAGCCGTTTTCCTCATTTTTTTTATTAATTTTGCATCTTGAAATCAAAATAAGATGAAAAAAGTCAT
>OBLI01001900.1_pt1 | contig 19056 bp, 17 predicted proteins | sample 1519701 | NCBI WGS metagenome assembly OBLI01 (sample SAMEA3663005, study PRJEB22513) | pig gut metagenome | biome: pig gut; feature: pig-associated habitat; material: faeces | place: France | collected 2012
CCCCGCCATATATTTTCCGGCAAAAAGCAGAACATTCAGAACAATTCCCACAATACCTGTCAACTGTCCATAAGCTCTTCTTACTACCGGGTCTGTGTATGTGCTATTGTTCTTGATAAAAATACGACTTAACAATGCGATCATGGCTCATCCTCCCCTCAAATGCTGCCAGTCATCATTTATTTTGTATATTTATTTTTACGAATGATACCAAATCCCAGAGGATATGGTCCTGTGTGCACACTGATCGTAGCTCCGATCTGATAGATTGGAAACTGCTCTTTCGTCACCTGGTATCCTTTTCCATTCAGGAACTCTACTGCTGCTGCCTGGAATTCCTCCGCTTCTGCTGCATCATAGCCAAAGCCGACTGCAAGACTGTAATCAGAACAGTCCTTTGCTGCATTCACTTCTTCCAGATACTGCAATAATAATTCACGTACTTTATCCAGAGAACGGTTCCTGCCTCTGGCAATACCTGAGGCGAAAATCTCCCCCTCCTTTAAGGTGATCAATGGACGGATTCCAAGTACAGAACCTGCAACACTGGCTACCTTGCCAATTCTTCCGCCATGCTGTAAATATTCCAGATTACCTACGGTAAAGAAGATTCTTCCTGTGGATTTGATTGTCTCAAGTTCCTCTACTACCTGCTCATAGGGTACACCTGCTTCTTTCATCTTCTGTGCTTCCAGTACATAGATTCCCTGCAATACTGTATTGATTGTTGCATCAATTACTGTAATCTCTGCATCAGGGTACTGTTCCAATATCATCATTCTGGCATTCAGGGCAGACTGCATGGAACCGCTGAATTTTGTTGTAATACAAATGCATATGATTGCCTTGCCCTCCTGCACAATTGGCATAAAGGCATCCATATAATCCTGTACCGACGGCATGGAAGACTTAGGAAATACCTTGGGGTTATTTACCATATTTTCATAGAATTGCCTGATTGGCATTTCTACAATCTCTTTCTCATATTTCTCCCCATCAAAGGATACATAGAAAGGAACTACCGTAATTCCCTTCTCCTGACACAGCTCCTTAGGCAGATCACATGAGCCATCTGTTACAATCGCGTATTCCTTATTCATATAATATATTCAAACCTTTCTACTATTAATAACTATATGTACAAAAATGGACATTATCCATTTGTCCGGATAATACCCATTTCTATTTTGAAGCCTATATTTTATTATAACATAATCTCAGATAAGATACATCTGTTTTTTCACACTATTTTTCCTTATGACTTTCTATTAAGTGTCTGATTGCCATGACCGGGTGATGGAACAGCATCCTTGGTCCTGAATAGCGCATGACCTGTCTGATCTGCTCTCTCATCTGCGGCTGGTAGCAATGCACTTTACAATTAGAGCAGAAGGTCTTTGTCTCCATAAAAGGACATTTGTCACTGCGCATTCTGGCGTATTCCTCCAGTTTTGCACATTCCTCACACAATCCCTTCCTGGTATGATGATTACCTCTGCAATAAAGGGCAATCATCTGTGATACCATTACCTTCTCCCGTTCTCTCTTATTATCCACATTCTGCATCAGCTCATCCTCCCGTTTTCCACAGAATATACCCTGTCTGCTATACGCATGGTGGATTCCCTGTGAGATACCAGCACTACCGTCTTGCCCTCACGTTCTTCCTGAAGAGACTTCAAAACCACCGCTTCGTTAAGGCTGTCAAGATTGCTGGTTGGCTCATCCAGCAGCATAAAAGGTGCATCATGCAAAAACGCCCTTGCAAGCCCGATTCGCTGTTTCTCTCCTCCTGAGAGCGTATCACCCAGCTCTCCGACCATAGTTTCATATCCCTGTGGAAGTGACATGATAAACTCATGAATAGATGCTTTCCTACAGGCTGCCTCCAGTTCTTCCTGTGTTGCATCTAACCTGGCAATACGCAGATTATTGGCAATACTGTCATGGAAAAGATGTGTCTCCTGTGTCATGAAGCTTTCCATATTTCGCAGATTATCCGTATTGATCTCATTGATATTATGATCTGATAACAGAATCTGCCCCTGATTGGTTTTCCAGAAACGCATAAACAGTTTCAGCAGTGTGGATTTGCCGCTTCCGCTTCTTCCGATCAGACCAATAATCTGTTTTTGTGGGATTTCTACCGACACATTCTGTAAAATAGTCTCATCCCCATAAGCAAAAGACACATCCTCGGCTTTTGTTCCTGCGAAATCTATATTTCCATATCCGGTAATATCCTCTGTTACAGGTTTCTCATCCAGAATACCCAGTACACGGTTGCCTGCTGCAAAGGTATTCTGCAATGTACTTCCAAGACCTGCCAGAGCAACAACCGGTCCAAAAGAGCTCATCAGCGCCAGCACCGGAAGAATCACTCCCGCAAAGCCAACTTCATATTGCTGATATAACATCACTGCTGCAAACAGCATGATTAAGTCTGCTGCAAGTATCACAGTATTGGTAATTGCCTGATTTCTGCCTGCAATCCGCTTCATCTGCTCTTCCCTGACGGAAAGAATGTCTGTTTTCCGATTCATCTTCTCAAGGCGCTTCTCTCCCTGACCATACTGAATCGTCTCTGTCAGACCACGAAGACTATCCAACACAAATCCGCTCAACTCACCGGAGTCCTTTCGAAACAGCATGCCGTTCTCTCCGTTGGCACGGGAAATCATCACAGGAACTACAATACCTACCGTTATATAGGCAAGCAGTGCAATCACGCCAAGAATCCAGTGAAAATGCCCGATATAAGCGCACATAATTATCGTAAAGAGCAATGCTATCGCACTTGGAGATATGGTATGCGCATAAAATACTTCCAGTAATTCAATGTCTGATGTAATGACCGCAATCAGATCTCCCTTGTCTTTTCCCTCTAATTTAGCTGGGCAGAGTCTGCGCAGTGCCTGAAACACCTTATCACGAATCAACGCCAGTAATTTAAAGGCGATAAAATGATTGCATGCCTGCTCCGCATAACGCAGAATACCTCTCACCAGTGCACATGCGCCCATAATAAGAAAGATTACCACTAATACCCCATCATAAAGACCTATTATATGAAGAATCCCGTATCCTGCAAGCACAGTAAGAAACGCTGCGCACAGATGACCGATTAATCCCATGCAAATAGCCAGTATCATATAGCCTGTCAGAGGTTTCACAAGCCCGATCAGTCTCATCATAACTTCAAGATTGCTTCTTTTTCTGTTCATATCAGTCCTGTTCCTCCTTACCAAAATTCTCAAGCTTCTGCTGCACATTCCACAGTTGCTCATATACACTATTATTATTTAGTAATACTTCGTGAGTACCGCTTTCTTTTAATTCTCCATGTTCAAACACATATATGTTATCCGCATGAACCACATTAGCAAGTCTGTGAGATATCAATATTACTGTCTTCTCTGCCGCCAGACGATAGATTTCCTTCATGATATCATTCTCGCTCTCCACATCAATGTTGGAAGTCGCTTCATCAAATATATACACAGGGCTGTCATGAAGCAATGCCCTTGCAAAAGCCAGACGCTGACACTGTCCGCCTGACAGGTTAGATGCCTTTTCTGTTAATTCTGTATCCAGTCCCTTTTCATTACGCAGAAAATCAGCCAGCTTCACCTGCTCCAGTGCTTTCCACAATTCCTCATCCGAAGCCTGTGGATTCCCCATCAGCAGATTATCACGGACTGTTCCCTTGAAAAGATAACTGTTATGGCTGACATATGTCACATTCTTCATCAGTGATGCTTCTTTTATCTCCGGCAATGAAATACCACCAATGGTCACACTGCCTCTATATTGCCTGTTGTGTCCTGTCAGGATTCCTGCGATGGTAGACTTACCACTTCCGCTCTCACCTACAATGGCAGTAAAGCTCCCCTTGGGAAAAGACATGGAAATGTTGTGCAGGATTTCCTTATCCTCTTCATAGCCAAAAGACAATTCACTGCATACAATTGTACAGTCTTCACCTATCTCCTGCTCTCCCTGATTCTGCTCCGGCATATCCAGTAACTTAAAGATCTTGTCGCTGGCAGCCATGCCGTTCATTGCAATATGAAAGAAGCTTCCAAGCTGTCGCATGGGAATAAAGAAATCCGCTGACAGAACAATAATCAACAGACATCCCTGCAAAGAGACATGATAGTCACGATATTGCGTCACTGCCATAATCATGCCAAGTGCAGCCCCACCATAAGCCACCAGATCCATGATCGTAATGGAATTAAGCTGCATCGTCAGTACTTTCATTGTAATTTTGCGAAATTTCTCCGACTCTACATTCATCTGCTCATTTTTATATGCATCAGACTGATAGATCTTCAAGGTAGTCAGTCCCTGCAGATTCTCAAGGAAAGTATCTCCAAGCGCTGTATACTGATCCCAGTATTTTGATAACAGCTTCTTCGCCCAGGTCTGAACCACAGCAATCGCAATGGGTATCATAGGCACACATACCAAAAGCACAATGGCAGAAGGTACATTCACAAAGCAAAGTACAACAAATAATGTAAGAGGTGCAATCATTGCATAGAAAAACTGTGGAAGATATGCACCAAAATAAGTCTCCAGCTGGTCAACACCCTCTACTGCCACCTGCACGATTTCTGAGGTCTTTACCTGTTCTTTATAGGAGACTCCCAGACGCAGAAGCTTCTGATATATTTTCTCTCTAAGTGTCTTTTTGACCGCTTTGGAAGATAAATAACTCATGCGGCTGCTTAATATTGTACATACATATCGTACAATAACTGCCAGTACAATCCATATCACAGCCCATACCTTGTTCACCGGTTCAGGCACCAGCAAGCTTGCCAAAAGAGCTGTTATATTCCACATCATTACAATATTAGCTGCCAGAGCGCCCCACTGACAAAGTACATTTCTCATGATGTACTTCTTACTGTCGGGGACTACATTAAGCAGACGTTTGTCCATCATCATAGTTATATCAAACCTTTCCTTCTCTTTGCTAATCGCAATTAGTTGTATCAAACCTGTTTGCGTAAAAAAACGCTCTTTATGAGCGTTTTAAACTACTGTTTTTCATTACTATAGTACCAAACAGGAATTCCTTTTGTCAAATCCTTTATTTCCCTGTCATGATTGTCAGAATTTCCTTATCTGTCTCGCGCATGCCTTCTTTAGCAAGCAGACCAATATTAGTAATGTTGGCTTCTATTCCTTTTGCTACAATACCATCCCCTGCATGGAACTGCTGCCCCTGCTTGTACATAGCATATCCCATAAGACCGGCATCCACTGCTGTTGATATCTTCGCCGCACAGGAAGCCTTCGCTCCATCACAGATAATACCTGACACAATCGCCAGCGAATTGACCAGCGTATGTGCAATGACTTCATATCCATCGCCCATCAGATAGGCAATCCCGGCTCCACTGCCGCAGCCGGCACTGATTGCACCACAGTATGCGGACAGTCTTCCGATTCCTGTCTTTTGATGGATGGTAGCCAGATTAGATACCAGCAATGCCCGGTATAATCTGTCCTGATCTATCCCAAGCTCCCTTGCATATACAATGACAGGGACAGATGCCGTAATACCCTGATTACCACTTCCCGAACAGATAATGACCGGCAGGGAACAGCCATTCATTCTGGCATCTGAGCCGGCTGCCGCATAAGCACGGGCTTTGGTCTTCACATCCTCTCCATAGGTATGAAGCAGTACTTTTCCAATATTGGCTCCATAATTGCTGCGGATTCCTTCCTCTGCAATTGCCATATTGTATGCAATCTGTCTATCCAGTATGGGCTTTACATCCTCTATATCTGCTATGTCTGCAAAGGTTACAATATCCTGAATATTCAGTACACTTCTGTCCATCATGGAAGAAGCAATACTGTCTGCTGCAATCTCTTTCTCCAGAAGCCTGCGCCCATCATGCTCAATCAGCACCACATTGGTATGCTCGCCTACAATTCGGACTTTAACAGTTTCTTCACCATGATATAAAATGACACCAATGTCAAATATGTATTCTGAATCTGCCAGTGCCACCTTTATCGGTGTCTGTTCAAGGAAAGCACTTATTTCCTGTATCTGTTCCTGTCTGATGTCCGCAATGACTTCCAGCTGCTTCTCTGGCTTGCCAGCCACGATTCCTGCTGCCACCGCTGCTTCTATTCCATTCATTCCACCTGTATTGGGTACAATGACGCTCTTTACATTTTTTATAATATTGCCGCTTACCTCTACTCTCACCTGTGAGGGATTCTTCCCAAGCTCCTGTCTGGCAATCGAAGCTGCGTAAGCAAGTGCAATCGGCTCTGTACACCCAAATGCAGGTATCAATTCTTCTTTCAGTATCTGAATATATGCTTCATATTGTTCATCATGCAGTACCATGTTAACTTCTCCTATTGAATTGAACTGTTTAGAGATTCTTCTTGATCTCCATCAGACTTTTATCCTGCTGTGCGGCTATCTTTGCAAGATCTTCATACTCCGGTTTACGTCTTACGGTTCCATACCCTTCGGATACTTTAGTATGTACAATTCCATAGGGTGTCTGTGTCTCTTCTATTCTTCTGCCCAAAATGTAACGCTGTATTTTCTTCTCACGGATTCCTATGGTAGTCGTATGCTTGAAGATCAGCTCCAGCATCTCCTGTCTTTTTGCTGTATCACACAGACAAGTCAGAAGGATTCCCGGTCTGTTCTTCTTCATTCCTACTGCTGTGGTAAATACTTCTCTGGCTCCATGCTCCAGCAGCATATTCATAGCATAGGCAATTTCTTCACCAGTCATATCATCCATATTGCATGATAATTCACAGATTTCACCCTCTGTATTCTGCTGCTCTCCCATAAGGACTCTGACACAGTTTGCCATCTCGAAATCCTTATTGCCCATACCATAGCCAATCTGCTTTACCTGCATAGCCGGCATAGGTACGAATTCTGTTACAAAATGCTTCAACAAGGCTGCGCCTGTCGGCGTACACAGCTCACCCTGTATCTGACCGCCATAGATCGGCACATCCTTCAACATCAATGCTGTTGCCGGCGCTGGAACCGGAAGTATGCCATGGGCACATCTTACCTGACCGGAACCTACATGTACTGGAGAAGCCAGTATACGATCCGGATGCAACTCTTCTATCAGCATACATACTCCCACAATATCCGCAATGGCATCCATCGTTCCTACCTCATGAAAATGAATCTCAGATACTTCTCTGCCATGCACCTGACTCTCTGCTTCTGCAATCAGACGATATACAGCAGTAGCATGCTCTTTCACACTGTCTGATACCTGAAGATGAGAGATGATATGCGCAATCTCAGCCATACTTCTGTGGGAATGTGTGTGATGATGCTCATGATGGTGGTCATGTTCCTCATGGCTGTGGGTATGCTCCTCTTCATGGTGATGTGCATGTTCCTCATGGCTGTGGGCATGCTCCTCTTCATGGTGATGTGCATGTTCCTCATGGCTGTGGGCATGCACTTCCTCACCCTCCGATATACCGTTTACTCTGACTTCGATATGGGTTCCTACAATACCGCACTTCACAGCCTGTCTGCGTTCAAATGCCACATCCGGTATTCCGATTTGTGACAGCCGTGTCATGAATCCTTCCGCATCAGGATGAAGCTCTGACAAAGCAGACATCAGCATATCTCCCGCAGCTCCCATATTACACTCTATATATAATGTCTTCATATTCCATTTCTCCCTTTATTTACCTATCTGATTAATCATACTTGCCAGATACCCTGCTCCAAATCCATTGTCAATGTTTACTACACTGACTCCACTGGCACAGGAATTGAGCATGGATAACAATGCTGATACTCCACCAAAGGATGCTCCATACCCTACACTGGTGGGTACTGCAATCACCGGACAGTCAGCCAGACCTCCTACCACACTGGCAAGCGCTCCTTCCATTCCCGCAATAGCAACAATTACCTTCGCCTGCATGATATCCTCACTGTGCGCCAAAAGCCTGTGAATCCCTGCCACTCCTACATCATAGAGTCTAACTACATGATTTCCCAGGAATTCTGCTGTCAGTGCCGCTTCCTCTGCGACTGGCATATCGCTGGTTCCTCCTGTAGCAATCACAATCTTACCATCACCAACAGGTGCTTTCTTCTCTCCTGCAATGCCAATACGGCTGGTGGAATCATAGAACAATTCGATCTCCTGCCCTACAACTTTGGCTTTTTCCCCGGACATTCTGGTAATCAGGACACCTTTTTGTCCATGCAAAAGCAATTCCCTTGTAATTGCAGCAATCTGCTCTGCTGTCTTGCCTTCTCCATAGATTACTTCTGAAGCTCCCTGACGCATTCCTCTATGGAAATCCGGCTTGGCAAATCCCATATCTTCAAAAGGCTGCATTTTCAATTTAAGCTCTGCATCCTCAGGTGTAATCTCTCCTTCTGCCACCTGCATAAGCAGCTTCTTTAACTCTGTCATGGCATTATACTCCTTACTCTAATTCATTCACAGCTGAACCGGCACCCGTCTGGGGCATATGCACCTTCTGTACCAGCCCTATGATCTGCCCTGATAATAACACAGTCAGAATCGAATAACCAATTTTCTTTACTGGAATATAGCTTAACGATAATCCAAGAACAATTGCATCTGTCAACAGATATACCCACTGGATCTTCCATTTGGTCACATAGGAAATACTCATTGCCAGGGCATCATCGCCGCCCGGTGCACCACCGATACGTACGCACAATCCAGCTCCCACACCGACAAAAACTGCACCCAATACAGAGGCAAGCAACGGCATCTGTGCAAGCTGTGGCCAAATATAAGGAAACTGCTCATAGATTCTATAAGAAATAGAAAAACTTGCAGTAGCAACAATGGAATATCCTAAAAACTCTTTTCCCATTAATTTCCAGCCCAGGCAATAACACAATACATTCATAACAAAGCCGGAAAAAGCCGGTGAAATTCCAAACCAGTGGTCCAGCAAAAGCGTCATTCCTAAAACGCCGCCCTCTGTCACTCCTGAGAGAGAATGGACATGGTACAGTCCAAAGGCAAGGAATGCACTGCTCAATATTGCAACCAGACAATTCCTGATTTCTCTCTTTTTATTTTTTAACATAATAACTTTCACACCATACTCCTTAATCTCCTGAATTACTTTCATACTATTGTAACATAGAATATTTTATTTGGGAAATTACTTTCCGCTCAAGCAGGCAGAAGAAAACCTCCAAATCCAACATAGACTTGGAGGCACAATCCCAATTATTTATTTTCTTATTTCAACAATATACTTTGCCAATCAGCTTTATTATACAAAACTCTGATTATATATACTACATCTGTATCTTGATGATAATAGTAAAATATATTGTAATTATCGAAGTTCGTCATTCTTAAACCAACGTCTCTTAAAAGTGGATCGTTCACAAGTGGATGTCCTGCTGGATAGTCTGCCAACTTACCTGCCGCCTGAAGGATGCCCTCTGTTATTCTCTCAGAAGCCTGTAGATTGTTAAGATCTACATGGGTGTAATATTCTATGTCCATCAAGTCATATTCAGCCGGTTCTGTAAATACTACACTAGCCACGCTCCGTTCTCCTCTTATTTATTTTCTCTCGTACTTCCTCGATTGTACTGGTTCTGCCATCCTGCATTGCCTTATAGCCCTCACCAATTAACCTATATAATTCCAATTTTGCAGTATTCGGTGTTTCTGTAACTGTCTGTGGTTTTGTTGCTAACATACAATCACCTCTTTCTTTTTAAATTCATTATAACATGCCTAACAAGTGGCAACAACGATTTCCGTCGTTTTTATTATATACTGCATTGCTTTTGTATAATCATGGCATGTTCATTTTTACGTTCTCTTTTAATGTATTGGATCAATACCTCTTCTTTGCAGCAAAACTACCGTCTCAAGTGTTGATAACTTTTCCAAGGAAACAGTATGCTCACCAGACTGCTCCTTGTCCAAAGATATACCATCAATCCGGGTTACTTCCTTCCCATCCCTAATGATTGGTACCGGAAACTGAAACTTAATATTCCGAATCCAATTTCCATCTGCCCTTCTTTCCGGGAATATGTCAATACGCTCTATAAAAGCCTGCATGAACTGTTTCTTTTCTGCATCAGTACATTCTGAGTATAATTCATTAAAAGCACCTAAGAATCGGTATATGCTATCCGCATCAATCTGATTTTTCTTCAGTTCATAAATCTGAGACTTCAGTTCCGTTATTGCCGCTTCCACCTCATCTATTTTATCATATTGAGCGTCCAACCGTCTCTGTAAATCTGAAATTTTTTTCTCATAATGAGTTTCGGTAACATCTAAATTATCCATCTGCTGTTCAAGACGTATCTTGATTGTCTCCGCCTGATGAAGGCTCGCATTTAACACAGATAACTGCTTTTCCAAATCAGTCGTATCAACTGTTGCACCGATTTTATCTTGAATAGCATCCTTGAACTTACCTTCCTTTGTCATTGCTGTAATCAGCTTTGCAAGTACATCATCAATCTGAGACTGTTCAATATTGCATCGGAAAGTACATTTGTGCCCGGTGGCATTCACGGTATTCTTGCAATAATAGTAATATCTGGTCTTGTTATCTTTTCTCCCTGCTTTGGCAATATTTCCATACATTCCTTTTCCACAGCAAGGGCATTTTAATATTCCGGACAAAATATGTGCATGTTCCGGATCATGAACTTTTTCACGCTTGTAATTATTTTTTGAACGCTTTTCCTGTGCAAGATCCCAGTCTTCCTCGGAAATAATTGCTTCATGAATTCCTTCATAAACAGGGAAATCTGATTGCTCCACTACATGAGTTTCATTACGGGTTCCAGTTTTCTTCTCTGTACGCCTGCGTCCATATGCTATCTTCCCCATATATACCGGGTTATCAATTATCTTCTTGATAAAGCTGGCCGAGAACCCCGGTATTGTTCCATTCTGACGCAGCTTCTTTGTATATCCATGATTGTTCAGATAATTTGCCACACCATTGATTCCATCATCGGTATGAATATATCTGTCAAAAATCATTTGAATAATTTCCACTTCATCCTCTGCAATAACAAGTTCACCATTTTCCAACCTATATCCATAAGGAGCAAATCCGCCATTCCATTTACCTTCTCTCGCCTTCTGCTCACGTCCCGCCATGGTCTGCACTCTGATATTTTCCCGCTCCATCTCTGCTACTGCAGCAATGATAGATATAAGCAGTTTACCGGCTTCTTTTGAACTGTCAATTCCATCTTCTACACAAATAAGATTCACTCCATAATCCTGCATAAGCTGTAAAGAGCTGAGTACATCTGCCGCATTTCTGCCAAATCGGGATAATTTAAATACAAGGACGAAATCAACTCCGTCCTTGCCATCTTCGATATCATTCAGCATCCGCATAAATTCCTGACGACCTTTTATATTCTTCCCGGAATGCCCTTCATCGGAATATTCTCCCACAATCTCCATATCCTGAAATTCTGCATATTTCCTAAGCTTGTCCTTCTGTGCATCCAAGCTGTAACCATCGACTTGGATAGCTGTTGATACACGGGTATATATGTAACATTTTGTTTTCTTCTTCAATAATCTCACGCTCCTATTTTGGTAATACTAAAGGTGGGTTCTGCAATAATGATGCAATAACAGGGTCATATTTTGCTATTCCATAATCCTCAACTATACTTGTTATTCTTGCCCCGGCATCTTTAGAAGAAGCACCACACAGAAAAACTCTCTCATCAGCTGTCCCATAATCCAGCACTATAAATCGATCATGGAATATGCCACCTGTCTTTTGCATTGATATTTTTACTGTCGGATACTCCTTACAAAATAAATTCTATATTGTGAAGCCTACTGTTTCCAACATTATCACTGAACAAAATAATGTCTACTCCTGACGGAGAATTCTTAAGATGCACCAGAGTTCTTAAGCCAATGTAATTATCGACGACATATATTGACGCTTTTGCCTGCCTGTAAATAGACTCATAAACCTCATCGGCACTGCTAAATTTTGCATTATACATGAGCCACTTTTCATCATCATCTGAAATAAAACTGTTCATCATATCCGCAAGCTCAGATTTCGTCACAACATCCTTCAGTCCTTCTGCAACATCAGAAATCTGTTTTTCAAGAGATATCATATCTGAATTGATTTTGCTGATTTCAATTTTGTTGTTGGCAGTCTCCATGCTTAACTGAAGCAGTTCTCTCTGACCGATTAGTTCGCGATTTTCTAAAATGTAATCTTTCATTTTCTTGAAAGTCTTCACAAGTGCACGGCTTTGTTTAATTGCAAGTTCCCCGCGCAAAACTGTCATAAGCATATATACTCCCTGCTCTGTAAACACATAAGGTTTGTATTTTATATTTGATCCTCTTCCCGTATTCAAGGTGAAATTTTTGCACCTTGAAAGATTTTCCACTTCTTCATCATTCAATTCAAACATAAAATCATCGCCTTCAAATTTGGTAATGTTATTCTTAACCTGCCTTTTAAAATTCTTGGTCTCATACCCATAAATTTCTGCCAAGTCTGAATCAAGCATAACCTTTCTTCCTCTGAATTTATAAAGTCGTTCCTGCATATATTCTTCTGTAATTTCAATTACTGCAATTTCTTCTTTCTTCTCTTCTGTCATAAATTTCCTTCCTGATTTTGCGGTCAAAAAATTTGACTGCAAATGTTTTCGGTTTCATGTTTGCGGTACAAAAAATCCACCGCAAAATTCATGCAACCATTTTCATAACGCCGCAAAAATGGTCTACTCATTATCCTTTTCTTCTCTCATCTTGTCATAATAGGCCTTATATCGATAAATCGTTCTCTCACTGACATTGTTCCGCTTCGCAATCTCCACCATCGTCATACCGCTCTCATAACCAACAACAAAATCATTGTAAATTGCCATCCACTTGGCATTATGTTTCTGCCTGCCACTCACTTTTCTGTTTTTATAATATTCCAATTCTTCACGAAGTTCTGCATTCTCTTTTTCCAGCTCTGCAATTCTTCTTAACGCATCTTCAAATGTTACAATCTTCTCCATTTCCAAATCCCTCCACATATGCCATTTTCATTTTGTCTTTATTATAGATACTGCCATCGCATTAGTCAATCTGATTTTGTCATGTTGCAACATTTTCTATCATCCATCTCATCCTCTTGAAATATTGCTGATATCTCCTGCTGGCTGTATTTCTCCAAAAACATTCTGCCTGAATATTCCTTATCCATTCATCCAGACTCCACTTTCTTTTCAGCATCGGTCCATATTTTAAAATCAGAGTTGTTACAACATCAACGCATCTTTCAAAAGCTGCATTCTCTTTTGCGTCCTCATAATACTTCTTTCTCATTTGCAACTCTCCTCCCCGGATATAAATTGTTCTGGCAACCAATTTGAATTTTCTGCTTTCAGCAAATCATGTACATATATTTTATTTGGTTTTCCCAAACCTTGATGCCTTCGATAAACGAGACCATGCTCCTCCAATTCTTTCAGCATCTTGTTAATCTTCTTATTCCCCAGGTGCAACAACTTCATCATTTCTTTTATCGTAAAAAATATAAATGTAACTCCATATTCGTCCCTCCAGGCATCACCATTGCATTCTGACAGACAACGCCTGTCCAATAAAATCATGTAAAGTACCTTTGCCGAATTCGTCATTTTTCTAAATCGGTCATCCGTAAATAATCGTTTTGGTAATCTATAAAATTTTTCATCATAGTTTTTGTTTTCCATTAGTTTCCACCTCATTTTCCTGCTGTAAATTCATCATCCTTCAAAACTCTTTTGCATATTTCACGAATAAAATCAACTCACGCAACATTATTTTCGCTAATTGGCAAGCAGTGCATTTGTACGTACAAAATGCATTTTCCGCTTGTTGGTGTATGCCCCCCAATCCCCCAAAACCATGAAAATAAATTTTCATGGAGCTACGCCATTCGGCTTTTACCCGGTTTACGCATTTAAGTCACTTCATAATTTTCTTTCTCCCTTCGTTGTATTGTGTGCGTATATTCTCTCAAAATTTCAGAGCCCATTCTGTATATCCAAGATGTAGGAAAATTTTTCAGTTCAAGAGTTTTTCCAATATTCTGGATGGAACATGAAATAGATTTCACTATCTCAAGCAGCAAAAACATGGTAATCTATCTATATCTTTGGAAAGAGGAATATACACATGCATACAAAACTTACGATACCGGAACGACTGAAAGATTTGAGAGTTTCAGAAAAGAAAATGTCATTACAGGAACTTTCAGATGCGACAGGCATACCATGTTCCACACTTGGCAATTATGAAAGAGATGAAAATATAGATATGTCACTTAGCAATCTTTTGACACTTGCTGATTTTTATCATGTCAGCACCGATTATCTACTTTGTCGTACAGAATTACGGCAGCACAAAAATAAATCAGTATCTGATTTGCATCTGAATGATGATGCAGTTCAAATACTGACTGACGAAAAATATAATCCCAGATTATTGTCTGAATTGCTCACTCACGAAAGTTTCAGCAAATTCATGACTGATCTGGAAATCTATATTGATGGCTTTAACGATAAAGGAATTCAGATAGCAAATGCATTTCTTGATGTGATGAGATGCAAACTGAACGAACTGGGTGCCGATTCCGACGATAGCTTTGCAAAAGTCTTCGATTCTTCCCACATTGAGACAGAACAATATTACTTGAATATCCTATCGGAAGATTTGAAACCGATCGTCTCTGGCCTTAGAAAGGCTCATATGAAGGATAGTGATACTGCAAGTGACATTGACTATCAAAGCATGGTCAAAAGTATCATTGATGATTTTACATCTCAGGCGCAGATTACAACAAAAAGCAATACAGAATCTTCAAATGAGGCGTATATTAATGGACTTCTCCTTCTTTTCTGCAAAAATCTAGAAATGAATGTTACTCAGCTTTCCGCAGAGGAAAAGCAAATATTAAAAGGAATATTTTCCCGTTCCAAGCCAGCAAAGGAACATCGGAAATTGAGAAGAAGGAATCCGAAGTTGTGACACACAGCCACATAGAAAAATTATCCATTAATAAAAAGCAAGCCACATAAGACGATTTCCAATGTGGCTTGTTTCATTTACGGTTATTTTCCATATGGGGTTTTGGATTCTGCTACCATTGACAGCGTATCCCGATTACTCAAATCATAGATCACCGTTTCGTGATGCTCCTGTTCAGTAAAGGTTGATGAACCGCCGATACCGAAATACTTCTCAAAGAAAGTTTTTAATTTCTCAATAACTCCCTCTTTCTTTTTTGCCCTTCCTTCACCGCCAAAGCGGGAGATTGGTGGCATAAGTTTATCTATATCCGTTCCGGCTGTTTTTATTTCACCATCCCGGAACGCATTTTCCATGAACTTTCGGGTATCTTCCGGTTTCAACTTCTCTTCCGCAATAATAGTATCAAGATCGTGATCACGCTGTTGCACCACAAACGCATGCCACTCATTCATGACATCATCCACGTCGTTGATTCCTGCAATAAAGTTTTCAATAAGCTGTTTCTTGCTACGCAATTCCGGGCTGGCATCAATTGCCTTCCTTATAGTTATCAACATTTCCTTATCTTCACAGTGGGTGTCATGATACTTTTTTACAAGCATAAGGATATAATCAATGTTGATTTCTATCTGCCGGATCAGTTCAACCTCGAATACCACATCATCTGTAATATCCGTGCGTTCCTGACGCTTACGTTTCCACTCATCACGCAAGTCCTGATAATGCCCAAGGTAATCCTGTAAATCTCGCTCGGAAATTAGCTCATTGCCCTTGAATTCATCAAAAGAAAGTAAAAGGTTCCTCATACGGAGAATTGCACCAAGCAAGGCAATAAAATCTTTCTGATTCTGCTCACCAACAATCTGAGGCTCTGACATTGGGAACTTACTACTCAGTTCTTCTATCATATCCACATACCCCGGCATCGATTTTCCGTCCACAGACTCATAGCCATAATAATAATCCTTAAAACTCTGCAAAAGAACAATGCCTCCGGCATTCTTGTCCCCAAACAGAGAAATAGCACTATCCACCCGCTTTTGCAGATTCCTAAAACATACGATATTTCCAAAGGTTTTGATAGAATTCAGGATACGGTTGGTACGGGAGAATGCCTGTATCAGACCATGCATTTTCAGATTCTTGTCTACCCACAATGTATTTACGGTTGTGGCATCAAAGCCGGTGAGGAACATGTTGACCACAATCAGGATATCCAGTTCCTTATTCTTCATACGAAGTGACACGTCTTTATAATAATTCTGAAACTTGTCACTGGAAGTGTCATAGTTCGTATGGAACATATCGTTATAGTCCTTGATAGCTTCTTCCAAAAACTCTCTGGACGGCTGGTCAAGGGCAGAGGTGTCCTCAGAATTTTCCTCATCCAGAATGCCGTCCGATTCTTCTTCATTTGCACCATAACTGAAAATGGTTGCAACACGCAGTTTCTTGGTCGGGTCTGCTGCCATCTGCTTTTTGAATTCCAGATAATACAGTTTTGCCATCTGTACGCTCGACACTGCGAAAATAGAATTGAAACCGCTCATTCGCTGTTTCTGTTTGATTTCCTCCACCTCGTCCCGCTTGGCAGATGCCACCTCCTCAATATTCATCAGCGTACTATATATGTAAGTCTTGTCCCCACGATAGGTTTTCTGGTCGAAATGATCCAGTATATACCGCGTCACAAGACGGATACGCTCAGGAGCCATCATAACCTTTTCACGGTTGATATCCCAGACCATCTCATCTGTAATTTCTTCCTCCACATCCATCGTTTTAATATAATCTACACGGAACGGAAGGACATTTTTATCGTTGATTGCATCCACAATCGTATAACTGTGAAGTTGGTCACCAAAGGTCTGACCTGTGGTAAAGAGCTTCGGGTTCTTAGCTTTTCCGGAATTAGCAGAAAAAATAGGTGTTCCCGTAAAACCAAACAGATGATATTTCTTAAAATTCTTTACAATAGCCGTATGCATATCCCCAAACTGGCTGCGGTGGCACTCATCAAAAATAATGACAACGTGCTTCTGATACACTTCATGCCCAGGATTCTTCTTAATAAAAGTAGCCAGTTTCTGAATGGTGGTAATAATGATATGTGCGTCCGGGTCTTCCAGCTGACGTTTTAATATAGTCGTCGAGGTATTGCTGTTGGCAGCACCTTTTTCAAAACGGTCATATTCCTTCATGGTCTGGTAATCCAGATCCTTACGGTCAACGACAAACAGCACCTTATCAATATACGGCAACTTCGATGCCAGTCTTGCCGTTTTAAAGGAGGTCAGCGTCTTTCCGGAACCCGTGGTGTGCCAGATATAGCCACCGCCCTCTATACTACCATACTTCTTATAGTTATTGGCAATTTCAATACGGTTAAGAATACGCTCCGTAGCCGTGATTTGATACGGACGCATAACCAGTAGCATATCCTCGGATGTAAAAATACAATATTTTGTCAGGATATTCAGAATCGTATGTTTCGCAAAAAATGTCTTGGTAAAATCAATAAGATCAGGAATCACACGGTTATTGGCATCTGCCCAAAAGCAGGTAAACTCAAAACTGTTACTGGTCTTTGTCTTACTTGATCCTCGCTTCTCATGTTCTTTCTCAGCATTCCGTCTGGTGCTGTTGGAATAATATTTTGTGTTCGTACCATTGGAAATGACAAAAATCTGAATGTACTCGTACAATCCGCATCCCGCCCAGAAAGAATCCCTCTGATAACGGTTGATCTGGTTGAAAGCTTCACGGATGGCAACCCCTCTGCGCTTCAGTTCAATATGTACAAGAGGCAAACCATTGACCAGTACCGTAACATCATAGCGATTATCATGCTTGGCACCGGCCTCCATACCAACCACATACTGATTGATGACCTGCAATCTGTTATTATGGATGTTCTTTTTATCGATAAGCGTAATGTTCTTAGAAGAACCATCGTCACGGGTCAGAACCTGGACATTATCCTCCTGTATCTTGCGGGTCTTCTCCACAATATGCTCATTGGGATTGGCAACGGCATTTTTGAAAAATTCATCCCACTCCGTGTCGGAAAACCGATAATTGTTCAGTTCCTCTAATTTCTGACGGAGATTGGCAATCAGGTCTCTCTCTGTGTGAATAGGCAGATACTCATATCCCTGTTCACAGAGCAGACGGATAAATTCCTGCTCCAGTTCCGCTTCGCTCTGGTAACTGTCAGAACGCTTCTTTACCGGCTCATATTCTGTGACAACGGTATTCTCCGATGTCTCCGCTACAATATTAAAGTACGGCACATCCTCGCCCCCTTACTTTGGTAATTCTTTAAATGACAACAATTTGTCCCTGTAATATTCATATTGCTTCTGACGCGCTTCGATTTCTGCCGGAAGTCCTGTGGACAGGTCATTGCAGAGGGTGTCGAAACGTTCGAGAATATCTGTAATTTTCTGTTGTTTCTCGACAGATGGCAAAGCAATCAAAATACTTAGAATATCATTCTTTCGTAAATTTGTTTGATCTGCTCCGTTATCGTATCTTAGTAATTGCGGATTACGATTTAATACATAATACAAAAATTTGGTGGTAATCAAGTTTGGCTTGTTCACAGTAAACGCCCCAATTCTCTGATTAAGGGTATATTTATCATCCTCATCCACTAAATAGCATTTAGCCAAAGCACGACCATTTGGTAAATCACTCATAACCATAAGAATATCATTTCTGTATAACGGACAAATCTGTTCATTTGAGAATTTCTTCACTTGACCATCTGTAGAAATAAACTTAGAATTTACCACAATATATTTTCCATCACTAACAATACTCTTTTCATGACCTTTTCCGTTTCTGAAATTGCAAATATAATTCAATGGCACAACAGCATATCCAAACACATACTGAATAAGCTTAATAGCGCTCAGCTCTGTCTGTCTGTCTGTCTGTCTGTCTGTCTGTCTGTCTGTCTGTCTGTCTG
>OBLI01001902.1_pt1 | contig 19052 bp, 15 predicted proteins | sample 1519701 | NCBI WGS metagenome assembly OBLI01 (sample SAMEA3663005, study PRJEB22513) | pig gut metagenome | biome: pig gut; feature: pig-associated habitat; material: faeces | place: France | collected 2012
TAGGGGGCGAGATACACATGGGCACCGGATACAGGCAAACATTGTTCACCCCATACAATACACAATGATAATTCAGCTGGCATCAGAGCATATATGGCCAGTAACGGCACAGATAGAGACGACGGTGTAGCCACAGCTCCAAAGTGATGGCTTTCATCCTCTCTCCCTCTGTGCCGTAGCCTTAATCCCGAGCTAAATCCTCCCTCCCGGCCTGTGAAGATAGAGGATATGGGTAGCCTTAATCCCGAGCTTAATCCTCCCACCTCAGCCCGTGAAGATAGAGGATATGGGTAGCGTCAATCCTGAGCCTAATGGCTCACCCACCCCACAGCCTTTGCAGGAAAAAAACAGCACAAATTGCAAAGCGATTACCCCCCCCCAAAAAACAAAAGCGAGAAGAATGAAGACACAAAGCCATCTTTTATCCCTCCTGTCAGTGTTTATGGCCTTCACGGCTATAACCATGTCGTCATGCAAGAAGGAGAAAGAGCATATCGCCCCTGCCATAAACGACCGAGACTCGGTATCTATGATGGTAACATACGGCGTCAACACCCTTATCTCTGACTCTGGAGTCATGAAATACCGCATTGTAGCCGAGGAGTGGGAAGTGAACACAGTCCGTGTCCCATCACGCTGGATATTCAACAAAGGACTTTTCATGGAACAGTTCGACCAGAAATTCCATATCGAGGCTTACGTCCAGTCAGACACAGCTTTCTATTATGACCAGCAGCGTCTCTGGGAACTCCGTGGCAATGTCAGCATCCGCACAGTAGACGGTCTGCGCTTCACAAGCCAGGAACTCTTCTGGGACCAGCAGCGCCGTGAGTTCTACTCCCACATGTACTCACATCTCGTAACACCCGAGCGCACACTTCAGGGCACATACTTCAGGAGCGACGAGCAGATGACACGCTATCTTGTGACAAACTCCCGCGGCTCGTTCGAGAGTGCAGACTTCTCTCCTAAAGAGGAGACACCACAGCAGCCTTCTGACTCAACTGTCGTGGCGCCCCCGAAGCGTCAGCCCACTGCGCCAGCACGCATATCCACTCCAGCCAGCTGAGCCACACCCCCTCTCTTCGCCATCTGCGAGACTCCATCATCCCCCCGGCTTCTGCCGTTCCCCGTTTGATGGCACGTACTCGGTAAAAATATAAATACACCATCCCCGCCCATATACCCCTACTCTTCCTATATATATTCCCCTTTCATCCAATGTACACAACGCTGATATTATCAATCATTGTCACCATGCTCTTCTCCGCCTTCTTCTCAGGCATGGAGATAGCCTTTGTCTCGTCCAACAGGATGCTTGTCGAGATGGAGCGTGACCGTTACACACTCTCCAGCCGTCCGCTCCAGATATTCTTCTCCCACCCTAACAACTTTGTCTCGACGATGCTCGTCGGCAACAATATAGCACTCGTCATTTATGGTATTCTCATTGCGCGTCTGTTCGACCAGACCATATTCTCGGGTATGCCAGAGAGTGTGTCAGTCCCTCTCGATACCATCATCTCCACAGTGATTGTCCTTTTCACTGGCGAGTTCCTTCCCAAGACAATATTCAAGAGCAGCCCTAACTATCTTCTTCGCCTCTTTGCCTATCCAGCCATGATATGCTATATTGTCCTATGGCCTGTCTCGCGTTTTGCGTCGCTTCTCAGCCATCTTGTCCTGAAGCTGTCAGGCAATAAGGACGATGCCAGCTCTCGCGACGACGCTTTCTCACGTGTCGACCTCGACTATCTTGTACAGGCGACAATAGACAACGCTTCTGACCCAGCGCAGCTCGATGCAGAGGTGAAGATATTCCAGAATGCCCTTGAGTTCCAGGACACCAAGGTGAGAGACTGTATGGTTCCACGCACAGAGATTGTGGCTGTAGAACGGTCATGTGGGACAGAAGAGCTGATGCAGAAGTTTGTAGAGAGCGGCAAGTCGAAGATTATTGTCTATGAGGGCGACATAGACCATATAACGGGCTATATCCACTCGTCTGAGATGTTCCGCTCACCGTCTGGCTGGCAGGAGCATGTCCGCCAGATGCCATTTGTGCCGGAGACTATGGCAGCCCAGAGGCTGATGCAGGTCTTCCTACAGCAGAAGAAGAGCATCGGAGTCGTTGTCGACGAGTTCGGAGGCACTGCGGGTATCGTATGCCTTGAGGACATAGTAGAGGAGATATTCGGTGAGATAGAGGACGAGCACGACAGCAGCCGCTATACTGCCCAGAAAATCTCTGAGCATGAGTATCTGCTCTCTGCACGCCTTGAGATAGAGCAGGTCAATGAGATGTTCGGGCTCGAACTGCCAGAGAGCGATGAGTACAAGACTATTGGCGGACTGATACTTCACAAATATCAGAATTTCCCAAAACTTAATGAAGTGGTCGATGTCCCGCCCTATTCCTTCAAGATTGTGAAGAAGACGATGACAAAGATAGAGCTTGTGCGCATGACTGTCAGTGGCTCATGACGTTATCCGCCCCGTAGGCATCTATCTTTCTGTCATCTCCCCCCCTTTTTTATTATATGAGATTCTCCATAGCCAGCAAGCCCAGCCCCATCATCATCACTGTTGCGGCTCTCCTTATGCTCAGCATGGCTTCGGCCACTGTGATAGAGCGTCTCTATGGCCGCGACTGTGCATGGGGGACGATTTACGGCTCATGGTGGTTCATGGTGCTATGGGGCGTGCTCGTCCTATCATCCCTGACTTACCTTTTCAAGAAGCGTCTGCGCCAGCGTCGCGGACTTGTCCTGCTTCATCTCTCTCTCACTGTTATCCTATTGGGGGCATCCGTCACACGCCTGACATCAGTCAGCGGTCATCTGCGGCTGCATACTGGCTTCCCCGTATCATACTTCACCACAGATGATGGGACGACACACAACCTTCCATTCATAACAGAGCTTGACAGTTTCTCCATCATCACCTCTCCTGCAACAGGCGAAGCGTTGGATTACCGTGCCTGTATTACGGTCCACACCTCTTCAGTCCACTACAGCCAATCCATATCCATGAACAATATTGGGCATATCTATGGCTATCGCCTGTACATGTCCTCATTCGACGCTGATGGCAGAGGCGTCATTCTCCTTGTTTCCTATGACCCTTACGGGACAGCCATCACATACATAGGATTTCTGCTTTTTCTTGTCGGTATGGCGTGGTCCATCTTCTCACGCCGCTCACGCCTGCACCATCTCTATCACACGGCCATGCGCCCCGCAGTCATCATTCTGTTCATATTTCCCTTTATATCCCATGGTCTGCCCTGTATGGCAGCCACGGCATCAGGAAGCGTCGTCGATGGTTGTAGCCCAGGTCAGTCTTTGACACCCGTAGCCTCCATCCCCTACCTCACGGCTCGCTTGTCCGTAGCCGTTTATGAGAGTGTAGAATCGGGGGCGTTGTCCTCTGCCGCTATTGCAGAGACGCTATACAACACGCTGCGGGCAGAGACATGGCCTGCATACATCTGTCTGGCCCTCAGCCTCCTGCTCTGCGCTCCTCGTTTCAAACATCGTTTGACTTCGTCTTCCTCCTTCGCGCCACGGTTGACTACGCATATTTTACAACGCCTGTTCCCCTTTGTGCTTTTCTGCTACGTCTCTCTCCATGTCCTGCTGAGATGGATAGTGACTGGCCACGCCCCTGTCAGCAATATCCCAGAGACGCTTCTCCTCATGTCGTGGCTCTCATCCGCCCTCTCTCTCGTTGCGTCGTCACGTCGTGTCCCTGTCCTTGGTCTCCTGTGTCCTGTTGTAGCTTCAGTGTGCATCCTTGCCAGTGTTCTCTCCGACAGTATCTCCCCCCTATCGTCTCTGCCCCCCATCCTGCGCTCTCCGCTTCTCTCTGTCCATGTTGTCCTTGTCATGGTTTCCTACACGCTTCTCTTCTGTATCGCCCTCCTCTCAGTCCGCTGCCTGCTCCATGGTTGTACCCCAGCCACTCTCACACGGCTCACAGCCCTGTCCCGTCTACTCCTCTATCCGGCAGTCTCATTCCTTGCCTCGGGCATAATTGCCGGTGCGGTGTGGGCAAATATATCATGGGGTACATACTGGTCGTGGGATGCAAAGGAGACATGGGCACTGCTGACTCTTATGGTCTATCTCGCACCGTTCCATATCCACAGCCTTGACAGCGACAGCTCACCTCGTCTTTACCATATTTATGTCCTTGTGGCTTTCCTCGTTGTTCTCGCCACATATTTCGGGGTCAGCTATTTTCTTCCCGGCATGCACTCCTACGCTTAGCAGGAGATATTTTCCTCCGCACCCTCCCCTATCGCGCGGTTTAACAGTCATGTGCGAGGAAAATATTTGTACAAATACAGACGTTTTATCGCCATGGCATAGCCCAAGCAAGCTTGACTTCGTCTTCCTCTGTCACGACTCGGCATAATCCAAACAAGTTTGGCTTCTGCTCTCGTTGCTCCATCGGTTGGTCTCTGCTCATTTGGCATAAAGAAAACATTCCTTGTCGTGAGAGTAGATGATGCCGACAGCCTGCAAGTAAGAGTAGACTATCGTTGTCCCCACGAATGTCATGCCTCTCCTTCTCAAATCAGCCGATACGGCATCAGACAACGACGAGGACGAGAGTCCACGCTCATAGACAGTCCTTCCCTCAGTCCATCCCCATATATATGCGTCGAATGTCCCATACTCACGCTGGATATCGATGAATATCCTGGCATTGGCGACAGCTGCACGTATCTTACGCCTGTTGCGGATTATTGTCATGTCCTTGGCGAGAGCCTCAATGCGTTCCTCGTCGTACGAGGCCATCATCTGACAGTCGAAACCGTCAAAGGCACGCCTGAATGCCTCGCGCTTGTTCAGCACACACTCCCACGAGAGTCCTGCCTGGAACATCTCGAGCACGAGCATCTCAAAGAGGTGGGCATCGTCATGTACTGCGACACCCCACTCCTCATCATGATACTTAACGTATAGCTCATTAGCCGTATTACACCATGAGCATCTTCTTCGCTCGTCCATAGTGTCTGTTGTTGTTTCTCTTATGGTAATCTCAAAAAAAAAACGTTTTCGTTAAGCCAAATGAGCAGAGACCAACCGATGGAGCAGCGAGAGCAGAAGCCAAACTTGTTTGGATTATGCCGAGTCGTGACATAGGAATACGAAGTCAAGCTTGCTTGGGCTATGCCATGGCGATAAAACGTCTGTGATTATTCAAACATGCGGTCAGATTATTATCATGTAAAACCTGCCCCCACCATCAGGCAGGGGTAGCAGGGGGCGCACTGGAAGAGAGACGGCTATCTCAGACCAACGCCATGCCGAGGTGGGGAGGAGACGATGGCTGCCACAGGGCCATGGTCGCTTATTCTAAGGACGCGGCTATATTTTTTTAAGTCCCAGACATTGAAGCTCTGTCAGAGCCATCAGAAATGTAGAGTCACGTCTTTGCCGAAAGGGGCGAGCGACAGACGCGCCATCTTGAAGTGCTGCCGGGCGAAAGGTATGCCGATAATCGTGACGAACAGCAGTATGCCGAAGAATATGTGTGTCAGCCATGCCCACAATCCACCGAAGACTATCCAGATGATATTCAGGGGTATAGTGATACACCCTGATGGCGACGCAGTGTCATTGACCTCCGCACCAAAAGGCCAGAGGCATAGCAGCCCTATCTTGAATGTCTGAAGGGCGACAGGGATGCCGATGATGGTAAGGGCGACGGCAAGACTCCCTGTGAAATAACAGATAGCGGACTCCAGACCTCCGAATATCCACCAAATTAAGTTCCCGATGATTCTCATGATATTAATATTTTCGTTGTAATATTTTTCTTTTTCCCCTTGAGTTTCATGGGGATAGTTTTTTTCTTTTGAAGCCCGAGGCGTCAGCCAGTAAACCTTGAATACTAGGCATCACGACTCGCCAGCCCTCTCATTCTCATACTTCTCCCACTCCTTGAGAGCCTCCTTCCAGTCGGTCTGCTCTCCATTGGCGACAGCCTCCTGTGTCTCCCGCTCCGCATCCCTCTCACGGTCACGCTGTCTTTTCTGTTTCATCGCCTCTATGGTGGCGTCGTCAAGAATAATTATGGCACGACGCTGTATAGCCTCCTCCAGTTCCTCTGGGCCGAAGGCTTTGCCTGGAGTATTGAAGTCAGAGATGTTGAACTCAAAGTTGGTGCGCAGTTGGTGGCGTATCATCTTCTGCTGGAACCTTGTCCCGGCATTCTTCTTCCTGAGAAGCATGCTGATGATGTCTATCTCATGCTGTGAGTATTTGTTTCGTCCCATATCGTGTGGTTTTTTAGGTGGGGTTATAATCTCTGCTGCGTATGATATGCTCTCCTTCTTCCCTCCCCCACGCTCTCGGTGAAGAACGCGGGGAGAGTGGAAGGTATGAGGGCATCAACTGGCAGAAGATATTTCTCCGCCTTGTTTCTGGCGGCTGCGTGTCTGCCTGCCACGTCCCTGCCGCTTTGGTTTGCTGGCTGTTGCGGCATCCTGGATATCTGCAGTTACGGCTATGGTCTCATTAGCAGCTGTATCGTGCACAGATTCAGCGGATGTCTGTATAGCAGAATCAGTGGTCTTCTTCTTTCTCGATGACCTGCGTGCAGGCTTGGCCTCTGTCTGAAGTTTCTGGTTCTCCTGCTCTTGTGGGGCAAGCTGCACATCGGTAGGCTGTAAAGATTGTTGCTCCTGCTCAGGCTGCGGCTTCTGCTCCTGCTTAGGCTGTGGCTTCTGCTCCTGCTTAGGCTGTTGCTTCTGCTCCTGCTTAGGCTGCGGCTTCTGCTCCAGCTTGGGCTGCTGCCTCTGCTCCTGCTTGGGCTGCTGCTTCTGCTCCTGCTTGGGCTGCGGCTTCTGCTCCTGCTTGGGCTGTTGCTTCTGCTCCTGCTTGGGCTGTTGCTTCTGCTCCTGCTTAGGTTGCGGCTTCTGCTCCTGCTTAGGCTGTGGCTTCTGCTCCTGCTTGGGCTGTTGCTTCTGCTCCTGCTTAGGCTGCGGCTTCTGCTCCTGCTTGGGCTGGGAGTTCTGTTTGCGCTGTTGTGCGGTCTGCTTACGCTCAGGATGTCTGTCTCCAGGGCGGAATCCCTCCATCCAGAGTGTCAGCGGCGCGACATCGTTCTTTCTCATCTGTCGTGGCACATCCTCCATCCACGCTTTCCCAGTAGCCATCTGTAAGAAATGATACTGGCGTGTATAGGCGTCGATAGCCTTGAGGTCGTCCATTGTCATGACCATAGGGCGCAGGGGAGCATAGATATTGTCCCATGTCTCATCGTCTATACCATTTGTCCGCTGTAGGTCGTCGCACATGCCCATAGAGCGTATGGCTACCGACGCGTCGTTGGTAAGGAGCAGTACACGGCGCCCCTGCGCGAAGAGCTCTACACAGCGGCGTATGATTGCAGGGTCGGCAAAGGCGCTATGGTGGCTCTCTGCCCCAATGCCCTCTATGCGGAGACGGTTCTCGCGCTGCTGTGATAGTATAAGTCGCTTGGCAAGGCGTGCTGCGATATTGCGGCACACATCATCGTCAGAGAAGTCAGAGTCAGAATGGCTCTGGGGCTCCATCTGCGACGCGAAGCGGTCTATCTCCTCATATGTCTCAGACATCATCATGAAACGTCCGCTGCGATGGCGTGTAAGTTTGGATATGAACTCCAGCTGGCGCTCAAACTGCAGGCGGCAGTTGAAACGTGGGTCAGAATGGCTGGAGGTATGGCCAGTCAACAACTCAAGCCATATATTAGTGTCGCTGATGACTATGTCATAGTCAAGGACGAGGGCGAGAGTCCCTTCTATCCAGCGGAACCGGCGCGCCGCCTCTTCGGCCGAGAGCTGCTGTATCTGCTGGTCGGTTAGTAGAAGTTGTCTCGACGGGGCATTGACAAGTTCCACTATGTTGTGTATGACGAGTGTCGGGCATGGGGGCAGTGGCTTGGCCGTCTGTGATGTAGATTGCTGGCGGCCATTCTGCAATGGTAACTGTACCACTACGCCATCTGCGGCCTGGTCTCTACTGGCAACAGGAGATGATGTGTCACTATCTGGGGTTTGGCCAGAGCCTTCAGCTGGTACAGCGTTATCTGTAGCTGGTGTTTCTGTTGGCTCACTTGCTGGCACTTTGCTGTTATCGTTGACACTCTCTGTCGGCTCACTTGCTGGCGCTTTGCTGTTATCGTTGACACTCTCTGTTGGCTCGATTGCTGGTGCTTTGCTTCTATCGTCCACACTCTCTGTCAGCTCGATTGCTGGCGCTTTGCTGTTATCATCGACATTCTCTGCCAGCTCGATTGCTGGCGTTCTGCTGCTATCGTCGACATTTTCTGTCGGTTCGATTGCTGGTGCTTTGCTGCTATCGTCGACACTCTCTGCGGCATGTGCGTCGGTTGACTTCGTCTTCCTCCTTCGCGCCTCGGTTGACTCTGCTCTCGGCTTGTCGTCGGTGGGGTTTTCTGTCTTTTTTGTCTCAGCCTTCTTTCTTGTCTGCCGTGGTTTGCGTGTTGTCTTTTTCTCTTGCTTAACTGGCTGTACATCGGCAATGATGGCTGTTTTCTCGTTGTTTTCTTGTTCCATAAAAAGCTGATTAATCCACATTGTGTGGGTTGTCAAGCAGCATATCGTCGACCATACCGTATGTCAGAGATGTAAAATTGTCTATCACATAGTCACATTTATCTTGTATAGCCTCGCGAGGATTATATGTCGCAAGCCCTATGGTGAAGATTCCTGCTGACATTCCTGCCGCCAGTCCGGTAAAGGCGTCCTCAAAGACGACACAGCTATCCTTATCACATCCTAACGCCTCGGCACCCCTTAAATAACAGTCAGGTGCAGGCTTTGACGCTGCGAAATCCTCGCTCGTAAGGATTCTGTCGAACAGAGAGTGGAACTCTGGCATCTTGGCTGCCACAGCCTTCATCTTCTGTCTGTTAGAGCTTGTCACGACAGCACATCTCACACCATTCCGACGTATATCATGCAGGAACTCAAGAGCTCCTGGGATGAAGTCGTAGCTCATATTCCGCTCCCACTCGTCCAGACCCTTGGTTATCTCAGACTGTACCTCGGGGTCGGGGAAATAGCGTGAGAATATCTGCACTAACGTCGTTCCCTTGATGTCCTCGGCCAGTGTAGGGATATCCGGACGATATTTGCGTCCTATCCTGCTCCAGAATATTGAGTATTGGCCTTCGGTATCGAACAGAGTGCCGTCAAGATCAAATAATGCTGCTTTGAAATTCATGTTTTGTTAAAAAAATAATTATTGCCTGCCTCCTGCCATGTGGTCATCGATACGTTTTTGAGGGTATGTATGCGGGGGAGGGGTCGCTGTTGGGGACCATCTCTGGCATGCCATTGGCTGGGGCAGTGGTTGTGGCCCTCTTATCACGATATGAATCGTGACAGAGGCTTCAGGGGTATTGTCCGCACTCATACCTGATTATGAGTGACGGGCAAGGGGGTGTACAGACGGGAATGATATGAGCGGGAGTGAGAGAGGGGGGCATATGGGAGACTTGTTGTATGAGTCCGCTCATCCTACAAGCATGTGGTCACTTCTCCTCATGCCTCCAGCTCGCTCAGTTCGAGCCATCTCATCTCTTTCTCGTCGATAGTGTCGTTGATGACGGGAAGCCTCTTTGACATCTCTGTAATCTGCTCAACAGAGATGTTCCCTGATGACAGAGCCTGCTCTATGGCCTCCTTCTCGGCATTGAGCGTTTCCAGGTCCTTCTCTATCTGCTCAAACTCGCGGCGTTCCTTGTACGACATGCGCCTGCGTGTGTCATTGTGATAGTCTGTTTTCTCTTTCGGTTTCTTCCTCTCCACCTCAGCCTTTGGCTTCATGCTCATATACTCACGGTATTGAGAGTAGTTCCCGGGGAAGTCCTGTATCTCTCCTCCACCGTGGAAGACGAGGAGGTGGTCTACGACCTTGTCTGTGAAGTATCTGTCATGTGAGACGACGATGACACATCCCCTGAAATCCTGCAGATACTCCTCAAGGATTTGCAGGGTCTTTATGTCGAGATCATTTGTAGGCTCGTCAAGGACAAGGAAGTTGGGATTGCGCATGAGGACGGTACACAGGTACAGCTTGCGCTTCTCCCCTCCTGAGAGTTTGTAGACATAGTTATGCTGCTGGTCGGGTGTGAAGAGGAAATGCTGCAGGAACTGTGAAGCCGAGAGTGACTTCCCGTTTCCCAGGTCGATATAGTCGGCTATCTCACGTATGACATCAATGACTTTCTGGTCGTCGCGTATCTTCATCCCTTCCTGTGAGAAATATCCGAAGCGGACGGTCTCTCCGATATCAAACCTTCCTGAGTCAGGTTGCTCAAGTCCGAGTAGCAGTTTGATGAATGTTGACTTGCCCGCTCCATTGCTGCCGACTATGCCCATCTTCTCGAAGCGTGCGAAGTTATAGTAGAAATTGTCAAGTATGACGAGCTTTGAGCCGTCGGGTCGCTGCCATGCCTTTGAGACATACTGGCACTCGAAGATTTTTGAGCCGATATATACTGTCGATGCCTTGAGGCGTATCTGCCTCTCCTCTATGCGCCGTTTGGCTACAGCCTCGAGTTCGTAGAAAGCCTCTTCCCTATAGCGTGCCTTGTGTCCGCGTGCCTGTGGCTGGCGTCTCATCCACTCAAGTTCCCTGCGGTAGAGGTTGTTAGCTGTCTGTATGACAGCACGCTGGTTGTCGATTCGTTCCTGTCGTTTCTCAAGATAGTAGCTGTAATTGCCGCGGTAGGTATAGAGTGTCTGGTCGTCGAGCTCAAGAATGACGCTGCATATCCTGTCAAGGAAGAATCTGTCGTGTGTGACCATGAGGATGGATTTCCTTCCTCTTGACAGGAACCCCTCAAGCCATTCAATCATCTCAAGGTCAAGATGGTTGGTCGGCTCGTCAAGGATGATGAAGTCTGGCTCTGTCATGAGCACTGCGGCGAGAGCCACACGTTTTTGCTGTCCGCCCGAGAGGTGTCCCATAGGCTGGTCAAGATCGTGTATCTTCAGCTGTGTGAGTATCTGTCTGGCGTTAAGATGATGCTCGTGTTCGGTCTGGTTCTCTGTGCATGTCTCTATGACTGACTTTGCCGGGTCGAAGCTGGGTGTCTGGTATAAGAATCCTGTCTTTATATCCTTACGGTAGATGATAGAGCCAGCATCATAATTCTCTATGCCTGTCAGGATAGAGAGAAGAGTCGATTTCCCTGTACCATTCTGTGCTATGAGCCCAACATGCTGTCCCTCGGCGATAGAGAAGCTGATGTCGCGGAACAACACTCTCTCACCGAATGATTTCGTAAGGTTCTGTACGTCAAGAATTGGTGTGGGCATATTAATGTTTGCTGTTGATATTACATTTCGTCAGTTGACTTCGTCTTCTTCCTCCGCACCTCGGCAATATTCAAGCAAGCTTGGTACTGCACTCGGTTTGTTGTCAGTTGGCTTCGTCTTCTTCCTCCTCTCAAGGCATAGCCCAGGCGAACTGGGGCTTTTGCTCTCCATACATCAATAAGGCGATGTCTCAGCCCACGGTCTCCTCTGCGAGCTGCTTATTGATGCTCTCGATATATCCGAGCAGCTCGTCACGCCCGAGGGCTTTCTCTGATGATGTCACGAAGTAGGGCGGCAGCTCCTCCCATCTGTCACGCATCTTCTCCATCCATTCCTTGGCAGCTTTCCTCGCCTTCAGCTCCCCGAGCTTGTCGGCCTTGGTGAAGACGATGGCGAAGGGTAAGCCAGACTCGCCCATCCAGTCGATGAACTCACGGTCTATCAGCTGTGGTTCATGGCGTACATCGATGAGCACAAATGTGCACATAAGCTGCTCCCTCTGCAGCAGATAGCCGGATATCATCTGCTCCAGCTTCTTCTGTACAGTCTTGGAACGTTTGGCAAAGCCATAGCCGGGAAGGTCGACAAGATACCACTCCTTGTTGATGATGAAATGGTTTATCAGGAGTGTCTTGCCTGGCGTTGCCGATGTCTTTGCCAGATTCTTGCGGCGGCAGAGCATATTTATGAGCGATGACTTGCCGACATTACTCCGCCCTATGAAGGCATACTCGTTCTTCGTATCCTTCGGACAGGTGGACACTGTCGGTGAGCTTATCACAAATTCTGAATACTTTATTTCCATCGATAAATTGTTTTCTGTCGTTATCTTTCTTGATTTGCGGAATCTGATGATTCCCCCATATGACGGCACTGTGCCCTGAATACAGCTGGGCTGTATGTGTCAAGCACTGTAAACCTCTTTATTTCAAGAGGGGACTGGAGGGAGCCAAAGCCCTCTCCCCGTGTGTTGTCAATGTTGTTGAATACAGGGGGACATACTCTGTATGCGCTGTCCATTGTCATGCCCCCAAACGTTCAGGGTTATGGGGCCATGGCCTCGGGATGTCAGCGGGGAGAGCAGAGTATATTCCCCTGTTATCGTGATGTTTTTATCACCAGAGTTTCAGACGATTCTCAGGTGCGATATAGAGTTTGTCGTCCTTTGATATGTTGAATGCCTCGTACCATGCGTTGATATGGGGCAGGGCACCTTTCACACGCCACTCTCCTGTTGAGTGGACATCATTGAGCTGTCTGTTCCTTATCTCCTTCTCGGTGATGTTCTGTCCCCAAACGCCGGCATAGGCGACGAAGAATCTCTGGTCGGCTGTGAGTCCGAGTTTCTCTCCGTCGTTATAAGCCCGTGCCTCCTCGGCCTGTGCCTTCTCTTCTCCCTCAGCCATAGCCTCTATCCTTGCCTTCTCAGCCTTCTGTGCGTTCTTGAATGCGTGGTATGCCACCTCAAGTCCGCCATGGTCAGCGAGATTCTCTCCGAGTGTCATGCGTCCGTTGGCCATAAGTCCTGGCAGGATCTCTATGTTAGAGAAGAAGTCAGCGAAGAAGTCTCCGAGTTTCTTGAAGTTCTTCACGTCCTCTTCCTTCCACCAGTTGGACATGTTGCCGTCCTTGTCGTAATGTGAGCCCTGGTCGTCGAATCCGTGTGTCATCTCATGTCCTATGACGACACCGATGGCTCCATAGTTGAACGCATCGTCGGCCTGTGCGTCGAAGAATGGGTACTGGAGTATTCCGGCGGGGAAGCATATCTCGTTTGTTGTAGGGTTGTAGTATGCGTTGACAGTCTGTGGAGTCATGTACCACTTGTCACGGTCGACTGGTTTGCCTACAGTCTCCTCGTTCTCCTGTCTCACACGCACGCGTCGTGCCTCACGGAGATTCTCATAGAGTGACTTCTGTGGGTCGATGACATACTGCGAGAAATCTTTCCACTTGTCAGGATATCCAATCTTCACATAGAATGTTGACAGTTTCTCAAGGGCCTTTGCCTTTGTCTCGTCTGTCATCCAGTCCTGTGCCTGTATTCTCTCTCCGAGGGCTTTCTGCAGGTTTGCCACGAGATTCTTCATGCGCTCCTTGCTTGATGCTGGGAAGTAGCGCTCGGTATATATCTTTCCGAGTGGCTCTCCGAGCACTGCCTGCACGAGGTTTGTCGCCTTCCGCCATTTCGGATAGTCTGTCTTGCGTCCTGTGAGGACAGCTCCATTGAAACTGAAGCTCTCCTCTGCCACATCATCGCTTAGCTGTCCTGCCGCGCTGCGTATCATGTCCCACTCGAGTTTGGCACGGAGGTCCTCAGGGTCAATATTGGCAAGCAGGCTGTTGAGACCTTCCATGAAGCGTGGCTGCCCCACGATGAGCTCTCCGAAATACTCCTTGTCTATGCCCTCTGCCTGGAGGAGACGGACAAGGGGGAAGTTAGGATAGGCGTTGTTGAACTGTGTGAGGGTCATCTTGTTATAGTTCTTCTCAACATCGCGCAGCTCTGTTTGTGAGAGTGAGAACTGTGCGAGGCGTGTCTCGAGATCAAGCACACGGCTCATCTTCTTCTCTGCCACTTTCTCCTTGAAGCCGAAGAGCTTGAACATATTCACGATGTGCTTACGGTAGGCCTCCATTATCTCCTTTGTATCCTTGTCGGTATTGACGTAGTAGTCACGCTGTCCGAGAGACAGGCCGCCCTGGTAGATATTGAGGATATTGCGCTTGGAGTCCTTGTCGTCGATACCGAAGCCATACTGTGCGAAGAATGATGTCCCGTAGGGTCCCTGGGCATAGACGAAGTCCATGAGGCCTTTCATTCCCTTTGCCTTCTCAATGGCGTTTATATACGGCATGAGTGGCTGCACGCCGTCTTTGTTCCTGCGCACAGAGTCCATGGCGAGGTTGTAGAGGTCGCCTATCTTCTGCTCGAGGGTGCCGGTGGCGTATTTCTTTGATGACAGCTCGTTGAGGATGCTGTTTATCTGCTTGTTGTTGTCCTCGGCGAGCTTGTCGAAGCTGCCATAACGTGAATAGGCGGCGGGGAGGGGATTGTTCTTCATCCACCCGCCACAGGCATACTCGTAGAAGTCCTGTCCGGGCTTCACGGCGAGGTTCATGTTCTCGGCCTTGATGCCTGCGCCAAGTTTCTGCTGGGCAGAGGCTGAGAGGGGCATTGCTGCTATTGCTGCAATCATTGTCATGTTCTTTATGTTCATAATTGATGCTGTATGTGTAATGGGGTTAATGTTTTTTCTTTCACTATGGGCCTTGTCCCTGTTCACCCTAGACGTTTGGCGGCGTGTCATCGGAGCGGGGAGGGAGGCGCCATGTCATCGGAGCGGGGGGTGATGGACTGTCTGAGGGGGCTGGTTATCAGACTGTCTCAAGCTGCTCGGAGAGTTTCTCCCAGTCGGCCATTTCCTTGTCGAGTCTCTGCTGTATATCTGTGTATTCGTTCACGAGAGCCATATCAGCCGCATTCTTGGGGTCGCATAGCATGGTGTCGAGCTCTCCGAGACGTGTCTCAAGGGTCTCAATCCTCTTCTCTGTCTCGTTTATCTTCTTCTGTATGCGCGATACCATCTTCTGCCTTTCCTTGCGCTGTGCGTATGTCATGACCTCTGTCCGTGATGGCTCTTCGGCCTTCATGTCGGCCTTTGGGCTATCGGCCTTACGTGGCTCGGCAGGCTGCTCGCAGCCTTTCCTCGGCTGTGCGAGTGTCTGGACATCATTCCTCTCGTGGCTTCTAATCCAGTCATATATGCCTCCGAGATACTCTCTCACCTTTCCTCCTCCAAACTCGTAGACCTTCTCAGCGAGTCCGTCGAGGAACTCACGGTCGTGTGACACGATTATCGCTGTGCCGTCGAACGCCTTTATAGCCTCTTTCAGCACATCCTTTGACTGCATGTCGAGATGGTTTGTCGGCTCGTCGAGGATGAGCAGATTGACAGGCTCGAGCAGGAGGCGTATCATGGCGAGGCGTGAGCGCTCTCCTCCAGAGAGGAATTTCACTTTCTTCTCTGACGCCTCACCGCCGAACATGAAGGCTCCGAGGATATCGTTTATGCGCAGGCGTATCTCGCCTTTTGCCACACGGTCGATAGTCTCGAAGACTGTCAGCTCGTCGTCGAGCATCTGCGCCTGGTTCTGTGCGAAATAGCCAATCTGCACATTATGCCCTATCTTCAGTGTGCCTCCGTATGGTATCTCGTTCATGATACACTTGACGAGTGTCGACTTTCCCTCGCCGTTCTTGCCGACGAAAGCCACTTTCTCGCCTCGCTTGATGATGAGGTTGACATGCTCGAAGACGAGATGGTTATAGCTTTTCTCTACCTCGTCGCATATCACGGGATAGTCACCCGAGCGGAGGCATGGCGGGAATTTCAGCCTGAGGGCCGATGTGTCTATCTCGTCAATCTCGATAGGCACAATCTTCTCGAGCTGCCTTATGCGCTGCTGTACCTGCACAGCCTTTGTCGCCTGGTATCTGAACCGCTCTATGAAGGCCTTCGTGTCGGCTATCTCCTTCTGCTGGTTCTCGTAGGCACGTATCTGCTGCTCGCGGCGTTCTTTCCTCAGCACGACATACTCGTCATACTTCACCTTATAGTCCTCGATATGCCCGCAGACTATCTCTATGGTGCGGTTTGTCACATTGTTGATGAACGCCCTGTCATGCGATACGAGCACGACAGCGCATGATGCCTGGGCGAGATACTGCTCCAGCCACTGTATTGACTCAATGTCGAGGTGGTTGGTGGGCTCGTCGAGGAGCAGCACTCCTGGCTTCTCGAGCAGTATCTTTGCCAGCTCTATACGCATGCGCCAGCCTCCCGAGAACTCCGAGGTGGGGCGGTCGAGGTCGTCACGTGTGAATCCGAGACCCTGCAGCGTGCGCTCCATCTCGGCCTCATACTGCTCTCCTCCCATCATCAGATATCTGTCGTGGAGCGATGTGAAGCGCTCCACGAGCTGCATATACTCTTCCGACTCATAGTCTGTCCGCTCAGCCATCTCGCCCTGCATGCTCTCAAGCATCGCCCCTATCCTTATGGTGTCTGAGAATGCCTTGCGTGTCTCCTCGCGGACGGTGGTGTCATCCTGCAGCTTCATGACCTGTGGCAGGTATCCCACCTTTGTCTCGTTGGGTATGGAGACTGTGCCGCTTGTCGGCTGCTGCATGCCGCTGATGATTTTCAGCAGTGTCGACTTTCCCGCTCCGTTCTTTCCTACGAGTGCGATACGGTCACGGTCGTTGATGACAAACGAGACGTTGTCATACAGCGGACGCGCGCTGAATTCTACATGTAGGTTCTCTATTGATATCATTGGTCTGTATGGTCGTTTATTGTCCTGTTTGTTGGTGCGCCCACGCTGGCTGCATTGTTTGCGGGGGTATCACTTTATGCCTCGCCTGTTGAGTGCCTCTGAATATTTGGCTGCATTCTTCAGGTGCTCGTCGTATGTGACGGCGAAATTATGTGTCCCCGAGAAGTCTTCCTTGGCACACATGTACATGTAGTTGTGGTGGATATGGTTGAGCACAGCGTCTATGCCTGCCACAGAGGGTATGCGTATAGGGCCCGGTGGCAGCCCTGTGTTACGGTATGTGTTGTATGGCGAGTCGATGAAGAGCAGCTTGTTGTATATGCGCCTGAGGTCGAACCTCCGCCATGCGTACTTTATCGTGGGGTCGGCCTGGAGAGGCATGCCTGCCTTCAGTCTGTTGACATACATGCCGGCCACCATGGGCTTCTCTGCGTCGTTGGCTGTCTCCTCGTCGACAATGCTCGCCATGGTTATGACCTCGACGGGGGTCATGCCTGCCGTCTCGGCCTTGCCCTTGCGCTCTGGAGTCCAGAAGCGGTCGCTTTCCTTCTTCATACGGTCAAGGAGATTCTTCGGCGAGATATTCCAGTAGACATCGTATGTATTGGGAATGAAGAGTGTCTGTATCGTGAGTGTGTCGAGACCATAGTCCCCACACACGGCCTCGTCATCAAGGAGCGCCGTAAGGTCGCTGGCTGATAACATAAGGTGACGGGCAATCTCCTCAGCGAGACGCTCCTTGGTCCTTACAGAAGGTATCGTCAGCGAGACTGGCGCCTGCTGGCCGTTGCGGAAATGGCGGAATGTCTGTAGCCCACCCGTCTTGGCATCGACAGCGTAACGGCCTGTGCGTATGTGGTCGCCATAGCCTGTATAGCTGGAGAGGAGGCGGAAGATGGTCATCGATGTGCCACGGCTGACACGCCCGACCTTCACCATCACAGAGTCAATATCATCGTCGGTGTCGATATACACGTATTCTGTATCTCCTGTCTTTGACATCGGCATGAAAAGAAAATAAGCCATGATGGCACCTGATGCCACAAGGCCAAGAACGAGGGCGGTCAACAGTCTGCCGCCATGCTTCTGCTTTTTCATTATCCCTAATTTACACCTTAATATATATAATGGTTCAGAAAAACTTTGCAAAGGTAATAAAAAATAGTGAAACATAGGCTTTTATTCATATTATTTTATAACTTTGCATTAAATTTATAGGTGTCAGCAACATACCGAGGCCCGCACGCTATGCGACAGCCTGCTATGGACTGGCTGGCAACAATCCAGCTTGACAACACAACAGGGCGTGGCTTTGACACACATAAGCGACAGCCCCATAACACACCACATACCCAAAAGAAAAGAAAATGACAGACTTCAAGACTCTGGTGCAGACGCGCCGCTCACACCGCAAGTTCACTGACGAGGAGATAGACGGGGAGGATGTACGCCTAATACTGCGTGCCGCCCTCATGTCGCCGACAAGCAAGTCATGCCGGGCATGGCACTTCATCGTCGTCGAGGACAAGACGGACATAGAGAAAATAGCCGATGCCAAAAACCTCGGAAGCCAGTTCCTGAAAGGCGCACCGATAGCCATCGTCGTGACTGGAGACCCTGACGAGAACGACTGCTGGGTGGAGGACGCATCGATAGCTGCCATATCCATGCAGTACCAGGCCGAGGAACTCGGACTCGGGTCGTGCTGGGCACAGATGGACAAACGCGGACTGACGGACGGCACAACAGCCAACGAGGTCATATCGGGAGTCGTCGGACTGCCTGAGGGACAGAGGGTGCTCTGTGTCATAGGAATAGGACATCCGGCGGACGAGAGGAAACCTCAGGACGAGGAAAAGCTGAAATGGGAAAACGTACACATAGGGAAATTCTGAGAAACGGAGGGCAGAAAGGACTATATTTGTGACAAAATCTTTACAGTGTGCAATAGGGATTTTGAGGCCACCAACCATGGGAGGGACTCCCGCACGCTGCATCGCGCAGCATATCATGCGGCCCCAAAGGCTACGAATGACAAGGCAGAAGAAGATACAAGCCCCCATGAGCACTCGCAAAATGACAGCTGACAGCATACAGGGGACACTGAATAGCAGCCTCATCCAATACCTCTTGTCGCCTCATACAATACCTCTTGCTGCCTCATCCAGCACTTATAACCGCCCAAAACAGCCGCGCAGAATCAGGTAACAATCATAAAGCTCTGACTCACAATATATTAGCAAAAACAAAGAAATTCCGAGGAATTTGACCGTGAATGAAGTCATGCCGACTCTGACGCGATTCTGAGAGGCTCCGGGGCACAGTGTGCAACACCACACAAGTGGAAACCCATGGAGTGGGAACC
>OBLI01001903.1_pt1 | contig 19046 bp, 13 predicted proteins | sample 1519701 | NCBI WGS metagenome assembly OBLI01 (sample SAMEA3663005, study PRJEB22513) | pig gut metagenome | biome: pig gut; feature: pig-associated habitat; material: faeces | place: France | collected 2012
AGGGCCTGTCCTTATGTCGAAATGTGTATCGAGGCACAGTGTACATTGAACACAATACTGAGTCTTATTCTGAATTCGTCGAACTCACGTTAAATAATAGACAGCCATGTACACAAAAGCCATTCTTACCTGCGTAGCGGGACTAACCGCACTGACACTGTCAGCGCAATAGCGACCGGCTACAAGTGGCGATCGTTTGGAGCGGGGCGGGGAGTAACGAATAGAAAACAGGCGGGTAACGGGTAACAAGGTAACATTTTTTGCTGCCTCGGGAGGAAAAAATTTTTTCTCCCCGTTGTGAGCGGCCGCACGATAAAATCCGGGACAAATTTGGCGGAAGAATGGGACAAGTGCTTGAGGAATGAGCGGAAGGTCGTATCTTTGCGACATAGTCATAGGGAGAGGTGAGGATTCCTTTGCGCACCGGATTCGACCGATAGCTCGAGAGCCCCCTTGTGGCGACAAGCAACGGATTGTCTAACCCTTTAACTTTTTGAAGCTATGAGTATCAAAGTGAAAGCCATCAAGTGCAACGTATCGTTCGACAAAAAAGAGGGGCGACCCCCTTTCGTAGAGCCGTCCCTTCCGTATGCAACCTTTGAAAAGGCCTATGTGATACTGATATGCCTGAGGTTTACAAGCCAAAAAGCTGCTCGTAGCCCGGATTCTGGGTGAGCGCCGGATTCAGATTGATCTGATCGAGCGGCACCATCTCCAGATAATAGGTGTCGAGCCAACCTTTCCCTAAAGAGAGGGGGCCCGGCTTGGTGTAGATCCAGCCTGCTCCTGAGTTGTTGGGATCGGCATAGCCCTACGTCTTGATCTGGTTGTAATCCACAAACTGACCAGTATAGGCACCCGTGCCATAGGGCACGTTGGTCGCCGTGATCCAGGCACCACAGGGCTGCCGGTTCACGAAATAGGGTGCCTTGTGCCAACGCTTCACATCGTAGAAGCTCCATCCCAACGACATCAACTCCACCAAACGCTCCCGACGAATCTCCCAAAGCACCGGAGGCACCTCATAGTTGGTCTTCTCGTCATAGCCTCGGGTCCATGCGGCCGTACCCTTGTCTCGATCGGGATCGAAATCTTCTGTGATCTCAGCAACAATCATGTTGGCCACACCAACCCGCTCACGCAGCAGATTGATGGTCTTGTCAGCTACGGCTTGGTCAAAGCGACCCAACTCGTAGGCCGCCTCCGCTTAGTTGAGCAACACCTCATTCATGGCGAAAATCGGCTTGCCTGAGGTCTGGAAGCTGGAGTTACTACCCACCTCCCAGCAGGTGTATTGACGCCAACCATAGTAGCCCGTCCAACAACGCATGTAGTTATCCGTCTGGCAATAGTTCGTGATGTTGGGTGCGGAGTGACACATCGAACCGCCCCAGTTGTGACCCGGCAGACGCTTCACACCGATGGACTCATCACCTGTACCATTCTCGCACAAGGTGTTTGCGCCGAAATAGTCGATATAACGACGGAACTTCTCTGCATATTCCGCAGTGATCGTGAAGTTTCCTTTGCCGTTAAGATCCTCCCCTTCTTTCCAGAACTCCCATTTCTTGAAGGTGGTGATGTTGTCAGGATTGCTGTTCACCGCAGTCACTTTCGCCTGCACAGGTGGCTCGAAGTTGATGGGGAGACGTGGGTCACGGTTCGCATAGTAGTCCCAGAGATCCTTGCCCTCTCCACCTTGGAAACCAGAGGTCGGGTTAGTGATCGGCTTGCCATTCTGCATGAGGAAGAGATCGACCGTCGCCTGTGGCGCATCGCAACGGTGTGCCTCCACATGAATCAAGTCGCTGAAACGGTGCATCAACACACCGCTCACATATTCCTTATACATGATGATGCCATCCTTGCCGGCGAGCGATTCAGAGGTCAGCTCCTCGTCATAGCCATGGCCGGGATAGGTGTTGAAACTACTGCCTTGATAGAGGCGTGGATATTTGTCCATCAATTCCTGCGAGACGGTGAGGCAGCGATTGAGATAGCCGGTATAATCCTCATCCAAGCCGTGGTATTTCGCCCAGGTACCCTCTCGCAAAAGGAAACGGCTCAGGAGCGCCCGGCAAGCGTCTGCGGTCACAGGATTATCTCCATCCTTATCGCTGCTGCCAATGTTGAGGATCTCGCATACTCCAAACGGGAAACGATCGAATCTGCCACCTCCTGACGGGGCGTACGAGGATAGTAGGCCTCCTCCGAAGTATCGTTCAGCACCTTATTGATCCAAGGCACATCGCCATACTTGGAGATCAGCTCCATGTACCAATAGGAGTGGAAAAAGTAGCCAACGGAACGCCAGTGCTTCTTCCCCGTCTCATTCAGGGAGGAACAACCATCGAGGTGGCTCAACATGATGTTCACCATGCGAGGATAGGAGAAATCCCAATTCTTAGAGCTATTCGTCACTGTGACGGTCTGATAAGCATAGGGATTCTGGATGTTATCGCGAGTGGTCATGAGCCCTGCATAATAGTCCCCATAGAAGGAGCCATAGTAGTAGGAGTTGCCACAGAAATTGGAGGTGATCCGGTTATCCGTGAAAAGGTTGTAGCACTGATACATGTAGGCCTTGAAGTTGTCATAGGTCTGGAATGCGTTCTCCTCGGTCAACGAAGTGACGGGATTCTTTTCCAAGAAATCGTCATTGCAGGCCACGAGCGTCGATGCGATGGCGAAAGCAGTTGCTATATTCTTTAATTTCATCTTGTTTGTGTTTTTAGAATGAGACATTAGCGCCAAATGACCATGTGCGATAGAAGGGATAAGACCAGCTCATGCTCTCCGGGTCATAGCCATTAGGCAGAGAGGTGAAAGTAGCCAGATTCTCGCAAGAGACGTAGAGACGCACCTTGCTGAGCATCACCTTGCGCACCCATGCCTGCGGCAACGTATAGGCCAAAGTGAGGTTCTTCACACGCAGATAGGCCGCATGCTGGAGATACTTGTCACTCACACGTGCATTGGAGGCGGCATTGCCTCTCTGTCCATAAACCCTATAAAGCTCACAATTGGGGTTCTTCGCCACCATGTAATCCGGACTTTCCGGGTCGTAGCTCTTGGCCTGCCAGAAGTCTGTCTGGTTGGCATAGAGCGGGAAGAAAGCGCCACCATCCGTGCTTGCCCCACCGAAGGGGAAGATGGAGGTCCCATTCAACACATAGTCACGCTTGCCGACACCCTGCAACATCACGCTCAGATCAAACCCTTTCCAGTTCACACCCAGGTTGGCTCCAAACTGGAGGCGAGAGGCATTGTTACCAATGATCTTCCGATCGCCCGGATTGAGATTCGTATTCTCTCCAGCGGTGATGACACCGTCACCATCCAAATCCTTGAACTTCACATCGCCCGGCTGCACGGTGAAACCGTTGATGCTCGTCACGCCCTCTTTGAGCACCCACTGGCCAAGCTTAGCCTTCTCCAGGTCAAAGTCATCGATGGCATAAAAACCATCTGCTTCGTAGCCCCAGATCTCACCGAATCGCATACCTTCGTAGTAGTAGTTCAGGTTACCTGTCTCATTATTATATTTGGTGATTTTGGAACGGTGATCATACAGATTGAAACCGATTTGATAGCCTACTTCTCCGATGCGATCCCGCCAATTGACTGCCAGCTCCCAGCCTTTCGTCACCATATCGGCCACGTTTTGCAAGGGTGCGCTCGCACCTACCGTAGAAGGAAACTCCACACCGCTCGACAACATACCCTCCGTCACACGCTTATACCAATCGAACGTAGAGGTAAGGCGGTTACCAAAAAGATTGACATCCAAGCCGATGTCAGTGGTCTTGACCTTCTCCCACGTATAGTTCGCACGGATCAGTCCCGGTATCGTGAAATAGGTCACCTTGCCTCCCTTGTTGATCCACAGATTGCCCTCAGAGATGTTCATCGTGGCAAGATAGCCATAGGGTTGGATATTCTGATTACCGATCTGTCCGTATGAACCACGCAGTTTCAGCTCGTCTAACCAGTTGTTTGTCTAATCCATGAACCGCTCATTGTCTAATCTCCAACCCACGGAAAAAGAGGGGGAAAAAGCGAATCGGTTGGATTTCGGGAACTTGGAGGAACCATCATAACGTCCGTTGAAGGTGAACAGGTAGCGATTGTCGAAGTTATAGGTCAATCGACCGAACCCACCACGGATGGCATACTCTGAATAGGTGTCGCTGATCGTCTTGAGACCTTGTGCCGCACCCAATGAGGGTACGTTAGGAGCCGCTTGTCCCTCCGCCGAGACATTGACCTTCGCCTCTGAGTAGCTCTCTTGGTTGAATCCGAGCATAGCACCCAGTGTATGCTTGCCCAACGTCAGGTCATAGTTGGCGTAAAGGTTCAAGGCATTGTATTTCGTGACCGCCGTATTGATCGTGTATTTATCCCGAGTCGGATCTAACGGACTGGTACGAACCGCCAACTGCACATCGGCATAGGTTGTCACGCCCGTATAGTCCTTGTACTTGTAATTGGTCTCGTTATAGGTATATTCACCTGTGATTGTCCAGCCTTCCAATGGCTTGAGAATGGATTTTAGCTGGATGCGAGGAATCGAGTTGTCTGTTCTCGACGTAGGTGCACAGAGCAAGGCGTTGCGTGGGGAGTCGATAATGAGATCCTCTTCCCGGCCCAAAATCTCACCTGGCATGTAGCCTTCCGGATATCAGCTGATGAGGCGAGTGGTATAGGGATCACGCAAGGAATTGGAGGCTGCTGTCTGCTTAGTGTTGGTATAGAAGATGGTCGCCTCCTGCGTGTACCACTTGGCCACATCGGCAGAGACGAAGGCATTGATCACCTTGCGGATATACCTGTCCTTATTAGTAACATGGGGCCATCCTCAGTAGAATAGTTGCCAGAAAGACGGAAACGCACCTTGTCAGTACCACCAGACAGAGAGATATTATGGTTGTTCAAGAAACCTGTACCCAAGGCATTGGCAGAGGGATTGCCCTCCTTCAGGTAATAGACCTTATCCCCTTCGGCGAAGATACCATTCTCTCGGACTCCCTGCAAGGTGCCTGTTTGGTACTGCTGGAGCAACTCTTTCCAACGGCTGATGTCGCCATTGCCCGCCCAATACTGGGTAGAGAAACCAGCCTCCTCATAGGCGGCGATATAATCGGTCAAAGCGGCTTGCTCCGGGTGGTTGATGGCTCTTTCCCAACCCAGATTGAAGCCATAGTCGATATTGATTTTAGTCTCTCCTTTGGGACGCTTGGTAGTGACCAAAATCACACCACAAGCTGCCCGTGCACCATAGATCGCCGCCGAGGAGGCATCCTTCAAGACCGATACGCTCTCGATGTCGTCCGGGTTCAAGGCACTGAGATCGCCCTCTACATTGTCGATTAAGACCAATGGTGAACCGCCATTGATGGAGAGTGTACCACGGATGTTGAACGATTTTTGCTGTCCGGGACCTGATGCACCCGATACGACCAAACCGGGCATCGCACCCTGCAAAGCCGCTGCCGCATTGATCACGGGACGATCGCCCAATACATCTGCCATCTTGACTTGCGAAACAGCACCGGTCAAATCCACCTTTTTCTGGGTACCGAAACCGACCACGACTACATCATCCAGCATCTGTGTGTCCTCCGCCAATGTAATTTGGAGAGGCAGGCCATTCCAGACCACTTTTTGGGAAAGATAGCCCACATAGGAGACCACAAGTAAGCTGCCCTGGCGCACATCCCTCAACGATAAATGACCATCATTTATACAACTTGTCCTATAACTAACTCGTTGCAAATGATAGCACAACTTGATCTACATTTCTCTGAATTATATTCGTTTTTTTTATAAAGATTAGCATTTCCGCTGGTCATCGAAGCAACACCATGACCTGAATAGGGCCGTGCGCTCCAAAGACCAAGGCCTGCTCAATGTCCGCTGTCTTGGAGGGACCGGACATGAAGACGCCATAACCATAATCCTCCTTAGTGGTCAAGCAATAAGCCTCATTCATGGTGTTTACCAGTTTGGTTTTATCCAACAGGATAACTAAGGCATTGGAAATGAAATAGAGTCCCTTATGACGTACCATACGGGGAATCCATACCGCTGCATTCTCCGCCACGCCAAACTCTCCCGTTATGACCGCTAAATCGGTGCCATTCAACATGCGGGGATCTTCCACCTCATCCGGATTAAAGGTCGCACAGGTGATCTCCGGTAGGTTGGAGGCAATTCGCTTGGCATCTGGAAATTCTCTGCGTATCACGGCATTCACCTCCTCACCCGGTTGCAACTCAACTGCCTTTCCTCCTGCAGCAGCTAATACTTCGGCAAAGGTCTTCAACTTATCGGGATATACGATCGTCTCGATGGCCGAAAGATCAGGCATCTCTTGACGTGCGCCCGTGTTTCGACGGATGTTAGCTAATATCGTTTCTTTACTACTCATTTCACTTCGTTTTTCTTCCACATTTCATTAAAAGAGCACTTTGCAAAGGCAGGCAATTCTCGTCCCCTACCCCAGGCGTTGACGGAACTATAGACCAAGAAGCGTGGCATGTGATTCGCCAACGGCGCAAACTTCAAGGCGGTGTTGAACAACATCGGACGATCCATCACGACCTTCATGCCCCATGAGAGCCATTTCTTCTCTGGATTGGCTACCCCGTAACGATCCAACGCTTGCCGCCAACGATAGATCTGCTCCCCTAAGTCCACCTTTGCTGGACAGACATTCGAACAGGAGAGGCAAAGGGAACAGGCAGAGACATTGTCCGCATAGCGTCTGGGATCGCGCAACATACCTAAATTGATACCGATCGGACCGGGAATGAAATAGGTATAGGAATAACCACCACTCCGCCGATAGACCGGACAGGTATTCATACACTGTCCACAACGGATGCAGTTGAGCGTGCGCACATGATCTGGCTTCGCCAAGATCTCGCTCCGGCCATTATCCACAATAATGATATGAAAGGCTTGTCCCTCCGCTGGGCGACGATAATGCGAGGTGTAGGAGGTAATCGGCTGTCCGGTACCTGAACGAGCCAGCAGACGAGTAAAGACACCCAACGACTCTAAGTTAGGCACGATCTTCTCCATACCAAACGTAGCGATATGCACCTTCGGGAATGAGGTACACATATCCGCATTACCCTCGTTGGTACAAACCACGATCTCACCCGTAGAGGCAACGGCGAAGTTCGCTCCCGTCAAGGCCGCATCCGCATGCAGGAATAGCTCTCTCAAGTTACGACGGGCCGCATGGGTCAGATAGGTCGGGTCGAAATTGCCCTTCTCCGTGTGCATCTCCCGCTCCATCATCTTGCCGATCGCCTCCCGCTTGATATGGATGGCGGGCATCACGATATGGCTCGGCTCCAATTTCATCAACTGCAAGATACGCTCACCCAGGTCAGTCTCTACCACGTCGATCCCCTGCTCCATCAAGTAGGGATTCATGTGACACTCCTCGGTCAGCATGGATTTACTCTTCACCAACCGCTGCACCTTGTGCTCCTTCAAGATGTCGAGCACAATGCGGTTATGCTCCTCCGCATCCTTCGCCCAATGGACGATAGCTCCATTGGCTGTCGCATTCCGCTCGAACTCCTCCAAAAGTGTGTCCAAATGGCTGTTGGAATAGTTCTTGATGGCAGAGGCCATATCTCTCAGCCGCTCCCACTCAGGGATCGAACGGCTCATCTTATCTCTTTTCGCACGCACCATCCAGAGCGTATTGTCGTGCCAAACCTCATTTTCTTTGTTGGCCAAGAACTCATTTGCAGCTATCGCATGTCGTGTACTCATAATCCGGAAGCTAAAATTTGTACGATGTGAATAGTCTTGATTGGGAGTTCCTCCCGTTTGATCACTCCCTCCATGTGCATCAAGCAGGAGCTATCCGCCCCCGTGATGTATTCAGCGCCTGTGCTGAGGTGATCCATCACCTTGTCATGCCCCATGCAGGTAGAAATAGCCGGTTCTTCCACGGCAAACATACCGCCAAAGCCGCAGCACTCATCCACCCGTTTCGGCTCAAAGACCTCAATGCCTTTCACCAAGCCCAGCAGATCACGCAACTTAGAGGCGTAGGGGACGTTACGCTCGCTCGGCGTGGAAAGTCCCAACTCACGCACCCCGTGGCAACTGTTGTGAATGCTGACCTTGTGCGGGAAGAGCGCCGGCAACGCCGTGGGTTTCACCACATCATGGATAAACTCACAAATGTCATAGATCTTACGGCTATTCTGGCAAACGTGCCCCGCTTGCTCCAAGATATGCGGATGGTTCTCCTTGACAAAGGCCACGCAACTGGCCGAGGGGCCTACCACATAATCATAAGTCTCGAAAAGCCGCTCCATGCGAAGCGCTAAATCGGTCGCCTTGTCTTGATAGCCGGCATTTGCCATCGGCTGGCCACAACAAGTCTGATCCAACGGATAGTCCACGTCCAACCCTAAATGGCGCAATAATTTATAAGCGGCCACCCCGACCTCGGGATAGACCGCATTGATATAACAGGGAATAAATAGTCCGATTCTCATAAACTTCATGCAATTAAAGCGAAGCACGCACACGGCTCAGCGTCTCCGGCGTCATTTGTAAATAGGAAGCAATGCAAGAGAGTGGCGCACGCTGCACGATCTCCGGATGCTCTTTCAAGAGGCGCATATACCGCTCGTTGGCCGACTCAAAACGCAAGGAATCCGCTTTATTCTGAGAGAGGATCAGTGAATTTTCCAACAAGCCGCGGTAAACCTGCTCGATCTCGAAATGGGTAGCACACAAAGCCAACAGTGGATCATGGGGAATCCCATAGATCACTGTCGGCTCCAATGCCTCTACCAACAGGCTGGTAGGTTGCTGACGCAAGAAACTCTCGATGCAGATAAACACACTTCCCTCGCAAGAGAAATGCTCTGTCATCTCCTTGTTGTTCTTGTAATAGAACTGGCGTACCATGCCTTGATGCACATACCCCAGTTCATGGCAAATCTCGCCTTGGTTTAACCACAGCGCCCCCTTCTTCAATTCTCGACGGACTAAAATAGCCGCAAATCGTTCTAACGATACGTCACTCAACGGATAGGTCTGAGCCGAGAGCCGACGTGCGATCATGATAGCATCATCCATACTCTTGATTGCTTTGTTTTAGGACGCAAACTTACAATAAATTATTTATACTCCTGCCAGCTCTTGATGCGAATATCGTCAATACTCAAGTTGCAGAAGGCCGTGATAAAGGCACTGGCCAAACGTGCGTTGGTAATCAACGGGATATTTAGGTCAATCGCGGCACGACGAATCTTGTAGCCGTTATCCAACTCTCCAGCGGAAAGATCACGCGGGATATTCACCACCAAATCAATCTGTTTCTGGTGCAACATGCTCAACGCCTGTGGTTCACCCTCCTCGCTCGGCCAATAGACCAAGGTACTGGGGATGTTGTTCTCCGTCAGGAAACGATGCGTACCGCCTGTCGCAAACAGGTTGTAGCCCTTAGCGGCCAGCAACTTCGCTGCATCCAGCATTGCTACCTTCTGCTTGGGCGTACCGGTAGAGAGCAGGATATTCTTCGCCGGGATGCGCTGGCCCACAGCCAACATACTGGTCAATACCGCCTCGGAGACATCGTCGCCTAAGCAGCCAACCTCACCCGTAGAAGCCATATCGACACCCAAGACCGGATCGGCTTTCTGCAAACGGTTGAAAGAGAACTGAGAGGCCTTGATGCCCACATAATCGAGATCAAACTCGTTCTTGTTGGGTTTCTCCACCTTCAAGCCTAACATGATGCGGGTAGCCAATTCGATAAAGTTAATCTTCAACACCTTGCTTACGAAGGGGAAGGAACGGCTGGCACGTAAGTTGCACTCAATCACCTTGATCTCGTTGCCCTTCGCCAAATACTGGATATTAAAGGGGCCGGAGATATTCAACTCCTTGGCGATCTGCTTACTGATACGCTTGATGCGACGCACCGTCTCCACATACAGCTTCTGTGCCGGGAACTGAATCGTCGCGTCACCGGAGTGTACGCCAGCAAACTCGATGTGCTCACTGATCGCATACATCACGATCTCGCCATGATCGGCCACGGCATCCATCTCCACCTCCTTGGCATGTTCGATGAACTGGCTGACCACCACCGGATGCTTTTGGCTGACATTCGCCGCCAACTTCAAGAAGCGCTCCAGCTCCTCCTGGTTGGAGCAAACGTTCATGGCGGCACCACTCAGCACGTAGCTGGGTCGAACCAAGACAGGGAAGCCCACCTCCGCTACGAAGCCATTGATGTCCTCCATCGAGGAGAGCTCCTTCCAACGGGGTTGATCGACACCGATCCGATCCAACATAGCGGAGAACTTCTCCCGATCCTCGGCGTTGTCGATGCTCTTGGCCGTCGTACCCAAGATGTTGACATGCTGCTCATCCAAACGCATCGCTAAGTTATTCGGGATCTGACCACCGGTAGAGACGATCACGCCATGCGGATTCTCCAGCTCCAGAATATCCATTACCCGCTCAAAGGTCAACTCATCGAAATAGAGTCGATCGCACATATCATAATCCGTCGAGACGGTCTCCGGGTTATAGTTGATCATGACGGAGCGATAGCCCTCCTTACGGATCGTATTCAACGCCTGCACACCGCACCAGTCGAACTCCACGGAGCTACCGATACGATAGGCACCCGAACCTAACACCACAATCGAACGGTGGTCGCCCGTATAGGTCACGTCATGCTCGCTGCCGCTGTAGGTCAAATAGAGGTAGTTGGTCTGTGCCGGATACTCCGCTGCCAAGGTGTCGATCTGCTTCACCACCGGCAGGATGCCATGCTCCTTGCGGAACTGACGCACCAACATCGAGCCACGCTCAGGATCTCCATCCAAGCCAATCGCACGAGCGATCTGGAAGTCGGAGAAACCTTGGATCTTCGCTGTCCGGATCAACTCCGGATTGATGCGCCAACGCTGAATCCCCTTCATATCGAAGGCATGCAGCTCCTTGGAGGTCTGCATAATATCGTACAGCTTCTGGAGGAACCAACGATCGATCTTCGTCAGTTCATAAATCTGATCGACGGTATAACCCGCACGGAAAGCTTTTGAGATCACGAAGATGCGGCGATCCGTAGGCTCATGCAACGCCTTATCGATGTCGGGAATTACCAACTCCTTGTTCTCCACAAAGCCGTGCATACCCTGCCCGATCATGCGCAAGCCCTTCTGCAACGCCTCCTCGAAAGTACGGCCAATCGCCATCACCTCGCCGACTGACTTCATGCTGGAGCCTAACTCACGCGCTACGCCGTGGAACTTACCCAAGTCCCAACGAGGGATCTTGCAGACTACATAATCCAAGGCTGGCTCAAAGAAAGCGCTGGTGGTTTTCGTCACGGAGTTCTTCAAGTCGAACAGGCCGTAGCCCAAGCCCAACTTCGCTGCCACGAAGGCCAAGGGATAGCCGGTCGCCTTGGAAGCCAAAGCAGAGGAACGAGACAGGCGGGCATTCACCTCGATCACCCGATAATCCTCGCTCTCCGGGTCGTAGGCATATTGCACGTTACACTCACCCACGATACCGATATGGCGAATGATGCGGATCGCTAACTCACGCAATTTATGGTAGTCGGTATTGCTCAATGTCTGGGAGGGAGCAATCACGATCGACTCACCCGTATGGATGCCGAGTGGATCGAAGTTCTCCATGTTGCAGACCGTGATACAGTTGTCGAAACGGTCGCGCACCACCTCATACTCTACCTCTTTCCAGCCTTTCAAACTCTTCTCGACCAACACCTGCGGAGAGAAAGAGAAGGCCTTCTCCACCAACGTGTTCAGCTCCTCCTCATTGTCGCAGAAGCCAGAGCCCAAGCCACCCAACGCATAGGCGGCACGCACGATCACCGGATAGCCCAATGCCGCAGCAGCCCGACGAGCATCCTCGGCATTCTCCACCGCCTCGCTCTTGATCGTCTTCACGCCAATCTCATCCAGCTTATGCACGAAGAGCTCGCGATCCTCCGTGTCCATGATGGCCTGCACCGGCGTACCCAGCACCTTGACGTTGTATTTCTCCAAAACTCCTCCTTGGTAGAGCGCCACACCGCAGTTCAGCGCAGTCTGTCCACCGAAGGCCAGCAGGATGCCATCCGGACGCTCCTTCTCGATCACCTTCTCCACAAAGAAGGGAGTTACCGGAAGGAAATAGACCGCATCAGCCACGCCCTCAGAGGTCTGCACAGTCGCGATGTTAGGGTTGATCAGAATGGTCTGGATACCCTCCTCGCGGATCGCTTTCAACGCCTGGCTACCGGAATAGTCGAACTCGCCTGCCTCACCGATCTTCAAGGCACCGGATCCAAGCACCAGGACTTTCTTTATATTTTCTTTCATGATCTCTTTTTTTTCTGTTTATCCAAGTAAAGCCGCAAACTTATCGAACATAAACTCCGTGTCCAACGGGCCGCTGCATGCCTCCGGGTGGAACTGCGAGGAGAAGAAAGGCTTCGTCTTGTGGCGAATGCCCTCGTTCGTGTCATCGTTCATATTGACGAAGAGCGGCTCCCACTCCTCGCCCAACGTAGCGCTGTCCACAGCATAACCATGATTCTGGCTGGTGATGAAACACTTCTCCGTACCCACCATACGCACCGGCTGGTTATGGCTGCGATGTCCGTATTTCAACTTATAGATCGTAGCGCCACCGGCCTTGGCCAGCAACTGGTTGCCCATACAGATGCCACAGATCGGCTTGTCGCCGCCCAACGCCTGACGGATATTCAGCACAGCCGCCTCGCAGGTATCGGGATCGCCCGGACCATTGCTCAGGAAAAGGCCATCAAAAGGAAGCACATTGAAATCGTAATTCCAAGGCACACGGATCACAAATAGATCTCTCTTCAACAAGCAACGGATGATGTTATGCTTCACGCCGCAGTCTAACAGCACCACACGCTTCTTGCCCGCACTGTTCACGGCAGCGATCTCCTTTTCGCCGAAAGCGTCGGTCGGGAAACGGCGGCTCTCCCCATCGGGCGTATAGCAGATGATCTCCTTGCAAGAGACTTTATCCACATAGTTCACCTCGCCATAGTGCGCCTCCGCCGGCTGCTCGTCGATGCCCTCTAACAGGATGCGCCCCATCATGACGCCATGCTCACGCAATTTCTTGGTTAGCGCACGGGTGTCGATACCGGTAATGCCGGGGATATGCTCCTCTTTGAGCCAGTCGCCCAAGCTGCATTGCGCGTTCCAGTGGCTGTACTCGGGGCTGTAGTCGCTGACGATGATCGCCTCCGCATGGATCTTCTCGCTCTCCATGAAGGTAGAGATTCCATTCGGTGCGAAATCACGTGGCGGCACGCCATAGTTGCCCACCAAGGGATAGGTCAAAACCATCAGCTGTCCGGCGTAGGAGGGATCCGTGAGGCTCTCCGGATAGCCGGTCATAGCGGTATTGAAGACGACCTCTCCCGCTACGGGACGCTCATAGCCAAAAGAGCGGCCCTCGAAACGTGTACCGTCGTCGAGGATTAAAGTTGCTTTTCTATTCATCTGCATAGCATCTATCTGTTGTGTCATTTTACTAAATAATCATCTTCCATGTAATTGATAAAGGCCTGGTTGACCATGCGTGTACCGCCCGGCGTAGGGTAATCGCCACTAAAATACCAGTCGCCCGGGTGATCGGGACAAGAGGCGTGCAACCCCTCCAAGGTCTGATAGACAATCTCTACCTTGGCCTTCGTGCCCTTGGGCGTAAGCAGCTCGACCATCTTCGCCGAAATCTCCTTATCGGTGAAGGGCGCATAGATCTCCTTCACATAGTTCACCAAGGTCTCCGGCTCCTCGCGCTGTTGCTGCTTCGCCTTGCGGTAGGCCTCCAACAGCACCTCCGCCATACCTCGCTCACGCAACAGAGCTACCGCCGCCTTGAAGGCGATAAACTCATTCATGCGCGACATGTCAATGCCGTAATAATCGGGATAGCGCACCTGCGGCGAGGAACTGACAATCACGATCTTCTTTGGATGCAGGCGATCCAAGATGCTGATGATGCTCTGCCGCAAGGTCGTGCCTCGCACGATACTGTCATCAATCACCACCAGATTGTCCACATAGGGCTCGATGCTGCCATAGGTAATGTCATAGACGTGGGCGGCCAGGTCATTACGGCTGTTACCCTCGGCGATGAAAGTACGCAGCTTGATATCTTTGATCGCTACCTTCTCGCAGCGCACCCGCATGGAGAGGATCTGCTCCAACTCCTGCTCCTGCAAGAGGTGACTCCGGTCGGCGATCCACTCCTTTTTCAGCTTGTTGAGGTAGTTGTTCAACCCCTCCTGCATACCGAAGTAGGCCACCTCGGCGGTATTGGGGATGAACGAGAAGACCGTATGGTTGAGGTCATGATCAACGGCACGAAGAATCGGCTCCACCAAGTTCTCACCCATCCGTTTTCTCTCTTTATAAATATCAACGTCGCTACCCCGAGAGAAATAGATCCGCTCAAACGAGCAGGCACTATTGGTTTTGGGAGCCACGATCTGCTCCGTGCGCCACTCGCCTCGCTTATTGATGAAGATCGCCTCGCCCCGGTTCAACTCATGGATCTCCTCCACATGTACGTTCATGACAGTCTGGATCACGGGGCGCTCCGAGGCCAGCACGACGATCTCATCGTCGGCGTAGTAGAAAGCGGGACGAATGCCCCACGGATCACGTACGCTAAACGACTCGCCACTGCCGGTAATGCCACAAATCACGAAACCACCGTCCCAGGTCGGCACGCAACGGCGCAACACATTCGACAGATCCACGTGCTGCTCGATCGCCTGCGTAATCTCCATGCCTTTCAGGCCCTCGCCTTCATAATGCTGATACAGCCGCTCCACCTCGCGATCCAAGCGGTGGCCGAGTTGCTCTAACATGATGTAGGTGTCTGCGTATTTGCGGGGATGTTGTCCTATGGCTGTGATTTCTTCAAATATCTCATGAACGTTGGTTAAGTTGAAGTTGCCACAAACGGCGAGGTTCTTTGCGCGCCAATTATTGCGCCGTAAAAAGGGGTGGATGTAAGAGATACCGGATTTTCCGGTGGTACTGTATCGGAGGTGTCCCATGTAAAGCTCTCCGGCGAAAGGTAGGTTGGCTTTGGCGAAATAGGGATCATTCAATTGTTCGGGAGGTAAATCCCGGTAGTGCTCGTGTACGTTGGCAAATATCTCGGTGATCGCCCCGGTTCCCAAGGCGCGCTCGCGGAACATGTATTCCTCTCCGGCATTTGCCTCTAACTTCACGCAGGCTAAACCTGCTCCTTCCTGCCCTCGGTTATGCTGCTTTTCCATCAGCAAATAGAGCTTATTTAAACCATACATCCAACTACCGTATTTCACGTGGTAATATTCCAGCGGTTTCAGCAATCGGACCATGGCCACGCCACATTCGTGCTTCAAGACTTCCATATGTTGAATCAACTTTTTTGATTTTGGACGCGAAGATATAGACTATTTTGAATCGAACAGCAAAAAGATTCGTTTTTCTCAAACAAATAATCTATATTTGCGAAAAACTTTGAATACACAATCAAAAAGCAAATAATAGCATGTTAGATCTGACACATTTCACCCCGTGGAGCCTCTTTACCGACCTGGGATTTGTCTCCATTTTACTATTGATCGGAAAAATCATTCGCGTGAAAGTCAAGCTCATTCAGCAGCTTTTCATACCACCCAGCCTCATCGCCGGCCTTTTGGGTTTAACCTTTGGCCCCAACGGATTGGGTTGGATTCCCCTATCGAGCGAGATCGGCACCTATGCGGCGATCCTGATCGCCTTGGTGTTTGGTGCGCTGCCCCTCTCCTCGCCCAACGTCTCCATGAAGGAGATCAGCGAGCGGGTGGGTCCCATGTGGGCATTCGCGCAAATCGGCATGTTGCTGCAATGGGGCTGCATGGGCCTGTTCGGTCTCTTTGTGATCAAATTGATCTGGCCGGATCTTAACGATGCGTTCGGCATTATGCTCTCCACCGGTTTCTATGGCGGGCATGGCACGGCGGCGGCCATCGGTGCCGCTTTTGAGCGTTTCGGGTGGGATGAGGCACGCAGCTTGGCGATGACCACGGCCACGGCGGGGGTTGTCTTCGCGATCATCGGAGGATTGCTCATGGTGAAATGGGCGGCCAAGCACAAACAGACCGCTTTTATCGCCGACTTCGACGACCTGCCCGAGGAGCTGCGCAGCGGATTGCTGCCCGAGGACAAGCGTGACTCCATCGGCGAGGCGACCACCTCCTCCATCTCTATCGACTCCCTTACTTTCCACATGTCGCTCGTCTGCATGGTCGCCTTCTTCGGCTATTTGGTGAGTCAAGGGGTGAAGCTCTATTATCCCCAGTTAGAGCTGCCGGTGTTTAGCTGCGCCTTCGTGATCGGTCTTTTGTTGAAGAAGGGATGCGACCAGACCAAGGTCTCCCGCTATATCAATCCGCAGACCACCCAACGTCTCAGCAGCTCCTTCACGGATATGCTGGTAGCCTGCGGTGTAGCCTCCATCAAGTTAGGCGTGATCGTGAAATACGCCGTTCCGTTGATCGTGCTGTTGCTGGCCGGAACGCTGATCGTCTTCATCATCACCTTCTATTTTGGCCGTCACCTCAGTCACAACTATTGGTTTGAGCGCACCATCTTCGCGTGGGGTTGGTGGACGGGCACCATGGCGATGGGTATCGCCCTCCTGCGCATTGTCGATCCGAAACTGTTCAGCAAGGCGATGGATGATTACGCGATGGCTTACCTGCCCATTGCCCCCATCGAGATCTTGCTGATCACCTTTGTACCCATCCTCTTTGTCAACGGCTTCGGTCTCTGGCTCTCCTTGGGTTGCGTTGTGCTCTCCGCCCTCATCCTCCTGCTTGCCTGGCATATGAAATGGTGGGTAAATAAGAATTAGGTATCAACCAAGCATTTGAAATAATCGGCCTAAGCCGGTGAACGTTAAGCGAAGCGACAGAAGCGAGCGATCAGAAGATCCGCTGTTTGAGCGCAGCGAGTTTCGGATCTTCAGCGAGCGGAGGGAGCGGAGTAGTGAAGCGGGTTCAGCCTTGAACTTTTGGTTACTTTTCTTTCAAGAGAAAAGTAACAATAATAAGAAAAGAAATGAAACGAATCATCATCATCGGAGCGACCTCGGGCATCGGCCATGAGGTAGCCAAACATTATATAAAGGAAGGCTACCAAGTAGGTGTGGCCGGACGACGCTTGGAGCGACTGGAAGCACTGCAAGCGATCGCCCCCACCCAAGTACATATTCAACCGATCGACGTGACGGCGAAAGCCGCCCCTGCGCAGCTGTCGGCGCTCATCGAAAAGCTGGGCGGCATGGACATTTTCCTGCTCTGCTCCGGCATCGGCCATCAAAACCGCTGCCTCTACCAAGCCATCGAGATGGACACCATCGAGACCAACGTGAAGGGTTTTACCCGCATGGTGCTGGCAGCCTACCACTATTTCTCCGGACATGGCGGCGGACACATCGCCGTGATCAGCTCCATCGCCGGCACGAAAGGACTGGGTGTAGCCCCCTCCTATTCCGCCACCAAATGCTTCCAAAACTGCTACATCGACGCCTTGGCGCAACTCAGCCGGATAGAACAAAGGCCGATCTCCTTCACCGATATTCGTCCCGGCTTCGTGAGAACGGCCCTGCTCAATGATGGGCTTCATTACCCCATGTGTCTCTCGCTGCGGTATGCGACTCGATTGATCGTGGAGGCGATCGACCGCCGAAAGCGCCGTGCCATCATCGACTGGCGCTATGCCCTCTTGGTCTTCTTCTGGCGGCTCATCCCCCACTGGCTTTGGGAACGACTGCCGATCGCCAACGGATAATCGCGTTTACTTCAGCACCTCACGCAAGGTCTCGTGCAAAGCCTCCTCGCGGATGTCCTTGGCGATGATCACGCCATTGGGATCAAGCAGCATGTTGGAGGGGATGGCACGCACGCCGTAGAGCGCGGGAATCTCCGAATCCCAGTATTTCAAGTCGGAGAGGTGCGTCCAGGTCAGGTGATCGTCGGCGATACCCTTCAACCATTTCTCCCGGTTGTTATCCAACGAGATACCGATGATCGTGAAGTTCTTGTCCTTGTTCTCCTCGTAGGCCTTCACCACGTTCGGATTCTCCCGGCGGCAAGGCGGGCACCAAGAGGCCCAGAAGTCGAGCAGCACATATTTCCCTCGGAAATCAGCCAAGGAAACGGAAACACCAGCCGTGTCGGGCAAGGAGAAGTCGGGCGCTACCTGGCCGATCTGCACCTTCTCTAAGCGGGCGATGATGGCATCCAAATCCTGCACGTAGGGCGATGTAGCCAATGCCGGAGCCAGTTTTGCACGGGTGGCCTTCAGCTGATCCAACGGCAACTGATAGGTGAAGTAACGATAGAGGTAGAAGGCGGCCGCCGGATTGTCGGGGTATTGGCTCACCAAGCTGTCAATGCTGAAGCCCGGGGCGAACACCTTCTCGGCATTCCCAAGGAACAGGTCGTTCACCGCAGAGCCTTTCACGCTTAACGACTCCCCCTCCTTCGTCATCGATACCTCCATCGGCACGTTCTCCAAGAAGAGCTGCGCCGGCCAATCCATCTCCTCCGTTGCCAAGCCATAGAGCAACGGCTGCTCGACGGTTCCCTCGAAGGTGAACTTGCCCTCTTTCACCTCGGCGGTATCGACATCGAAAAACATTTTATTGCGAAATACCTTCAGGAAGACTTTCCCTGTCGGCATGTCGGCTACTTCGCCCTTGATCACATATCCCTTGGGTGCCTCTTGGCATCCCATCGCTAACAGCAACGATGCTAATAGCGCTACGCCTAATCCTTTCATCTTTCTTTTTGCTTTAAAGTGTTTATTGGCCGCAAAGATAGGATTGTTACTTTTCTCTTGAAAGAAAAGTAACCAAAAGTTCAAGGCTGAACCTGCTTCGCTACTTCGCTCCTTCGGCTCGCTGAAGATCTGAAACTCGCTTCGCTCAAACAGCAGATCTTCTGATCG
>OBLI01001905.1_pt1 | contig 19035 bp, 17 predicted proteins | sample 1519701 | NCBI WGS metagenome assembly OBLI01 (sample SAMEA3663005, study PRJEB22513) | pig gut metagenome | biome: pig gut; feature: pig-associated habitat; material: faeces | place: France | collected 2012
TCGACACCGGTCTTTTCCTTGTTGAGCTCGCTGCGCTCAAAGTCGGACTTCTTGGCAGCCTCGGCTACATAGGCGTTGACCTCGTCGGCGTTCTCGATCATGCTCTGCCACTTGGTGACATACTCATGCTCGGGAGAAAGGACCATGTATGTTGCACCAAACAGCGTGTCGGGACGGGTGGTGTAGACAACGATGTCGTCGCCTGCGGTGGTCTTAAAGGTGACCTCGGCGCCAGTGGAGCGGCCGATCCAGTTTTTCTGCTGGATCTTTACACGCTCGATGTAATCCAGATCGTCCAGATCGTCGATAAGACGCTGGGCGTACTTTGTGATGGCGAGCATCCACTGGCTTTTTTCCTTGCGAACGACCTCGCTGCCGCAGCGCTCGCAAACGCCGTTTACGACCTCTTCGTTTGCAAGCACGCACTTGCAGCTGGTGCACCAGTTGACGGGCATGGTCGATTTATATGCAAGACCATGCTTGTACATCTGCAGGAATATCCACTGCGTCCACTTATAGTACTTGGGGTCTGTGGTGTCAACGCAGCGATCCCAGTCGAATCCATAGCCCAGCATCTTGAGCTGGCTTGTGAAGTTTGCAATGTTGTTCTTTGTAACTATGGCCGGATGGATGTGGTTCTTGATGGCGTAGTTTTCCGTGGGCAGGCCGAAAGCGTCAAAGCCGATGGGGAACAAAACATTGTAGCCCTCCATCCTCTTTTTGCGGGTGACGATATCCATGGCAGTGAACGGTCTGGGGTGACCGACATGCAATCCCTGACCCGAGGGGTACGGGAACTCGATCAGTCCGTAGAACTTGGGACGGGTCGTGTCGCCGGTTATGGCCGCATAGGGCTTGGTCTGCTCCCAATTTGCCTGCCACTTCTTTTCAATTGCCGTAAAATCGTATTTCATTTTCAATTACTCCCTTATAGTTTTTATTCGTCCGAACGCCCCTTAGCAGGGGCCTATAAGGGATGAGAGATCGATCTCCTCGGCGTCGGACCAGAGCCTTTCGAGCTTATAGAAATCTCTTGCGTCCTCAGTGAATACATGAGCCACTACACAGCCGAAATCGAGCAGCACCCAGTTGCCGGAGCGGAAACCCTCACGGCGCAGGGGCGGCTCACCGGCCTCGCTCATCTGCTTATCGAGCTCATCGGTGAGTGACTTTATGTGTGTTGATGATGTGCCGGTGCAGATGACAAAATAATCGCACAAGGTCGTGAGCTTATCTGTCTTGAGCACCTTTATATCCTTACCTTTTTTGTCGCTGAGCGCCTTTGCGGCGACCTTTACGACTTCATCAGGCTGCATCATTATTATCTACATCCTTATCTTGAGTATTTGTATCGCTTGCATTGCCGCCGGTATAGTGAATGACCTGCGCAGAGGCCATGGGGTTAGACGAGCTGTACGACAGGAACGACTCTATGCCGTGATTGAGCTCACCCGTGGTGGAATAGAAATTGCCGTCCTTATACGAAACTATATCGACATTCTGCGTCGTGACCTCGGTCGTCCATGGGTTGATGTACTCGTTTACCATCTTGAGCCATGCGTCGATATCGGTGAACACATAGCTGTAGCCGAACACGCTGCCGGTCGAATACTTGGGCAGAGTCATGAACTTGATATCATCCTTGCTGAGCTTCAAAAACTCCTTGGCAAAGTAAATGATGTTCTCGGTGGTCATGTCGGTCTCCATATTGTCGGACACTATCTGCGCGACCTTAGATAGGTTGGGTACATTGCCGAGGGTGAGCATCTGATCTGCAAGCGCGCTCAGCAGCTTCTGCTGCATCTCGATACGCTGCAGGTCACCGCCTGCATACGAGCTTCTGAAGCGCATGACCTTGACAAAATCATCGCCGCTGAGGGTCTGAAGTCCCTTGTTGAGGTGGATGTGCAGATCCTGACGCTTGGAGTCATAGTTCATGTTGACGGGAAGGTCAAACTCAACGCCGCCGATGGCATCGACGACCTCGGCAGCCGCATCGATATTGACAAGGACATACTTATCCACGTCAAAGCCGAGCATGCTCTTGACAAGCTCCTGTCTCATGCTCTGAACAGGATCACAGTTATAATACGACGATCCCTCGACATTTTTATAATACGCTGCATAATGATATGCCGAATTTGCCTTCTTCACCTCATGCTGAATATTTATAAGCGTATCTCTGGGGATGCTGACGATATTCAACTTGTGGTTAACCGTGTCAAAGCTGCCGATCATGATGGTGTCGGTATTATTGCTTATCTGATCTGTACCGGCGACAAGGAAGGTATACACTCCGTCCTTTCTACCGTCAACATGGGGCTGGTCATCGTTTACGCCGCTCGGATCCGTATCGGGAGGGCTGATGACATACTCAAGCACGACATAGCCGATGCCCGCAAGAAGTGCAAGCGCCAGTAAGATTATGAGAATTATCTTGCCGGTCTTTTTCTTTTTGCCCTTTTTATTTCTTGCGGCAACGATCTCGTCAACGCTTTTGCCGGACGCCTCTGCCGGATCGTCGGCTATCTGTTCGGCGCTGCGAATGTTTTTAGCTGTTTTGCTGTGCTCCTCGGCGTGTCTCCCGCTCTTTTTGCTACCAAATAGCTTCATAATTATTATCCCTTCTGTTGTCTACAAGGATTAGGCCTTACTGCTCAAAAGGCTTGTACCACTCGTAGGCTTCAACGCTCGCAATATACGGCTCCTGACCATAGCTTCTTATGTCTTCAAGGCTCATTTTAAGCCCGAGTGCCATCGCTGCGTCCAGGTCTTCATACGCAAGGGCGCGCAGCTTTTCGACACCTTCAAAATCTCGGTTCGGCTCTATGTAGTCGGCCATATATATAATTTTCTCTAAAAGCGTCATATCAGCCTTGCCGGTGGTATGCCATCTGATCGCCTCATAAACTTCTTTGCATACATTGAAAAGCTCCTTAGCCATTGCAGCTCCTGTCTTTGCATGCAGCAGCTTAACGTTATGCTCCTCAATTGTATCGTTTATAATACCATACTTGTCGCACAATATCAATTGTTCCGGCAAAGAAAGTTTTTTTGTAATATCATGCAAAATTCCGGCCTCGGCCGCGTTCTCGGGATCCTCTCCCCAACGCTGTGCAAGCTTGACAGCTTCGCTCTCGCAACCGACAACATGTGCAACGCGATTGGGCTTTAGCATCGCATAAGCCTTACCGCGCAGCCAGTACAACTCGGGCTTTGCGTCATAGTCGCCGTTTGCGATTATTCGCTCATAGACCTTCTCCGGAAGGAACGATGCGCCCATCCTGCGGCAGAGCATGTCGCGTATATCCCTTGATGACATGGACTTCGGCTCATGGCGCAGCGGGATGATCTTCGCGCCGTACTCTTTTTTAAGATACTCAGCGTGGCGCAGCATCTCGGTCTCCTCGCCCTCGCTGCGGACAAACACCGCGAGCGTCAGCGTTTCAAGCAGGAATCTGAACATGTACCATTCCTCAAAGGTCACGAGCATGTCCGTACCCATGGCAAGGTAAAGCTCAGCGTCGGGGTGCTGCTGCTTAAGAAGCTCCACAGTCGTTGCAGTGTAGCTTTTGCCCTCGCGGTGCAGCTCCATATCGCTTATCTCGGCATTCGGAACATCGGAAAACGCAAGCTTTGTAAGCTCCAGGCGCTCGAGCGCGGTGGGACTTCCCTCTGCAAGCTCCTTGTGCGGCGGTATATTCGCCGGAATTATCAAAAGTTTATCCGGCTTAATCTGCTCGGATATGGTCATGGCCGCCTCAACATGACCGCAGTGCGGCGGATTGAAGCTTCCGCCGTAGATAACTATCTTCATTTCTTCTTATCTTTTACAAGAGCTATTTTAGGCTCTTTTGCATTCATCTTATACAGGACAAACTTGCTTCCTATCGTCTGCACAGTCTCGGCATCGCAGGCCTCGGCCAGTGCGTCGGCAGCCTCGCGGGCAGTCAGCAGGCTGTTTTCCAGCACTCTGCCCTTTATGAGCTCCCTTGCCTTGAGCGCATCCTTGACCTGAGTCAGGGTGTTTTCGCTGATGCCGCCCTTACCGATCTGGATTATCGTATCCTCTGTCATGGCAAGCCCTCTGAGCTGTGCCCTCTGCTTACTTGTCAGTGCCATTATATTCCCTCAGCTTTTTCTTAAAAATTTTGAGCGCATTGGCTCTGTGTGATATCTCGTTTTTAACTTCCGTACCGAGCTCGGCCATGCTCTTGTCATAGCCAGCCGGCATAAAAACAGGGTCGTAGCCGAAGCCGCCCTCACCCCTCGGGCTTAAAAGTATCTTGCCGGTGCATTCGCCCTCGCAGCGGATGATATCGCCGTTCGGGAAGATGCAGCAAATGCTTGAGACAAACTTTGCTCTTCTGTTCTCAACACCTTCAAGCTTTTTCAGCAGGTACTCGTACTTTTCCTTATCGCTTGCGTCGTGACCGCCGGGGGCATAGCGGGCGGAGTAAACGCCCGGCTCGCCGTTTAGAGCGTCGACCATCAGGCCGGAGTCGTCCGCGATTGCAGCAACTCCGGTTGCCTCGACGACGGCGGCTGCCTTGAGATAGGCGTTCTCGGCAAAGGTCGTGCCGGTCTCCTCGACCTCAAAGTTGCAGCCTGCTTCCCGCTGCGAGCAAAGCTCGATGCCCATGTCGGACAGTATCGCCTTGAGCTCACGGAGTTTTTTTGCATTGTTGCTTGCAAGTATCATTTTCACTTGAACAGCGCCTCCACAAATTCCTTGGGATCAAACGGGATAAGGTCGTCCATTCCCTCGCCCACGCCGACGAACTTCACCGGCAGCTTGAGCTCATGCGCGATGGCGAACACTATGCCTCCCTTGGCCGTGCCATCAAGCTTCGTGAGCACGATGCCGGTAATACCGGCGGTCTCGAGAAACTGCTTTGCCTGGATAAGGCCGTTCTGGCCGGTCGTTGCGTCGAGCACCATAAGGGTCTCTATATCTGCCTCCGGCAGCTCGCGGGAAACGACGCGGCTTATCTTATTAAGCTCGTTCATGAGGTTTGCTTTATTGTGCAGCCTGCCGGCTGTGTCGATGATAATTGTGTCAACATCTCTTGCCTTGGAGGCGCAGATGCTGTCATACACAACAGAGGCGGGATCGCTGCCCTCCTCGTGGCGGACGATATCCGCTCCAGAGCGCTCTGCCCAAATATTCAGCTGCTCGCCTGCGGCGGCGCGGAAGGTGTCGCCCGCGCAAAGCAGCACCTTTTTGTCGTCGGCTTTTAATCTTGCCGAGAGCTTGCCGATGGTCGTAGTTTTGCCGACGCCGTTTACGCCGACCATCAGGATGACCGAAGGCTTGGTCTCAAGCTTTAGTGAGGTGTCCATATCGCCGAGCATTTCGTGCATGTAGGCAACGAACGCCTTTTTTGCGTCTCTGCCCTTGTTTATCCTGTTGCGGTACAGGATGCGCTTATAGTCATAGAGTATCTTTGCGGTAGTCTCGCCGCCGACATCGGCCATGACGAGCATTTCCTCAAGCTCATCGTAAAAGTCCATGTCGTCCATATCATAGTTCTGGAAGATCTCTTCAAGGTCCTCAATATTTTTGCGGGTCTTCGTCAGTCCCGAAAACATCTTATCAAAAAAGCCCATCATTGCCTCCTTATCACTGATCGTTTTCTATCGAGCGCTGCGCCTGCTCAAGATCAAGCTCGATTATCTTTGAAACGCCCTTTTCCTGCATGGTGACGCCGTAAATGTGGTCGGCCTCCTCCATCGTACCGCGGCGGTGGGTGATGACGATAAACTGTGTTTTTTCACACATATTGCGCATGTACTCGGCATAGCGGATAACATTCGCTTCGTCAAGTGCAGCCTCGATCTCGTCCATGACACAGAACGGCGTGGGGCGCACCTTGAGTATTGCAAAGTACAGTGCAATAGCGACAAACGCCTTTTCGCCGCCGGACAGCAGGCTTATATTCGATACCGCCTTGCCAGGCGGCTGAACTTTAATTTCAATGCCGCATTCGAGCGGATTGTTTTCGTCCTCGAGCGTGAGCGAGGCTTTACCGCCGCCGAAAAGCTCAAGGAAGGTCTGCCGGAAGTTTTCGTCTATAAGCTTAAATTGCTGAGTGAAAACCTCCTGCATTTCGCTCGTTACATCGTTTATTATGCCCACAAGCTCGGTTTTTGCTTTCTGTATATCGTCACGCTGGCCGGTGAGGAAGTCGTATCTGGTGCTGACACGCTCGTACTCCTCGATGGCGCCGATATTCGGCGTGCCGAGGGCCGATATCCTGCGGCGCAGCTCGGAAATGCCCTTGGTCTCTTTTTGAAGGTTCTCCACCGGCTGGCGCAGCTCCTGCGCCGCGGAATACGAAAGCTCGTAGTTTTCCCAGAGCTTGTCGAGTATCTGCTTTTCCTCCATGTCGGCGGCATTTTTCTTGCCCTCAAGAGCGGAGCAGGTCTTTTGCAGCTCAAGAAGCTCGCGGTTGCGCTCCTGCGCATCCCTGTCTGCCTTGGTGCGCCTGCCCTCAAGCTCAAGACGCTTGTTTGTTATCTCGCTTATCTCGGCTCTGATGCCGTCAGCCTCACTGAGTATCTGCCTGCGCTTTTCGAGCACCGCTTGCAGTTTATTCTCAATTATACCGCGCTCTGTTTCCGAGTGCTCTATCGCCTTGCGGCGGGAAAGGCTGTCGCCCGACAGCGCTTCGAGCAGCACCTTGAGCTGGTTTATGGCGAGCTCGGTCGTGCGCTTTTCTGCCTCGTTTGCGGCGATGGAGCGGTTTATCTCCGCCTGATCCTCAAGCGCCATGTCAAGCTCATACCGCAGGCCCGCAAGTGTGTTTCTGGCTTTATCAAGCTCGGCACTTGCGTTATTATAGTCAGTTTCGAGCTTCACTCTGCGTTTTTTGAGCTCCGTGAGCTCGTTTGCCCTTGAGAGAATGCCCGTGCCCTTTGCGGCGCTGCCGCCGGTCATGGAGCCGCCGGCGTTTATGAGCTGGCCGTCAAGGCTTACGATACGCAAACGGTTGCCGTTTGCCTTTGACATGCGCACGGCATCGGCAAGCGTTTCGGCGACTACCGTTCTGCCGAGCAGACTTGCGAAAATTCCGTCGTACTTCGGGTCAAAATGCACAAGGTCATATGCCACGCCGACAAAGCCCGGGTCGTTCACGGGCGCGTCCTTCATAACGCCGCCGCGAACGGTGTCCACCGGCAGGAAGGTAGCGCGGCCGGAGTCGAGGCGCTTCAGTATTTCTATGGCCTTGCGGCCGTCGTTCTGCGTGTCGATGACGATATTCTGCATCGCAGCGCCGAGAGCGGTTTCGATGGCAAGAGCGTACTCATTGTCGGCCTTGACGAGATTTGCAACCGGGCCGTGAACGCCGCTTATGTTGCCGCGGGCAGATTCACGCATAACGGCCTTAACCGCCTTGGAAAAGCCCTCATACTCCTTTTCCATCTCGGAAAGCATGTGGATTCTTGCGTCCAGACTGCGGCAGTCGACGCTCAGGCGGTTCACCTTTTCACGCAGCTGCTCTGCCGCCGTTTCACGGCTCGACAACTTCATGCGAGCCCCCTCGAGAACGTTGTTATTGCTCTTGAGCTTTTCGTCAAGTTCCTTGAGGACTGCTGCGATCTTGGCGATCGTCGCGTTATTTTCCTCTATCTGCGCGCTTATCTCGCCGACACGGGTCTCCGCCTCGGCAATGTCTTTTTTCATGCGTTCGGCAGCCTCGATGCTGCTTGCAATGCCGGCTTTCAGTCCGGCGGCCTCCGAGTCGCACTCGGCAGCTCTGCCCTCTGTCTGCGAAAGGCGGGCTCTGGCGCTCTCGGCCTCGACATCCTTTTGGCGCATACGCTCGGAGATGTTGCCCGACGAGGCGTACAGCGCCTCCAGACTGCGGTTTGCGTTATCAAGATCACGTACCGCATTTTCATAGTCGCGGCTTATGGCTTCTGCCTGCGACCTCAGTTTTTCCAAGGTTGCCATCCACACGGATATCTCGCGAAGTCTCAGTTCATCACGCAGGACGAGATATTTCTTTGCCGTCTCGGACTGGCGCTTTAAGGGCTCGACCTGAAGCTCGAGCTCATCTATCTTATCGTTTATGCGCAGAAGGTTCTCTTCCGTTTTCTGAAGCTTGCGCTCGGACTCCTCCTTGCGGCTGCGGTAGCGGGATATGCCTGCGGCCTCCTCGAATACCTCTCGGCGCTCGGAGCTTTTGCTCGACACGATCTCGGCAATTCTGCCCTGACCGATGATGGAGTAGCCGTCTCTGCCAAGGCCCGTGTCCATGAGCAGGCTGTTGATATCCTTAAGGCGCACAGCCTCACGGTTTATGTAATACTCGCTGTCGCCGCTGCGGTAATAGCGGCGGGTCAACATGAGCTCGGTATTGTCGCAGTCAAAAATGTGCTCAGAGTTATCGATGATGAGCGAGACCTGCGCAAAGCCCAGTGCGCCCCTCTTCTCCGTGCCGCCGAAGATGACATCCTCCATCTTGCCGCCGCGCAGAGTTTTGGAGCGCTGCTCGCCCATTACCCACAGTATGGCGTCGGAAATATTAGATTTGCCCGAGCCGTTTGGGCCGACTATCGCGGTTATATCCTTTTCAAATGTAATTCTGGTCTTGTCCGGAAAGGACTTGAACCCCTGAATTTCCAGTGCTTTTAAGTACAAATGCTCTACCTCTATTCAAAATGTCGTTATATTTTATAACATCTTACCGCCTTAATCAAGGCTAAGCAGCTTAATTTCGCCCGAATTTATGTCGGTCTGCGTGATTTTGAGCGAGCGAAGCTTAAATTTCGCTGTCAGCTCTGTCACATTGCAGCGGTGCTGTCCTATCATTTTAGACACATCGGATCTGTTAACACCGAGGACGACATGCTTATCTGGTTCAATGCCGTCTAGAAGCTGCACCGCCTTGTCGAGCATCATGCGGGAGCGCACGAGCTCGCCCAGTGCAGGGTGATACGCCCCGCCCACAGCGTCGCCGCCGGAGAGGTCTTCGGTCGGGTTCAGCCCCATACGGATGATTGGAATGCCCGCTTCGTCAAACAGCCTCGTTATCTTTGCGCACACCCGCACAGCATCGGAAACGGTGTGCTCCTTGTAGGTTCCTGCCTTCCACATGTCGTAAAGCTCGGTGTCCCGCACGATGACCGTGGGGTAGATCCTCACGCCATCGGGGCGCAGGGCAATTATCTTTTTTGCCGTCTCAACGCAGCTTTCGTCCGTATCGCCGGGAAGGCCCGTCATCATTTGCAGGATGAGCTCAAAGCCCGCCTGCTTTACAAGTCTCGCAGCGTCCTCGACCTCTTTTGCGGTGTGGCCGCGGTTACTGAGCCAAAGCACCTTATCGCACAGTGACTGCGCGCCGAGCTCCACCGTCTGCACGGAGTATTTTTTGAGCCGTGCAAGCGTTTCGACATCTATCGCATCGGGGCGGGTCGAGAGCCTAATTGAGCTTATCGTTCCGTCGTCAAGATACGGCTTTGCAGCCTCAAAAAGTGCCGTTTGCTCGGCCACGGGTATGGCCGTGAAGCTTCCTCCATAAAACGCCAACTGCCGCTTTGCCCCTTTAGGGGGCAAGGCGGCTGCGTTCTCTATTGCGGTTCTGACCGTTTGTGCCGTTGCGGGCTCGGTGTGGCCGGAAATGCGTCTCTGATTGCAGAACACGCAGTCGTTCGGGCAGCCGAGGTGCGGCACGAAAACGGGTATGATACTGTTTCTTGCTGTCATTTATTTAGCTTCTTCAATGCCTGACAGGCTGCTGCCTGCTCGGCCTCCTTCTTTGTTCTGCCGCTGCCCTCACCGATAACCTCGCCGTTGAGGCTGACGCTCGCGGAGAATACCTTTGCGTGGTCGGGACCCGACTCACCGGTGGGCGCATATGTGAGCACCTGACCGCTTTTTTGCTGTACAAGCTCCTGAAGCTCGGTCTTATAATCGGCCGCGTGGTGCGCCTCGATGCTCTCGGGGCTTAGGATCATGCGCTCAATGAAGCTTTCGGGTGCAGCGATACCGCCGTCAAGAAACATTGCGGCGATGACCGCCTCGACAGCGTCTGCGAGAATAGACGGTCTTGTCCTGCCGCCATTTTTTTCCTCACCGTGACCCATGCGCAGATACCTGCCTAAGTCAAGGTCAAGTGCAACGCCGTGCAGGCTCTGCTCACACACAAGCTCGGCACGCAGCCTCGTCATTTTACCCTCGGACAGCGTGGGCTGCATGGAATACAGGTGTTTTGCAGTTACAAAGCCGAGCACCGAGTCACCTAAAAACTCAAGACGTTCATTGCTGGAAATGCCCTCTGCCCTGTTCTCGTTTGCGTACGAGCTGTGGGTGAGCGCGTTTTTCAAAAGCTCACTGTTTTTAAATGTGTAGTTTAATTTTTTCTCAAGCTCTTTCAATTTTTACGCTTCCTCTGAGATACGCATATATTCAACATTCTTAACGATATCATCTATCATGCCCGACGCGGCAAAATTCATTGCCTGACGGATGGCGGCGAAAAACGCCTCGTCGCCGGACGAGCCGTGCGCCTTGATAACGGGCTTGGAGATGCCCAGAAGCGCAGTTCCGCCGACCTCGTTGGGATCCATCCTTTTGGCAACACCCTTTATATCCTTCTTGATCATCGCAGCTGCGAGCATGTTCTTGGGGCTTTTCTTAAGGACGCCCTTAATCTCAGTAAACAGCCACTTTGCAACGCCCTCTGCGGTCTTGAGGGCGATATTGCCCGAAAAGCCATCTGCAACAACGACATCAACGCCGCCTAAAAGCATAGTGCTTGCCTCGACATTGCCGACAAAGTTTATCCTGCCTGCGTCGTTTGCGGCCTTCAAGAGCTTGTACGTCTCGTGCTGGAGCTCGCCGCCCTTGGTCTCTTCAACTCCGATGTTGAGAAGTCCGACGCGGGGGTTATCGATGTTCATGATGCGCTTTGCATAGAAGCTGCCCATGTAGCCAAACTGGAGAAGATACTCTGGTGTGCACTCGGCATTCGCGCCGCAGTCAATGAGCATGAGGCCGTTTTCGTTGCTCGGGAACACAGGTGCCATTGCCGCACGGCGAACACCGTGGACGCGCTTGACGATAAGCGTTGCACCGGTGAGCAGTGCTCCCGTTGAGCCTGCCGAGACCATTGCGTCGCCCTCTCCGTCTTTGAGCATGGTAAGTCCAACTGCCATGGACGAATTTTTCTTGCGACGGACTGCGGTACTGGGGTCGTCGTGCATCGTGATGACCTCGGGCGTGTCAACAATGCTCAAGCCATTGCGGTCAACGCCTTCAAGGCATCTTTCTATATCGTCCTTGCGGCCTACGAGGCAAAGCTCAACGCCCAATCTGTCTCTTGCGAGAACCGCTCCCTTTACTATGGCTTCCGGTGCGTTATCGCCGCCCATTGCGTCAACGATTATCTTCACGGCAGAAGACCTCCTTGTCCATCAGTTCATCTATAATTTTAAGCGATCTTGCGGATATCTCCGCATTCTTGTTTCTCTTGCCCTTAACGCGATAGCCGAGCGGGGTTATGATGCCGAAGTTTATATTCATCGGCTGGAAGTCGCCGACGCTGCCGCCGGAAATGTACAGTCCCAGCGCGCCGATCGCAGTCTCCTGCGGGAAATTCACCGGCTCAAGCTCCAAAAGCCTTGCGGCAGTTTCGATGCCGACGAGCATGCCGGAGGCAGCAGACTCAACATAGCCCTCAACGCCGGTCATCTGTCCGGCAAAGCTGATGCGCGGGTCTGACTTTAGCCTGTAATAGCGGTCGAGCAGATGCGGCGAATTAAGATATGTATTGCGGTGCATGACACCGTAGCGGACAAACTCGGCATTTCTGAGCGCCGGTATCATGGAAAACACACGTTTTTGCTCGCCCCAAGTCAGGTGCGTCTGGAAGCCGACAAGGTTATAAATCGTGCCGTCGGCATTATCCCGCCGGAGCTGAACAACTGCGTAGTTATCCTTGCCCGTTCTCGGGTCACGCAGGCCGACGGGCTTCAGAGGGCCGAAGCGCAGCGTCTCCTCGCCGCGGCGCGCCATGACCTCAACAGGCATGCAGCCTTCAAACACTCCGCCGTCGTCAAAGCCGTGGACGGGTGCCTCCTTTGCCGAGGCAAGCTCTTTTACGAACGCCTTGTACTCCTCCTCGTTCATCGGGCAGTTTACATAATCAGCCGTGCCCTTGTCGTAGCGGGATGCGAAAAACGCGCTGTCCATGTCGACGCTCTCAAGCGTAACGATGGGGGCGACGGCATCGTAAAAGTGCAGTCCCGTACAGCTGCATAGCTTTTCTAGCTTCTCGGCAAGCGCGTCGCTTGTGAGAGGACCGGTCGCCACAACAAGCTCGCCCTCGGGGAAATCTGTTGCTTCCTCGGATACAAGCTCAATATTCGGGCAGGACTTGATCTTATCGGTTATATACCTTGAAAAGCCCTCACGGTCAACGGCAAGCGCACCTCCGGCGGCGACACGGTTACTGTCGGCACTTTCCATTATGAGCGAGCCCATTTTTCGCATCTCCGCCTTTAAAAGGCCGACGGCATTTGTAAGCTCGTCGCTGCGCAGGGAGTTTGAGCACACGAGCTCGGCAAAATATTCCGATGTGTGCGCCGGGGTCATCTTATTCGGCTTCATCTCATAAAGCCTTACCTCGATGCCCCGCTTTGCAAGCTGCCATGCACATTCGCAGCCTGCAAGTCCGGCGCCGAGTACCGTGACTTTTTTCATAAATGCTTATTCCTTAGCTTTCTTTGTACTGGTCTTTTTCTTTGCGGCGGGCTTTTTGTCGTCAGACTTTGCCGCCGTTTTTTTCTTATAGCCCCGCTTCTCCTCGGGGACAAATTCCGAGCATTCCTCGTTGATGCAGAAGGCTTTCTTCTGTCCCTTACCGCTGGGCTTGAACAGGGTCTTGCCGCAGCTCGGGCAGTAGTCCTTGGTTGGTACATACCATGTCATGAAGCCGCAGTCAGCACCGCGCTCGCAGGCGTAGAAGGTGTAGCCTTTTTTGGAGGTACGCTTGAGTATCCTGCTGCCGCACTTGGGGCATTTTCCGGGCATCTCGATGACGAGCGGCTTTGTAAAGCTGCACTCGGGATACGCAGGGCATGCAAGGAAGCGGCCGAATTTGCCGGATTTTACGACCATCTGCTTTCCGCAGACATCACAGTATTCGTCGCTGAGCTCGTCGGGGACCTTTATCCTCACGCCCTCGAGCGCCTTTTCTGCGTTTTCAAGCTCAACGGAGAAATCACCGTAAAACTCATGCAGGAGATCTTTCCAATAGAGCTTGCCGGACTCGACGCTGTCGAGTTCTTCCTCCATGTGGTTTGTGAACTTAAGGTCGACGATGTCAGGGAAGCGCTCCATCATGAGCTCAGTCACGACAACGCCGAGGTTCGTGGGCTTTAGATACTTGCCGTCCTTTACGACATACTCGTGCGAGGTTATCGTCGAGATGGTCGGCGCATAGGTCGACGGTCTGCCGATGCCCTTTTCCTCCATCGCACGGATGAGAGTGGCCTCGGTGTAGCGTGCGGGCGGCTGGGTAAACTGCTGCTCGGGCAGCATCTTTTCAAGATACACCCGCTCACCGGCCTGAAGGTCTGGCAGCTTCTTTCGCAGCTCGTCAGACTCCTCGTCCTTGCTCTCCTCATAAACGGCTGTGTAGCCTGCAAACTTGAGCTCAGAGTAATTCGAGCGGAAAATGTGGCCGTTTGACTCAACATCGACGACGACATTATCGTACACCGAGTTTGCCATCTGGCATGCGGTGAAGCGCCCCCAGATAAGGCGGTAGAGCCTGTACTGCTCGGGGGTCAGATCCTTGCGCACGCGCTCGGGCGTGAGCTCGATATTCGTCGGGCGGATAGCCTCGTGAGCGTCCTGTGCGCCGGATTTGGTCTTGTAAACACGGAACGAGCCGTGGTAATACTCCTTGCCGTAGTGCTCGATGATGAAATTCTTCGCCGCCATGAGAGCTTCGTCGGAAAGGCGCAGAGAGTCGGTACGCATGTAAGTTATAAGGCCTACCGTGCCCTGCCCTGCAATATCAACGCCTTCGTAAAGCTGCTGGGCAATAGACATGGTGCGTCTCGGGGTCATACCCAAGCGGCGGGAAGCCTCCTGCTGGAGCGTGGAGGTTATAAACGGGGGCGATGGACTGCGATGCTTTTTGCCTCGCTTGACTGTTTTTATCACAAACGGCTCGTCCTGCGTTTCAGCGATGACAGCGTTGACCTCGTCCTCAGAGTGCAGCTCAAGCTTCTTATCGTCCTTGCCGTAGTAGCGCGCGGTGAAATCAGCGTCGGTCTCGTCGCAGTTTAGTACCGCGTCGAGCAGCCAATACTCCTCGCGCACGAAGCTTTCTATCTCTTTCTCGCGGTCGACAACCATTCTCGTTGCGACCGATTGAACACGGCCTGCCGAAAGGCCGCGCTTTATCTTTTTCCAAAGCAGCGGAGAGAGCTTGTAGCCCACAAGTCGGTCAAGAAGTCTTCTCGCCTGCTGGGCATCGACAAGATCCTTGTCGATATCGCGAGGATTGCCTACGCTCTCGGTTACTACCTTTTTCGTTATCTCGTTAAAGGTCACTCGCCTTGCCTTATCGTCCGGCAGGGCAAGCAGTTCCTTTAAATGCCACGATATAGCCTCACCCTCACGGTCAGGGTCGGTCGCGAGATAGACGGTCTTTGCGCTCTTGCTGAGCTTTTTAAGAGTGTCTATAACGTCCTTGTGATCCTTGACCGGAATGTACTTCGGCTCAAAATCGTTCTCTATATCGATACCAAGCGTGCTCTTGGGGAGGTCACGCAGGTGTCCCATGGACGCGACGACCTTATAGTCGTCGCCCAGATATTTCTCAATAGTCTTCGCCTTTGCAGGTGATTCAACAATTACCAAATTCTTTTTTGCACTTGGCATTTAGCTGTCCTCACTTCGTTTTATATTCAATGTAAAGCGTTTACCCGATTGCTGGCTGACGCAACCCATAAGCTGCAATAGCGTAAGATCGGCAAGCACCTTTGCCGGAGAAAGGCCCGTGCGCTCAATGATCTCATCGACCTGCATCGCCTCCCTGTCCATGGCAGACACGATGCTCAGCTGCGACTGGCTTAAGCTCTCGAGCTGTGTCTTCAAGTCAATATATTCCGCGGTGTCGGGCTTGTCAATGACTTTTTTTGTTGCTTTGTGTGTTTTTTCGGTTTTGACAGACTCGCTTTGTTCGGACTTAACACTGCTCCCGGGTATCCGCTCGTCCGAGCGCTTTATCTTGTCGGGATAGAGTTTTGCAAATTCACACATCACGTCCCAGCCCTCGGTAACGGGCTTTGCACCGTCCTTGAGCATTGCGTTAGTTCCTGCGCAGTTTTCGCTGTCGGCATTGCCGGGAACGGCAAATATCTCCTTGCCCTGCTCGACGGCTTCGTCGACAAAAAGTCTGGTCCCGCTTTTAAACGGAGCTTCGACAACCACAACGCCGACGGAAAGTCCCGCTGCGATGCGGTTTCTGGCACGGAAAAACTGCCGGTGCACTCCAGCACCGGGCGGATATTCGCTCACGAGCGCGCCTCGGACCGCAAGCTCCTCGGCCATTTTGCCATGGGCATGCTCATGCGGAACGCCGAGAACTCCGACGCATTTGCCTTCTGCGATGAGTGTACCCTCAGCGCCGGCAGCGTCTATACCCTTGGTAAGACCCGAGACGACGACACCGCCGCATTTCGCTATCTCAAAGCCGAGCTTGCGCCCCATCTTGATGCCGTACGGGCTTGCGTTGCGCGTGCCGATGACGGCTATGGCCGGTTCCTCGTCTATCTTGGGAAGTCTGCCCTTTACATAGATGACGGGCGGCGGGGCGTAGATATTCTTGAGTCTGACAGGGTAGCAAGGGTCTTCTACGGAGACAACCTCGACATTCTGCATTTTGCATTTGTCGATAGTGCGCAGTGCCGAGGAAAGATCGCGCTTTTCCAAGTCCTCCGCACCCTCTGACCGCCTGCCGAGCAGCCTAGTTATCTCGCCCTTAGGTGCTTCATACATTGCCTCGGGGCTGCCGTAATGCTTCAGAAGAACGGCCTTCGCCCTCGGACTTAGCTTTGCCGAGGTCGACAACCAAAGCCAGTATTCGATAGCTGACACGCCGCTGCCTCCTTTATTTTGACATCTCCCACATGATGACCGACGCTGCGACCGCAGCATTCAGTGACTCCGATTCGGGGTTCATGGGGATTATGATCTCGCCGCCGCAAACGTCCAAAAGCTCCTGTGAAAGTCCCCTGCCCTCGCTGCCTATCGAAACGCAGGCTCTATGAATTTCGATATTGCGCAGGTCGGCAGCCTTATCGCTGAGTGCCGCGCCGAAAAGCGGCAGCGCCTGCTTTTGCGTAAGTTCGTCAAGCTCGGCTATGCTCATTGTGAGTACTCTTTGACGAAATATTGCGCCCATGCTCGCGCGCACGGTCTTGGGATTATACAGGTCAGCGCATGCACCGACCAAGATGACAGCGTCGATATTGAACGCATTTGCCGTTCTTATCACCGTACCAACGTTGCCCGGATCCTGAAGGTTTTCCAACACGATGGCGCGCTCGAGCTTAAAGTTCTCGTCACGCTTTGGCATCTTTACGGTAAACACAGGGCCGCCGCTCGACTTTAACGGCGATGCGTACTCAAAAAGCTCGGCAGGTGCAGTGTACTGGACGACAGACTCGGGAAGCTCGACCTCCTCAGCCTTCTCCTTCCATAGTACGCAGCACAGCTGCGCACCGCAATGGAGCGCTTCACGCAGGGTCTTTAACCCGTCGCAGACATATTCGCCGCAGGAATATCTGTACTCTCTGTCGCCTGCGATCGAGCGAAAATGACATATTATCCTGTTTTTTCTCGAAGTTATATTTTCCATAAGGTTCATAATATATCACATACTCCTGCTTTGTCAAACGATTGCCTACATTATTTAAACATAGTCAATATTTAAACGGAAAGTTTTTTGTAATATGTTGTAGCTTTTTGATGACAAGCTGTTCATTTTGTGGTAAGATGATAGTTACCTCATCCGAGAGGAGGCAATAGAAATTAAACTCGTAAGCTCAAAATCCAGAAGAACGCCCCAAGCCAGGGATAAAACCGAGCCTAAGCGCCGCCCCGAGCCGGAGCTTAAAGATATAATCACCCCCCCAATTTCAGAAAATGGGGTCAAGAAGAAAAAGCGAAGCCTGAAGAAAAGGCTCATTACATTCTTCTGCGTGATAGCATTTCTCGTAGGCTCATATTTCTTTTTGGTCTACACCAACATTCCGTTTATAAAAAACCTCCGCGATGCGTATATCGAAACTGCAATGTCCACAATGACGCATCAGTGGCTGGCCGAGTGGTTCTTCCCCCAGTCTGTCATTGACGAGGTCATGAGCCGTATGCACGAGGCCGAGGACAAGCAAGTCGGCATCGAAAGCAAGTGGAAGGACGATCCCATCGAGAAGGCTAACAACGACTTTTACGCGATGTTCGACGAGCTTGACAAATCGGCGCTCGAAGCCTACCTTGCCGAGCACCCGGAGAGTAAGAGAGCAAGCCTCTTGGATCTTGACATCAACGAGGCCGGCATAAACGACGACGGCACAACGCTGACCACAAAGCAGGGCGATCAGGTACTTGCAATAAGCGGCAAGCATAAGCTCATGCTCGTGCGCGTCAAGGGCTCGGGCTATCAGGGCGTTCTTGCGATACTCAAGGACGCAAAGGATCTCCGGTGCTGTCCCGCGCAGTATCTCGGTTCGATCGGCGAGGTTCTTGAAAGCATCGTCCCGAGAAACAACGGCGTTCTCGGTATCAACGGCAGCGGCTTTTCAGACTGGAAGGGTGTCGGCAACGGCGGCAAGCTAAAGGGCTACGCCATGTGCAGCGGCGTGGAGTACGGCAAGCACTTTACCGACAGCCGTAAGCGCCTTGAGCTGCGCGACGACAACAAGATATACATAGTCGACTCCAAAACCGAAACCACACCGGGCACAAGAGATGCCGTTGAGTTCAGGCCCGCACTCATCATTGACGGTGTTCCGCTCGTTGACGAGCTCTCGGGCTTCATGTCCATCCAACCTCGCTGCGTCGTAGGTCAGTCAAAAGACGGCGATGTGCTCATGCTTGTCATAGAGGGTCGACTGGTCGGCCGCTCGCTCGGCATCGGTCTTCCCGAATGCACGAAGATAATGCAGCGCTACGATGCATACCAGGCCATGAATATGGACGGCGGTACGAGCGCCGTTATGTGGTACGACGGCGAGTATGTCACAAAGTGCTCCAACCCCGCCATAACCTGCCGCTATCTCCCCGACGCGTGGATATACGGCTACGCTGCGTAATACATCACAAAAAAGGGTACGGTTTTGAACCGTACCCTTTTTCGTTATTTAAGCAGATTTGTCATACTGCGGACGCTGATGCCGAGCGTCGTTGATATACTTAGCACCGGCAAGGATATCACTGCAATCATCCCGAAAATTGGTAGCAGTCTGCATTACGCTATCCTTCATACGGAGAACAGTTGCCGTTACATGAGTATAGAGAGTTTTTGCGTCACGACTTGTGAGAATCTTGATACCGGCTGTACCGAAAAGTACGCCGCCTGTAAACAAGCCAACTTCTTCCCAATCAGTTTTCATGGTCTTTCTCATTTTTATAAAGATTTTGACTTAAATAGAATTTCGTATGAGTGACCCCACTGCCAAGAGGGTCACTCATACTTTTAATATCGATTACGATTGATGCTTCAGACTTGATACATCGGTCAAGGGTCGTGCGCTTGATGCCTCATCTTTAAAGCTTCCGCAGTTTCTTTGGAAAGAGCAGCCGTTAGGGCAGCCGATGCACTTAACTCCGTGTTTCTTTTGCTTGTGGATATACAGCACAGCCAAGCCAACGATCAAAGCCACAACTAAAATTACAAGAATGTTATCCATAGTAACTGCTCCTGATTTTTATTTATTACTTGCTCAGCGCATACTCGGCAGTCATGCTCTTGTTGGTCTTTCTGATCATGCATGCAATGATGGCGACAA
>OBLI01001906.1_pt1 | contig 19026 bp, 21 predicted proteins | sample 1519701 | NCBI WGS metagenome assembly OBLI01 (sample SAMEA3663005, study PRJEB22513) | pig gut metagenome | biome: pig gut; feature: pig-associated habitat; material: faeces | place: France | collected 2012
ACTACTTGAGTTTTAGTATTAAGAGGAAGAATTTCTCTAGCTTGTTGTGCAGTCCAGCCAAGTTCACGGGTTTTACGATAAACTAAATCACAGATTTGAAGACCATAAAAGAACCAATCTACAGCATTCCAATTAGCTGTATATTGTTCTTCAATTACATTATTATCAAAGACTTCATTATCATTAAAGAAACCTTCAGTATAATCGTGACCTTCATCATTAGGGTCAACATCTGGAATCCAAGGAAGTTTAGCAACAGTTATTCCATTACCAAATTTACCTTTATCATAAGCACAATATCTAGTACTTTCTTCACTAACACTATTAACTCTATGACGATTAAGTTCACGACTAGCACCAATATCTGTTATAAAACAAATAGTAGGTCTTGAAATATAGTAAGGAGAATTATTATTTACGTCTATAAATTCAAGTTCATCAATCCAATGATGTTCAATAAGAACTCTCATATTAGTAGTCACATAAATATAATTCTCATGTTGTTTAGTTCTACTATATTTATTACTAGTGAATCTAGTAGCTTGAGCAACAGCTCTAGGCATAAATGTAGGATATTTAAGATGAACTGTTGCGTGTTCACATACACTAAGATGATATTTTACTAAATCTTTAGTATTTATATTTTTTGGTTCAACACCACGAAATAGTGTTCTAACTAAAAAACTATAATCATCTTCTCCATTATCTTTAGGAACAGATTGATAACAAACACGAGCACATCTAGCTATATGTTTCCAAATAGCATCAAGAGTATAACCATCTTGTTTCCAAAATTCAACACTAGGATTTACAACTTTAATCATATTATTTACTTTTTATGTTTAACAAAATCTTTTCCTTTTTCTTAATATTCAAAAGGCATAGCGATTACATTTTCTTTATTTTCGCTAGTAACAGGAATTTCTTTATTATCAGCAGATAAATTATATACATATCCATCTTTGTCTTTACAAAGATTTTCAAAACCGTAAGAAGCTATAATCTCATTGGTTACAATTCTTTTACTAGTTTCTTCAATAAGAATAATTTTATTTGTTTTAACAAGATTAGAAATATCAATGAAAGCTTTTTCTGACCCCCCCGTAAAAGGTATTGTAGGTTCATGTCCTTCATTACTAGCTTGCCAAGCTAATAACATATTACAATAATTACCTAAATCTTGAATAGTATCAAACATAGTTTCATCTTCAACATTAGGATTATTGTAACCATTAAAATCATCTTCGATAAGCTTAACTAAACGATTAGCTTTATCGTACATTCTAGCTAGACCATATCTATAGCCTAGTTTATTACAACCTTTATTGAAAGCATTACCATAATCAGCATTCTTTTTAGCCATAAGATTAAGCATCTTATTTTGCTGGTCACGTAATGCAACAACTTCAGGAGTTACAAGATGTTTTGGAACTACTCCATTAAGAACAGCTTTCCAATAATTTAAATCACTTTCTGTCATAATTGTTATTTTATTAAGTTAAATATCCATTGTTCCTACAGCTTCAATAGTTTTTCCACTAGACAAATGAATCAAATGATTCTCCATACATTCAGCAGTAGTTTTATCTAGAGGAAAACTAAGTTTATCTTGCAGATTATAATATCTAGCAAAATCTTTAATATCATCAAACCATAATATGTGACAACCTATACAGAACTTCCATTCTTTATAACCTAATTTATTAGCTTCATTTTGTCCATATTTAATAATGTCAACGAATTTATCTTCATAAGAAATACTTGATACACAAAATGAACCAATTCTAAATTCATCACGTGCGAATTTAAACATAGTTTTACCACTAAGAATATAATCAGTATAAAGACGATTAAATACATTAATAGCAGTTTCTAAAGGAACTAAAGCTCCACGACTAGTTTCAACCCAATTAGGTTTACCAGGTTTAAGTCTAAGTTGAGTATTAGGAAAATTATCACTATATTCAGTATGTTCTATTTGTTTAATAGTTCTAGTACTATAGTCTGCATAATAATCAATCCATTTTACAACTTTATTTCTATTACCATTTCTCCAATCAGAAACAGTATTACATTTTACAGATTCAGCATTTTTACGATTTATTTCTGCTCGTTCTTTAGCTTTTTCAGCTCGAACTTTAAAAGCTTCTTCTGCAACTTTATCTTTAGCTTCTATTTCTGTGACATATTCATCAGACCATTTCTTATTAAGTTCTGCCCAACTAATTCCTTTATGAAGACAAAACTTAGTATAGAACTTACATTTTCTAATATATTCTTTTTGTTCATTATTAAATAGAGTATCATTAAGAATTGTATTAACAGAAGGAAAAGGAATATTACCATAATCGTGATAATAAGGTTTATCAGATAATGGTTTACATTTAGGAATAAATTTATACTTAGCTACAAGTTCATTAATTTCTTTAAGTAAATTATCTCTACCGCTAGCAATATAACTATAAGTACTAATTTGTTTACTTATACTATTAAAAACTTTAAATTCATTTCTAAATGTATTAAGATACTTCTTAATAAGAAATTTCATATACATATTAATAAGTATCTTTTTGTTCTTTGGTTCAGTTATATCATAAATAGGAATATCTTCATCAGTTTTATAAATAGTATAACCTTCAGGAAGACCACGCTCAATTTTCCAAGCATATTCAGTTCCTTCTTTAATTACAGCTATTTTACGTTTACGGTCAATACGAGCCATACAAGATTCTTTAAGACCTCCACACCACCATGCTTTATCCCAATTATCTTTAATATAATCAGGAGTAAGTTTTTCACCTATACTTTTTCCTATATGGAAGAAATAACCATAGCCAAAACAATAGCAATGATAACTACTATTATACCAACCAGGTTCATCACGATGAATACCTTCATGAATACCTCCATCTTTAGTAAACACATGTTTAACTCTACCTTTAGGTTCAGCACCTACTTTACTTTTAGTCATAATTACAATATTTATTATTAAGTTATTTAATATTTTAAATTTCGATTTGAGAGGATTTCTACTTAAAAGCGAATAACTAATAAGCAGGAATAATAAAGCCGCTCACGTTTGAAATAAAGTGGCAATCAACCACATCTTCTACGGGGCGGCTCTAGCAATTTAATGTTATATGTTCAACTGATATATCTCACCATCAGGTTGAGCATCAACAAGTTTAACTTCAACATTAGTATCTACAGTCATAGAATTAAGAATAGAATCTTCAATAACTTCTTTAGGAACAGAAACTTTTAATCTACCATAATTATCTCTATTAGATATTCCAAATTTACCATCAGTATTATTAGTACTAATAGCTATAAAATAATCATCTCTTTTATATGTTTCGTTCCATCGTTTAACGAACTTATAGAACATTCTAAACTTTATTTCTCTACTATATAATCTTCTAAACTTTGGTGAATACCAAGTTTTATGTTTATCTAGTTCTTCTTTTATATTATCATAAGCATTTAAATTCATAGTTTATTTACATAAAGTAAGAGAATTATTACAAACATAATTAATATCATCATTGTTGAGATTAAATTCATCAATATTGATAATATAATCACCTTTACCAAAAGCACAATAATCATTTGTAGGAACATGTATTCCTAATTGTAACATTCCAACATTTATTTCTTTAGGAATAACACCTTCTTCGTTATCGACACTAATTGCAATAGGTCTATAAGTTACAGTCATTTTAGTAACTATACCAATTCTTCCTTGAGGAATAAATTCTTCAGCGCCTGTAGTATACTTTCTAGGTTCTTTTTTATTAGGATTGTAATCAATTATAGAACCAATTCTTAAACCACAACCATCATTAATTATATCTCTAATAATATAATTAACTATTTCTTCAGGTTTACCTTCTTTTCTAGCTTGTTCAGCTTTAATCCAAGCTTTAGCTATAGAATTTAATAAATTAGTAATCATAATTTTAAATTTTAATCGTTAATATCAATAGCCTTTGCATGAAAAGGAACACTCTTAACTCCAGAACGTTCTCTATACTCTACAAAAGCATATTTACCAATAAATTTTTCTTTATTCTTTAGAATATATTCTTGTCTTGAATGGTCAAAATTAAGAGTACATTCAAATAGTTCATCATTAATATCGTTTCTAAGAACAAGTTTACAAAGTGTAGTTCTAACTCCTTCAGGAACAACATCAACAATTTTAAACTTTGCATCATCAACTCGTTTATATTTAAGCATAGCTAAATTACGAGCACCAAATTGATAAGCAGAACTAACATCACGAATAATAAGACCTTCAAAACCAAGACTTATAAATTTATCTCTAAATCTTGTAGCATCATCAATGTCACAAATAGCTACATCTGGTAATAATATAAGTTTACTCTTATTATTAAGATGTTGCTCATAAGTATCAAATGTATAACATATTCTATTTATATTCTCAGTTCTAAACTTACGTCTAGCATCATAAGACATATTATCAATAGCTATATCATAACACCAATACTGAAGTTGATAATGCTGAGGAAGCTTTTCATTCTTAACAAAACTATTAATATCATTTACTTTATAACCAGGAAGATAAAGCTCACCATCAAGACAAGCTCCTTCTTCAAGCATAGCATCAAGTAAATCATCTTTGATTTCTGGTTTTATAACTTCATCCATCCAAGTAAGTTTAGAAGTCCAATCAGTTCCTTCTCTAGAACGATAAGTAAGTCTAATAGGATTAAATAAATCATCTACTTTAACAGCTCCAATAATACATCTAACTCCATTAATCTTATACTGACCTAAATACCTTCGTTTATCAAATGGTTTATTATCTTTAAGTACTTTTGCAAGCATTGGAAGAGTAAAACCATCATCAGTAGTATTGTTCTTTGGAAGATAAGTATAAAGATAATTAACTAAAGCTATATTATCTTTAATCTCAACAGGACCACTATCTTTAAGTTCAGAAAGTTCTTTATAACCTTCTTTACGTTTAGCTTTAATACGAGACTCTATTTCATTAGCTTTAACTAACTTACCGTTAATAAATTCTTCATGAATATGTCCACAAACAGCTCCATAAGAAACTTTATATTCGTCATTAGCTTTTTCTATTTGCCATAGAATAGGGTCTCCTTTAGCATTTCTTTTATATAGTATCATAACTTAATCTTTAATTTACTAATAAGTTTAGCTCTAGCTTGAGCATTCAACTGAGCAGCAGTAGGAGCTTTCTCTTTCTTAGGTTTTTCAAAACCTTCAAGAATTCCTTCTTTAGCTTTCTTTCTAGTAGTACGAGTAGTTTTCTTTACACCTTTCTTCTTATCGTATATGATAGGAGGATTATCTTCTTCATATTTAAGATTACGTTTATGTAAAGCTACAAGTTTAGAAACATATTCGTCTCTTTTATTTTCATCAATCCACCCTTGTTCAAGAGCATAACTGATTCCATATAGAGTACGACCAACTTCATATTGATAAGGAGTACCAATAGTTTGCATCATTCTCATATCATTAATAATACGAGAACAATCAAGACGAACACAAGCTTTAGTTACAAATTCATCAGCACCAAAAGTACTAATATCTTTTATAGCCATAGCTTTAACTTGTTCATCTATATTCATAATATAAGCTTTTGGAAATCTTACCATTGTTTTGCTATTAATCTAAATATAACAACTTTATTTGGTTTACCTAGACGACCATGAGCATATTGAGCCATAGCACCAATATCATTTGTTTCTCTGGTTTGATACATTTTTGTAGGAGTTTTACAAGTATGAGTATCATAATCGTAATTAAGAGGAATATGAACAACATCTTTAAAAGGAATTAATTCATTTAAAGCTTCATAATCTTCACTATCGTCATGAAAATCTACTTCACCATAAGAAAATATATTATCTCTATCTAGGTCAAAAGTAATACCACCTCTAGATATAGAAATAGCTTTACCTTTATCAAGTAAAGCTTCTTCTTTATCATTAATCCAAGTCATAAGAATACGAGTTTGTGATTTGATTTTATCACCAACTTTCTCAGTATGGCAAATCACAGTCTGATAATCTTTTGAAATAGGCATCGGTATCACTCTTATCTTTTCTGTATCGGATTTCAACATATCTAATAGTTTCTTTAATAAAAGTATCTATTTCATCATTACTGAATTTATCGTGTAAATCAGCAAAATCTTTACACTCATAATTCTCAAGTCCAAATTCTCCACGAGTAATAAAAAGATAAGGAATACCATAAGTTTCCAAAAGATAATCAGCACCATCACGTCCAGTCCTATCAAAATCTAGAAGACTGACAATCATACCTTTATTGTTAAGTCTTTTTTTAAGCCAACTATATTCATTAGCTTTAAGTCTATAATTTTCACTAGGAAGATTAATAACTCCAATACGTAGAGTTTTTCCATCCGCCCCGTAGAAGGTATGTTTGCTTAAATGACTACCTAAACTTAATCTATCTTTACTAGATTTAGTTATAATAATATAATCATAATCTTCTCTTTCAAGATTAGGAAGTCCTTCAAGTACATTACAATTTGTTACAAATTTTAATTCCTTAGTTCTATCACGTAATGGAAAATATAGTTTAATAAGATATACTCCAGCTTTATTTCTACCAAGCATATAAGCATAACAAGGGTCTTGTTTAGTATCTTTATATTTAGGAGTAGGATTAGTTACTCTATCAATATAATATTGTTCAACTGGAATAACAAAATGAGTATTAAGATAATTCAAATCTACATTTAATTTAGCCCATATAGCTTTATCTTGACGATTCCAACTACGAGGAACAATTTCAATAATAGCTTTTTTATTACGAGCTTTAACGAGAGCATTCTTTATAGATTCATCTACGTCATAATCATTAATATGATTATCAATTTCATACGAAAATGTTCTATAAATATGACTTAGTACAAAATAAAAATCTTGTTTATTATTTGTACTAATAGGTCTTTCATATACAATACTTAATACGTAAGCTACTACACCATATACATCATCAAAGAAACAACCATTAAAGTCTCGAACTTTAAGTTTACCTTTAGCGTTGTATGCAATACCCATACTACCATCAGTATCATCATCACGAAAAACAGAAGTAATAAGATGATTATGTTCAACACAATCTCTAACTACTTCTAATGGTATATCTAAGTATTTACTTACAATTTCTTCTTGACTTACTCTAGATTCTATAAAAGCTTTCGTAAGTTTACTTGTATTAGCATTACGTTTCATAGTTACAAACAAATTGGGGTAACAATAGTATTACCATTGTTACCCCTTAGAACATTAAACCTTAGTTGAGAATAAATAGGCGGACATACCTTTATTTAGAAAGGTAAATCATCTGTTGCTGTTGGGTCAAATCCAGCACCAGCAGGAGCACCACCAGCAAACTCACCACCAACAGGAGGAACTACAGCACCACCAGTCATACCAGGCATACCAGGAATACCAGGAACACCAACAGTAGGAGTCTTATTAGTCTGCTTAGGAGTAATACTCTCTCTAACCTTATCAATAGAAAGAATAACTGGAGGAAGAATCTTTCCTTCCTTCATCTTAACCAGCTCAATAGCACCAGAACCAACAAATGAAGTAAACTGCAAATCTTTGCTACGGTCAACATCTACCCAATCACCCTTACGATTACGAGTAGCACGAAGCAACTTAATCCAACAAGAAATAGGCTTACCATTAGCATCCTTAAAGCAAGGCTTAGGAGTTTCACCATCAGCAAGATTGAACTGACCATTAAGCATAGCAGCAACATTATCAAAGATGTGACGATATCCATTAAGAACATCTTGTGGATCTACTGCATTATACTCCAAATTACCATTCTCATCTTCAGTGTAATCTTCAAATGTAAGAGTAAGAGCATCTTCCTCTTCAACAGTAAGTTCACGACCTTTAAGATAGAACACATCAAGAAGATGTTTTGTCCAATTAAGAACAGCATCTACTTGCCAAGCATTCTTACCTCCAGGAATAGTATCAACATTACTCTCTACTGGGAAGAAAGTCTTAGTAACATAACGACGCTCCTTAACATTATCGTGATTACTAGCGAAAGTTACTACAAGACGAGGCATTTTAAGACCAGCAAAAGAATTACCTTCTGCATTCTGAGACCACTCTACACTTACAGAATCAAGATGAGCCATAAACAAACCATTAGCTGGACTAGCATCTTTCTCGTGAAATTTAAGACGAGCAGCAGCTACTGTGTTATTACTAATACCTCTACGATTCTTCTTTGCAGTACCATTTGCAACTGCTACTGCTTCCTTTGTTACATCTGTCATAACTTAATTAAGTTTTAAATGATTATATTATTTGATTAAAAAAGGGAACTGATTTTCTCAGTTCCCTATAAATAAAAAACTAATGAATATCTAATGAATGAACTAATTACTCAGCATCACCAGCATTCTCAGCAGCCTTATTAGCAGCTACACGACTAGGCTTCTCATCAGTGTACTCACCAAGAGGATAATAAGTAACATCAACAATCTTATGACCATCGTTGAACTTACCTGTCTCACCAGCCTTAATGTCAACAGAGAATACACGCTTCAAAGCAGTCTTATCCTCCATATCAGCCTTGAGCTGCTCCCAGTTGTTTGTATCAGAGAAACTAAGCTTCAAACCAGTACCAACTGCATTACCATTAGCAGCAAGCTTGCAACCACTAAATGCTTGTGTCTGTGGATTCTGCATCTCATCTACAGTATAATGCTCCTTAATTTCATCATCTGTAGCATCATCACTGAGGTTATAAGCAGCAATAAGCTGAGTACGATTAGCAGCAATGATAGAATCTACGTTCTCATCATAGAGCTTCTTCTTCTCTTCCTTATTAAGACGAACAGATACAGTAGCTTCTGTACCATCCTTCTTAAACATAGGAACACCCTTAGCAATATACCAAACAGTAAGAGACTTAATACAAGCTTCTACACCCTCAGCAGTATCAAGGTCAAAACCATTCTCCTTAGCATAGTTGAGAACATCTGCATTCTCCTTAGCCATTACAATAGATTCAACATCAGCGATATTATTAGCAAACATAATATTATCACCAGGCTGCAAACCAAGAGCCTTAGATACAGAACCTGTGATAGCAAAACCACCCTTAGTAGTAGAAACAATAAGCTGAGGCTCAGCATTAACTACACTACTCTTAACTCCACTTGCTACTGCATTGATACCGAATGATAAACCGTTAATCTTCATAATTTTAAATATTTAAATTGTTAATAAAATAATTATATAGTATAATACTATTTAAACTCTAATTTGTTCCTTATTCTTGAGAAACTTCATCATTAGAAATTTCTTCAACATTTACAAAGTCTTCATCATCAGGAACTGAATTGGCAAAGACTTCGGATAATTCATCGTCTGACATAACACCCATAAGAATATCACTAGCTATGTCACGAGCACCATACATAAAGGCACGATGTCCAATCATAATACGAGTATATTTCTTAAAAGTATCTTTAGTAAATAAGTCAGCCGTATTAGCTTCTGTATAAGAGAAATGACCAGTAGCATGAGTTTCAACTATTTTGCCATATATTCTCTTAAACCTAGTAAACTCATATTCAGTAACATAATCTGTAGGAGTAGCCTGAGTTCTAATAACAGGAAACTTACCTTCTTGAGCTACTTTCATAGCTTGTGGTAGATTAATGCACTTAATACATTTTTCATTGAGTTGAAATTCATTGTATATTCTACCTTTTAAATCTTTATAATATTTAAGAGGATAAACACCAATAAATTCATCGTCTGTTTTACTTTCAGCTTCTGCTTTGGTACGACATTTAATACAATACTGTGGAAGTAGTGTTTCATCATAAACATTATTGCCATCAGTATACTTATACTGAGGTACATAATCTTTAGTAGTTTTCCAGACTATACCTGCCCTTGACAACAACGCCTTGACGATATGAACATCAACACCGGTTTTACCATTAATTACATGGATATGTTCTATACAAGTACTAAAAGGTAATCTTAAATCTTGTGCTCTCATAAGAATAGCAAGACCTTCATTCACACTCTTAACACCGCCTTTTTCTGTAGCAATAATCTTCTTTAGAAATACTTCTGCATTAGCAAGTTGTTTTTCATCAAGAAGATTTAGAACACGAATACCAGTATTAACATCATCTTGTCTAACAGTCAAACTACGACTGCTACCATTTTCATCTTTAGTATCATTCATTATTTCAAAGAGCTTATTAATTCGTTTTTGATTTCTGCTGCAAAGATAAGAACTTTTTCTTAATCAACAATACAATAATCATTATTATTATCAACTTTAACATTTCTATCAAAATCGTTAATAATTGTATGATTGGCTGGAGTAGCCCTATCTTCTAATTTTTTCTCCTCTAACGTGCCTTTATAGAATAAGGTGTATAATAATACCTCATCAGCAAAATGAACCTTAGAAAGCCTATAGAAATAGCTCTCAACGGCATCGCATAACGGAGAAGTGATTATAACCAAATCAATATCAACATCTAAAGACTTGTCAGGTGAAGCACCACAAGAAATTACATTTATTTTATGAGTATTCATAAGTTTTTGTGCAAGTTTCTTTTGAGCAATAACACCTAGAAGTCTAGGTTGACCTTTCTTTGGACCACTTTTTATAAGAATAGGATTTCCATAATCATCTACAGCAGGAACATTATCTACTTTATCATGGTAATTAGCACAAATCCTTTTACCAGAATTATCATTAAGATAATCAGTAACAAGATTAGCAAATTCACCATACTTGTTTACAATGAGTATATTTTTGTCTAAATGATTATTGACTATTTCTAAGATACTATTAAGTTTATCTTTAGAACTAGCAAGTTTAGTACTACGTTCTCTAACAATATTATAAATACTATCAGCACGTTCTTTAATAGCAGCAGGACTATACAGTTTATCTATGTCTCTATTAAATTCTGAAGACATATCTAAATGATTATCCCAACCATTGGTACGAGCTATAGCATCACATACCATCATACTAGAACAATTAGTAGCACTATTTCCTAATCTAGCATACTTTATATTATCAAAGTCACCAAATATAGCTAGAGCAGTAGAAATTTCCCTATTATAATAGTTTATTTCTTTATCTAGCTCACTATTAGGTTCTATAGTTAACCCAACCAAATACTCTTTTACGGGGCGGTTAGACCTAACTTCATCAATAACATTTTGACTAAAATTACCAACACTAGGAGCAACAGTATAGAAATCATCCATAGTTTTATTATCTAGTTTTCTAGTAAGAATAACTAGATTAAACTTAGACTTTTCTATCATACCCATATATACAAAATGGAATATATCAGGATTATAAATTATAGTCAATAAAGGACTATATTCATTAATATGTTCAGCAGCATATTCAGTAGTTAAAATCCTAAGACTTCCATTATGTATTATAGTACGAAAAGAATTATTCCATACTTCATTGTTCAAAGTAGTTAGATAACTTTCAATACTACTTCTATCTGCAAAGTCTTTCACAATAATAATAACATTAGTCGTAGGAGACTTATTATAAAGTTGTGGAAGAATATAAAGCAGAGGTCTTAGAGCATCAAAAGGAGCAGGTATTATAAAAGTACCTTTTCCTTTATTTACTCTCCAAGTTTCAACAGCATTTAAATAAACTTGTTCTTCTGTCATTGTTCTTCTTCATTGTCAAATAAACTATTATACAATCCAAAGTTCTTTTTTAATAGAACTTTTCCACTAAGAGTTTTATTCTTTGAATTACCTTTCTGATTAGGACTTATTCCAAGCTTAATAGGATTTATAATCTTATAAGCTTCTTCATAATAATAAGCATAATCTATATTACGCTCACTAATATCTTTATCATCAAGTAAATTAAGAATTTGCACTGGTTTTCCACTAGCTAAAACACTACGAGCACCAGTACTTACATGTTCTTTCATAATCACAACTCCTCTAGTAGATACATAAAATCTAACATGACGTTGACTATGTATATCTACTACTTTTCCATCAACTACTTTTTGATAAACAACTTCAAATTGATTACCTACATTTTGAGTTTTACAGAAATCAAGAATATCTTTATGATTACGAAGAGTTTCCATCACAGATACACCATGAGCAAAATACTCAAATACAGCAGTAGCTACAATAGGCATATCATAACCTTTCTTTAAATCTTTGATATACTGCTTTGGATCAAGAGCACCTTTATACTCAAGTTTATCGTTACTTTGAATATCAAAATAGTTATTCACATTAAGACTAACAAGCATCTTATAATGTTCATCATCAGCAGACATTTTATTAGTCTCATTCCATTCCTTACAAATTTGATTATAAGTATCAACTTTATCATAAGGAAGTTTTATAACGATACCATCTGTATTAGCACTAACAACATGTATTCCAGCAAGTTCAAGAGATTCACAAAGAGTCATTGTCATTAACTGACCATTAATAGTAACTCTCATTTGTGCAAGTCTGTCATAAAGCCAATAATTTTCATAACCATATTTACCATAAATAGCATTGATTACAATCTTTAAAGCTTCAGCTGCTAGACTATTATGTACACCAGGAACTACAAATCCATCTTTATCATCTGTATGTTTACACTTAACACGCGTCTGTTTAAAGTAATCTACCATGTTTACAAACACCTTAGTATTAAGATGTTCAGGTACTACTTCATAACTAATCATTATACTCGGGTAGTAGGATGTATACAAATTTGTTAATCTACATATTTCTATGTAGTTCAGACTATATCTTCATTATGTACCATAATAGTTCTTTCTTTACCTTTACCACTAGTAATAACATTTCCAGCATCATCAAGATAATGCCAAATATATCCTTTACCAGTTTTCTTAGAACCATTACAACAACCCAAAAGAGTAGATTTAGCAAGACCACTTGCTTTACAAGCTGCATCACTATCTTCATATTCAGCAATTTTATGACCATCATATCTATCAAATTGACCAATACGATTAGCTTTTAAATCGTGCATCTTTTTTTTATATTCTTTAGTTTTATGAGTAGCATGGTCATAAGTAGCCCAAGCTAAACGTTGAGCATCAGATTTATAACCTCCACTAATTTCAAGATTATATAATTCTACACGATCGCAATCAGATTGATATTTAGCTTCTTTTTGAAGAAGATTTTCAGTTGTTTCTTCTATAATTGTTACAACAAATTTATCAATACCGTATTTATTATAATCAATTTGAAGTCTATGATTTGGATGTTTACCTAATCTAAGATTACTAAAATGTTTTAATATACGTTTATAAATATCTTTAGAAGCACCAATATATTTTTGATTATTTACTTTACAAGTAATACAATATATTCCACTTTTATTTTTAAGCCAAGTAAAATAACCATAATAAACATTTTGTTTACTTCTAACTTTACCATAACCGTTAAACCCATCAGGAGTAGCATTTTTATGTTTTCTACTTACCTTAATCTTAGACACGTCAAATACTAACTTTAATTTCGACAAATCTTTCATAATCTTTATAATTTAAATCATTAATAAAACACTGTGAAACAAAGGTAATATCTTTTGGGTAATAACACAATGCAAGGTGCTTCGATTTAAATAAATTTAAACCTACGTCTTACGACTAGTCGTTGAACCTTCTTCCTTATTAGGAAGCTCGGCTGCGGATTGTCCAATATTATCTTCTTTTACTATACTCTCAGTCTTTCTCTGAGACCAACATCTACATTACTGCGATGATTAGTGAGATAATCTCTAAGGAGTTCCCCGTCAATTCACCTTGTTTAATCACGACTTACATCAATCGTGATGAACATAAACATATTTATCAGTACTTTTAAGCACTACAGGTTTATCTTGAGTATGAATACCACCAGTTGCTAGAGTATATGTTGTGCCATAAAAATCTATTTCACGTACAAAACTATCTTTATTAGTTCTATATATTACAACTTTCTTCATTTCTTCAAGTAAATCTTGAAGTTGTTTAGTTTTAAATTTAATATGAGGAAAGATAATACGTTTAAAAGCTAAAGCAGTTCGTTGAGTACGAAGATTTTTAAAAGCATCTTCTTTAAGTCCACTACGTTCAGAATAGAACTTATTAAGAAGTTTATCAGCAATATTACTTCTAGCACTACATAGAAGATTAAGTTTAAAAGCATGACCTAGACTATATCTAAGTTTAATCTCATCAGGTTTTTGTCTAGCTATCTCACAAACAAGAAATACATCATTCTTATTATAATGAAGCATAGGTTCAACATATTTAGGAAGAAGATACCTATTAAAATCAGCAGTAATCAAATGATTTAATTGTTCATTAGTCATACCTTTATAGGCATCTCTACTTCTATATATATCACCTTCTTCATCATCTATTGGAGGTAACTTAAAATCAAGAAGATTATACCATTTAAGATTAATACTAACTTGCTTTAAACTTTTACCATACTTCTTACGTTCGCCAGTATCTTTATCTATATTTACTCCAGCAGAATTAAGAGCATAAACTTTAAATAAATCAACAGTTACATAAGATAATCTATACTTACGAATAACATTAAGTAGAGGATCATTCCATAAAGCATCTTTATTATCTTGTAGAGATATTAGTTTATCATTCACTTCTTTAAGAAATGAACAAAGTTGTTTACTAGTATCAAAACGATTCCAATACATAAGGAAAGCTCTAGTCATCATATCATCATAAGCTTGATTGTTATAGCCAAATAAATCATATCTATCAACAGTACCATCATCTTTAGTTATAGGACGCATCTTTTCAAAGAAGTCTATCAACTGTAACATTTGAGAATCATCTGTATCACTAATATAAAATATCCAACTCTTTACACTATCAAGTCTAGATTTAATTTCTTCAACTGTTAAAGTATCAGTTAAAGCACCTTTACAATCTGCAAATTTATCAAGATAATCTCTAACATCTACAAAAGTAAATGAAATCATATTTTCAAATACTTCTAAATCTACAGCTAAACTATGAATCATTTAATATATTAACTATTTCCATTCCATTATAATTATTATCTTTATTAGCAGTAAGCCATTTAATTAGACGATTACGAAATTCATCGTATTTATTATCATCTATAAACTTAATAAAAGGAGAGTAATTTGTACTATAAACAAAAGGAGCTACATAATATAGTTTATCTTTACCTTTAGTAATATCAAAACCAAAACTAGTAGCAGCTTTACCAAGAAGCATTATCTTCTTGATATTATTAATTCTAATATCAGCAAATGTATGTAACGCACATTTACTAACTATATTTTCATTTATAGGACAACGTTCATCAAGCTTACAACGAATAAGAGGAACAATAAAGGGGTCTAGTTGTTCTAGACCCCCCGTAGAAGATATGATAGTATCTCTTACTATTTCAACATACTTACTAAAAGTCATTCCTTTATTCTTATAAGCATTATAATCAACATTAGGTACAACAATAATCATACCTGACATTGGATTACCAACACCACTAAGACATTTACACTTAGTATTAAACATCCCTAGAGGACAATCTTCACATATATTAGTATGCATAAGGATATATACTACGATACCTACCTATAGTACCACTAGCACCTCCAGGGTATTTACTAATAGTCATAAGACTAGGAAAATTACAACCATTTTCAATACGCTTACGAGCTTTAATTTTATCACTTCTTTTCATAATTGATTAATCTTTAGTAGGTTCAACATAATTTTCTACTTTAGTATAATGTTCAACTTTATAATCATTATATACAGAAACAATAAACATGAAAATATTATCACGTTTACCCCAAGTTTTATCTAGTTTACGTTTATAACCATAAACAGTAACTGTACCATCAACATAAGGTACAAGTTTAGCAACTTTATAATACTGACGTTTAGGACCCCAACCAGCATCAGCTCCTATTGTATAAACATCACCAACTTTAATAGGACAATTAGCAAGAATATCAGCACATGCTTCTTCATCAAGAGCACGTAGTCTATCTTTATAATCTTTCACTATTTCATCTCTTTTATTAATGTAACATTGTACACGTTCTTTAAGAGAAGGACTATTACTTGTATTACACATTTTATTTAATATTTTAATTTTCAATTTAAGCGCATCAAATAGTTTTCGTGATTAATTAATCAGCTAAACTATTCAAATCGCTTAGAAGTCAATAAAACTGTCATTTGATGAATTTGGAATCACTTCGATGTCCCATTCGGCTAATGAAAATTCAACGCTTTCATAAACATTATCAGGACGAACAACAACTCCTTTATGATAATTATCATCAATAATAACAATAGTAGCATCTAATAGAGTACCAATAACAGTACGACTGTTATCTTTTTTGGTTAACTTTACAGTATCACCAAGGTTTAAATCATTTTCATCAAGAATACCATTTGATATAGTATCTTTAATTCTAGCTACATCTTGTTCTTTTTGTTTAAGAACTCGAACTAGTCTAACAAAGCTATTATTATCAATATCCATATCTCAAATATACTTTTTCTTTAGCTCTACTAACAGCAACATAAAGTCGCTTGTTAATATCAATAGCATTGGTGTATGGTCTTCCATATTTATCATAAACAATATCCATAACATCTACCATGCTTACATTATAAGTACTACCTTGTGATTTATGACTACTAATAGCAAAACCATAATCTAAATCTCTATAATAAAGAATAGAACCATCAGGTCTTCCAATATTAACAAGAAGAAGACAAGATTCTTTAAACTTATAATAAGCTTTCCATTTAGCAGCACGAATATCCTTACGAGCATTCTTAGCTTGTTGAATTAAATCGTCAGCAATCTTACAATACATAGACATAGTATATTTATCTCTATGGTCTATAATAAATAATGGAGAAGTAACTTGACCACCAAATACAGCTTGAAATTTAACCATGAAACCTTTAAGTTCATATTGTGGATGAGTATAGTTAGCTATCTCTTTTACAATATAATCTTCACTATTCCTTATAATTTCATCATTAAATTGGTCAACAATAGTAACATAAGAAGTAATTAAATCATTCTTAGTAATAACAGATTTTTCACTGTCTTTAATTATAGTTTCTCTAATAAATTTATTCCAATTAGAAACAGCTTTATTAGTATAAGATATAACTTTAACATAATCTGTATTACGAGTTATTGCTTCATCGCTAAATTGTTTCACAACTTCTTGCTGAAATTGAGCAGAATTACAAACTACAAATCCTTTAGTCATAGTATTATCAAATTTACTACGAGTATTAGATATGTAATTTAGGAAGTTAAAAGTTCCATTATAAACATCATTACGAAGAAGTTCAGTAAGTTCTCTTATAGGATTGTCTTCATCTTGTCGTACAACTTGAGTTAGCTTAAAAGATTGAACACCTTTAAAAGCATAACTATCTCTTTCATTTACAGGGGGGATTTGGCAGTCGTCCCCGCAGATTAAAAGTTTAATACTATACTTTTTCATCATCTTATCAATATAACCAACAAGACTACGATTAAGCATAGAAGCTTCATCTACTATATATAGACGATAATCTTCAATCTTTATACGACCATAAGAAGCAAAAGTAACATTGTTAATATCAAACTTTTCAATATCATAATTAGGTTTAAAACCAAAATCAGATTGAATAGTATTAACATTACAATGAGTACCTCTAATACTATTTCTAAGAACTCTACAAGCTTTATGACTTGGAGCACTTAGTCCTATTTCAGAGAATGGTATATTACAATCTTGAAGAAGAGCTTTAAGAAGGAAAGTTTTACCAGTTCCACCAGGACCAATTAAAGCTCGCTTAAAATCATTAGGATTATAAGGTTCATTAATAAACTTAATAAGTCCATTATAAGCTTTTATTTGGTCGTCAGTAAAAGTGAATTTATTAGCTCTATTTCTAGCAGGAGTTTTTGCAAATATTAATTCATCTTCATTGTGCATTATATATCCTCCTTATCTATTAAATGTTTAACATTATAAGCATGTCCAACAAGAGTTAAAATTCTATTAAACTTAGCATAAACTTTACCATCTTTTCTAACAATCCAACAAGAACAAATCCAATTATGACAAAAAGGTACATAACGATTTGGGTCTGCTTTCTTAAATATTCTGTCAGTTTCATTAAGAATAAGACTAATATATTGTCTATTTCTTTGACCAACACGAGTAAATATACGTTCACATTTACTCATATCATAAGAATCTTCAGTAAATGGAAGTGTAACTCCATTCTTACCAATATCATTAATATTAGTATCTTTAGTTAGTTTATCAAGATAATCAAAATATTTAATATGAACACTAAAATTACCTTGTTCATCTTGAATAACAACACCAGGAACTAACTTAGTTAGCTTTTTGTCAGGAAGTACAGTTGGTGCTCTACGTTTAGCAGAAGCTTTAGGCTTAAATACAAATTTAAGTTTAGAATAATCTACATTCATTTCTTTTTGTTTGCTAATTTATGTTCTTTCTTAATCTTTTTAGCTTCTCTTGCACTTACTTCTGCATCTTCAAAATTAAGATTAGAAGCTTTAATGTTATTGCTTCTATTAAGCACATAACCACAATAATGAAGTAGAAAATCAATTCTACCCCAAGTGCGAATACCAATCACAGCATTTTTTGGAATAATGATATGATTACCATTAATCTCAGCAACTCGTGATACACACTTTAAATCCTTTTTTTCATCATGTTTCTTTGCCATTTTACAAAAAGTTTAATTAATAAATAAATCATCTACTTGAACACTACATTCAATGGAAGTTCTGCTTGGTTTCGCACCATAAGCCGTATTACTACACTTAGCAGAACTTAAATTATCACATTCTAGCCCCCCCGTAAAAGGTATTGCAAAATGTAATCATTTTCCTTTTCTAACTT
>OBLI01001907.1_pt1 | contig 19024 bp, 19 predicted proteins | sample 1519701 | NCBI WGS metagenome assembly OBLI01 (sample SAMEA3663005, study PRJEB22513) | pig gut metagenome | biome: pig gut; feature: pig-associated habitat; material: faeces | place: France | collected 2012
GATCTATCACTTCCGTACAGGCGGTATACGTGCCGGCCGATGATCTGACAGACCCGGCACCGGCCACAACGTTTGCACATCTGGATGCCACAACGGTACTGGATCGTTCCATCGTGGAACTTGGAATTTATCCGGCAGTGGACCCGCTGGCTTCTACTTCGCGTATCCTTGATCCGAGAATTGTCGGGGAAGAACATTTTAAGGTTGCGCGTGGAGTACAGGAGATTTTGCAGAAATATAAAGAACTGCAGGATATCATCGCAATTCTCGGTATGGATGAGTTGTCGGAGGATGATAAGCTTGTTGTCAGCCGGGCACGTAAAGTACAAAGATTCCTGTCGCAGCCGTTTTCCGTGGCAGTACAGTTTACCGGACTGGAAGGCAAATATGTTCCGGTGGAAGAGACCATCCGCGGATTCCGTGAAATTCTGGATGGAAAACTAGATGACGTGCCGGAAAGTTATTTCCTGAATGCCGGAACAATTGATGAGGTAAAGGCGGCATATGCACGATAATGTGTGTGCCGGCTGGAGGAAACAGAGATGGAAAAGACATTTGATGTAGAAATCATCACGCCGGACCGCGTTTTTTATAAGGGAACTGCGGATCTGCTGGAGTTTAATACGGAATCCGGCGAGATCGGTGTATATCGTGATCACATTCCACTTACAACGGTACTGGAACCGGGGCTTGTCACGATCCATCATGGGGATGAAGAACAGGTGGCAGCAGTGCATGCCGGATTTGCCGAGATTCTGGGAGATAAGGTAACACTTCTGGCAGAACTGGCAGAATGGCCGGAAGAGATTGATCTGGAGCGTGCGGAAGCCGCAAGAGAGCGAGCAGAGGAGCGGATTCACAACAGAAATGACAATCTGGATTTAAAGCGCGCGGAATTTGCATTGCATAAGGCTCTGATCCGTATTAATCTTGCAGAGTATCGATAAGTGAAAATGGAAATAAGAGGGAGGGTATTTCATGGGAATATCCTCCCTCTTTTATGGACTTTTACACCGGAGTTTGGTACAATCGTAGTAGTAAGTTTGTATACAAATGAGGAGATATTGTGTACCGGAAGAATAAAAACAATTGGGTAAAGCATCTGGATTTTATGATTCTGGATCTGATTTGCCTGCAGGTGGCATTTTTTTTAGCCTATACATTACGACATAGAACTGTCAATCTATATACCAATTACATATATGCAAATTTGTCTATCGTTCTGATCCTGATAGATGTTTGTCTTTTGATTTTCCTGAATACACTTAAAAATGTATTAAAACGTGGATATCTGGTAGAGTTTATCGCAACCATTAAGCATGTGGCGATTGTGGAACTGGTTGCTGTCCTGTATCTGTTTTCGGTAAAAGATGCGGGAGATTTTTCGCGAATCACGTTCTTTCTCATGGCATTATTCTATGGATTGCTTACCTATGGAACAAGACTTCTGTGGAAAAAACATATTCTTCGCACGCTGCATCTGAAGCAGAACAAGTCTGTACTGGTTATCACAAACTTTGAGCGGCTGTCTCAGGTAGAAAAGGATATCCGGGCGAAACGCTATGTGATGTTTCAGATATCGGGAGTGGCTGTGACAGGAAACATGCCAGAGGATCATCCGACGGAAATTGCGGGAATTCCGCTGGTTGCAGCAGGTGATTATGTGGTGGAATATCTCTGCAGGGAATGGGTGGATGAAGTATTTGTAAATCTGCCATTGCAGAGTGCCCAGCTGGATGATCTTGTCCGGCAGTTAAACGAGATGGGAATTACGGTGCATATCCAGCTGGCAGATAAACTGATGGTCGGAACACAGCGGCAGTTTGTGGAGCGTCTTGGGGGATACACCGTGTTAACCACAAGCATCAATACCATTTCCACCGGAGAGTTATTGGTAAAACGTCTGATTGATATTATCGGTGGACTGGTGGGATGTGTGCTCACCGGTATTCTGTTTCTGTTTCTGGCTCCCGCCATTAAGATTCAGTCACCCGGACCGGTATTCTTTTCCCAGATCCGTGTGGGGAAAAACGGAAAGAAGTTTAAGCTGTACAAGTTCCGGAGTATGTATACCGATGCAGAAGAACGCAAGGCACAGCTTGCAGCAGAAAACAGAGTCACAGACGGGCTGATGTTTAAGCTGGATTTTGATCCGCGTATCATCGGCTGCAGACAGCTGCCGGATGGAACGGTGAAGAAAGGAATCGGGAACTTTATCCGTGACTGGTCTTTCGATGAGTTTCCACAGTTCTGGAATGTCTTAAAGGGAGATATGTCTCTGGTCGGGACGAGACCGCCTACAGAGGATGAGTGGGTCAGATACGAACTGCACCACAGAAGCCGTCTGGCCATCAAACCGGGAATCACCGGAATGTGGCAGGTGAGCGGCCGCAGCAATATTACGGATTTTGAAAAAGTTGTGGAACTGGACCGGTATTACATTTTAAACTGGAGTCTGGGACTGGATGTGAAAATTATTTTCCGGACGGTACCGGAAGTCGTGAAGAAGAACGGGTCTATGTAGAGGAAGTACCGGTTGCTGCAATAAATAGTTTGAGAAGGCGTATCGCGTAATTCCTTTGGGAGGCGGGCGCCTTTTCTATAATGTGAATCAGGGTCATCGCATCTTTTTGCTGCCATTCCCGTTCTGTTTCAGAAATTTCCCCAAACATCATATAATCTAAATTCATATCTAATGCTCTGGCAATTGCCAGCATCGTTTCTATCGACATGCCACACATCCCGCGTTCGATATCCGAACAGTATTTTGTTGCACGGTTGATTCGGACTGCAAGTTCGTCCTGTGAGAGTCCAAGCTGTATCCGTTTGTGCCGGATTCTTTCGCCAACCGCAATTTTATCATAAGGTTCCCGTTTCTTATTCATTTTGTTATCCTCTGTATTTTCCAAAAAATTCCATTTTTTCTATATAAAGATAGTATCAGTTATTAAAATATAATAAACACTTTTGAAACGTAAAATATAGGCGCGTTTAGGACATGAGTATTTGTGCGTTTACAAACGGAAAAACGGTAAAATTCGCCAATTTTTGCGTGTAAACGCTCTGTGAGAAAGCAAAGATATGGGGTAAAATATTTTTGTCACAGATATAATTATAGAATAATTATGAATAACAAAGAAAAATGCCGATTGATTTTCACACACACATTCTTCCGGAAATAGATGACGGAAGTAGAAACGTAGAAATGTCACTAAAAATGTTAGCAGCGCAGCGGGAGCAGCAGGTTGATGAAATCGTAGCAACTCCCCATTTTTATGCACAGAAAGATTCCGTGGAAGAATTCTTATTGCGCAGGCAGCGCAGCTATGAAAAATTGAAAGCTGCAATGGCAGAGAAGAACCTGGATCAGAAACTGCATCTGGCAGCGGAAGTCTACTACTTTCAGGGAATCGGAAGTGCCGGAATGATTCCGAAACTTTGTGTGGAAGGAACACAGATACTTCTTCTGGAACTGCCGTTTGCCCAATGGAATTCCGCTATTTATGCAGATGTGGAGAAGCTGGTACAGCGTCAGAAACTGAGGGTTGTCATCGCACATATTGAGCGTTATTACGAATTTCAGAAGAAAAAAGAAATCTGGGATGCGGTCATGGAACTTCCGGTATACAGGCAGATGAATGCAGGCGTATTTCTGAACTGGAAAAGGAGACACAAAGCGTTTCAGCTGGCAAAAGATGCTGGAACCATCATTCTTGGCAGTGATTGTCACAACATGGATAACCGACATCCAAATCTTGCCGAGGGCCGTGCCGTGCTTGCAAAAAAATTTGGAGAAGCGTTTCTCCAGAGAACGGATCGCCTGACCGCGGAGGTATTGCAGTGAACGAGAAAAAGAAAACCATGCGTGCGGTGATAGAAATTATGATTGCCGTACTCATAATCGTTGCCGTATATTTTCTCATCCGTGGGATGGACCGTCACGATGCGCGTATCCGACAGGCAGCCACAGAGAATGAAACACAGCGTGTCTGGAAAGAATTTCAGGAAAAAACAGTCTCGATCAAGCTGCATAAAAAGACCTGGCAATTGGCCCATCCGGTTCAGACGTATCTTTTTATCGGAACCGACAAAAGTGGAAACGAAGATGCCGAGGGAGAAGAATATCATGGCTCGATGGCAGATGCACTGATGCTTATTGTCGTGGATGAAGAAGAAAAAACGTATGGGGTTTTGCAGCTGAACCGGGATACCATCACCGAAGTGCCAATGCTTTTGCAAGACGGAAGTGCCAATGCCAGTGCACAGATGCAGCTTTGCACGGCACATTGGTATGGAAAAGACAAGGCTGCCAGCTGTGACAATACGGTTCAGACTGTATCTCAAATGCTTGGAGGTCTGCCCATCGATGGATATTATACACTGAAAATGGATGCAATGTCTTTATTGAATCATGAAGTGGGTGGCGTGACCGTTACACTGGAAGATGATATGACAAAGCTGGATCCGGCTATGAAAAAAGGTGCAACGCTTACCTTGACGGACCGGCAGGCAGAACTGCTTATGCAGTCCCGGTATACCATGGAAGATGATCGCAATACGCAGCGTATGCGCCGCCAGCAGATCTTTTTAAAAGCGTTTATGAAAAAAATAAAGAGACAGAATGAAGGGGATGTCAATGCGACTGTGAAATTATATGACCGGTTGCGCCCGTATGCGACAACGGATATTAAGATGAATGATCTGACAGCCCTGTTAAACAGTATGCAGGGATATACAGACAAAGGAATTGTCACAATCGATGGCAAATCCAAAATTGGAGAGAAGCTGCACGATGGGAAAAAACACTGGGAGTTTTATATGGATGAAGATTCACTGGAGACATCCATGAAACAACTGTATCCACTGGTGCAGGAGAAAGGAAAGTAACGAATGAACCAGGAAAACCAACGGACAGAGCAGAACGGAGAAGAAACCGAAATTGATCTGCTTGAAATTTTTTATCTGCTGCGGGCAAAGCTGGTATGGCTGATTCTCGCATTTGTGATCGGGGGAGCGATTGCAGGCTCCATTACACATTTTCTGATCACACCCAAATACACGGCAACTGCAAAAATGTATATGATTTCCGCATCCAGTGGAAGTGTGCTGGATCTGTCGGATTTCAATATCGGAACATCCCTTTCTCAGGACTATACCGAATTGATTAAGATTCGTCCCGTGTTCAATGAAGTCATCGATAACCTCAAACTGGATATGGAATACGAAGATCTTCTGAAAAAAGTAGAAATCTCGGTTGTCGGGGATTCACGGTTGCTTGCTGTGTCAGTCGAGGATAATGATCCGAAGATGGCACAGTCGATTGTCAATGAACTTGTAGATACAGCGGTAACTTATATTCCAAAAGTTATGAATGCATCCGAAAATGCGCAGCCAACCATTGCGGAATATGCTGTGGTTCCGGATGAACCAAGTTCTCCGAACCTTGCAAAAAATACCATTCTCGGAGCGGTTGTGACAATGCTTCTCGTAGCAGTGATATTCGTAGCACGTATGCTTATGGATGACAGCTTAAATACGGCAGAGGATGTCGAAAAAGAATTTGGTATCATGCCGTTTACCGTTATTCCGGAGGGGGATATCGAAGAAATTTCCGATGAGGTAGAAAAAGCGATCAGTAAAGAGAAAAAGAGAAGAAGGAAGAAAAAGTAATGGAATTTACACCGAAAAACCGTGCGACAGTCCAAAATATGCCGAAACTTCCGTATGCGGTAGAGGAAGCACTGAACCGTCTGCGCGTCAATGTGAGCTTTCTCGGAAGCAAAGTGAAAAAAATCATGGTGATATCCAGCGCTCCGGATGAGGGAAAAAGCTTTATTGCCATGCAGTTGTGGCGGCAGATGGCAGAAGCCGGCAGCAAGAGCATTCTTGTGGATATGGATCTGCGCAAGAGCGTTATGGTTGACAAATATCAGATCGTCCGGGAAGACAGCGGAAAAATTCTGGGAACTTCCGATTATCTGGCAAGCGATGATACGCTGGACAAATATGTGTTGCGTACCAATATCGGAGCGGGAGATCTCCTTCCGAATAAAGAAAATATTATTAACCCGTCCATGCTTCTCGAAGGACAGAAGCTGGCAGGTACATTTGAGGAACTGGATGAAAATTATCGTTATACATTTATTGATGCTCCACCACTAAATCTGGTATCTGACGGAGAAAAGATTGGTTCGCTGTGTGATGGTGCACTGCTGGTTGTCCGTGCGGGAGAAACGCCAAAGGCAATGGTCCGTAATTCGATTCGCCAGCTGGAACGTGCAGGGTGTCCGGTTGTCGGCATTGCACTCAGCCGTGCCAAAGGCGCTGCAAATGGATATTATCACAAATATGGCAACTACTATGGCAGGAGTTATTATGGGAAAGGCTATGGCTACTATGGAAAACATGGATATTACGGCTATGGCACAGAGCAGAAGTAGGTGATTCCCCGAAAGGGTTTTCACATAAATAATCAGGGAAAGGAGGATTATATCCCAATGAACAAATTAATCAAGAAGGTGCTGGTAGGTATTACCGCTGCTACTATGATGTTTGGATCTGTTTGTACTGCTTATGCTGCAACAGATTCTGCAACCGTAGCTCCAGCTCCGGAAAAACAGACAAACGTCAAGGCAGATAATGGCGCAAAGGTAAGTACCGCAGCAAACGGTACAGCAACCGTAAAGGCTTTACCAAAGACAACAAAGAAGAGTGTTACAGTAGCTTCTAAGGTTGTTGTAGATGGAGTCTCTTACAAGGTTACAGCAATTGGAGCAAAGTCTTTTGCAAATGCTACAAAAGCTACAACTGTTACACTTCCAGCCAGCATTAAGACCATTGGCGCTCAGGCATTTACAGGTGCAAAATCTGTAAAGACAATCGTCATCAAGTCTGCTTCCGTAAAGGTTGACAAGACTGCATTTAAGGGTGTAAACACCAAAAAGATGACAATCAAAGTTTCCGGTATGTCTGCAAAGCAGCTGAAAGCATTCAAGGCTCAGCTGAAGAAAGCCGGATTCAAAGGAACCGTAAAGAAAGTTTCTAAATAATTCTGGGTTTCTGAAAGGGGCGCACAGAGTTGATTCTGCTGTGCCCTTTCCTATAGACAAAATTGGAAATCAACAAAAGTAATAAGAACGATAAAAATGAAAGAAGGGAGGCATCATGTATCAGAAAGCAAAAAACAGCTGGATCAAACACATTGATTTTGTAATACTGGATATTCTGTGTCTGCAGGTTTCTTTTTTTCTGGCATATCTCGTCAGACACCGGAATCTGAATTTATATTCTAATTCCGTGTATGGAAACCTTGCTATCGTGTTGATCCTGATTGATGTATGCATGATGTTCTTTTTAAATACATGTAAGAACGTTCTGAAACGTGGACTGCTCATAGAACTGGCGGCAACCATGCGTCAGGTCAGCCTGGTGATACTGTTTGCTGTGTTTTATCTGTTCTTTGTGAAAGATGCGGGGGATTTTTCTCGTATTACACTGTTTCTGACCGCTATATTTTATGCTATAATCAGTTATGGGATAAGAATTCTCTGGAAACGGCATGTGTTGCGGAATCTGCGGCTTGGAAGAAAGAATTCTATCGTGATATTGACAGACTGGGCCAATCTTCCACAGGTGCGGGAAGATATCCAACATCATAGCTATGAACTGTTTCAGATCCGTGGAATCGCTGTGATCGATGTCAATGAAAAGAAAACACTTCCCGAAAAACTGGGGGACATCCCATTTGTGGCAGAGGGAGAATCCGTCATGGATTACTTGTGCCATGCATGGGTGGATGAAGTATTTATCGATCTGCAGCCAAATGATCCGCGGGTAGACAGATGGATTGACCAGCTGACGGAGATGGGAGTAACGGTACATCTGAAACTTGCCAACCGGATGGATCTGGCGGCAAACAAACAGTTTGTGGAAAATCTCGGACGATACACGGTGCTGACCACAAGTATTCGTACTGTGAGTACCTGGGAATTATTTCTCAAACGGTTGATGGATATTCTCGGAGGCATCGTCGGCTGCATCCTCACCGGAATTCTGTTTCTGATCCTTGCACCGATGATCTATCATGAATCGCCCGGTCCGATCTTCTTCGGACAGACCAGGATCGGAAAGAATGGCAAGAAGTTTACGTGCTATAAATTCCGCAGTATGTATCTGGATGCGGAGGAGCGCAAAGCAGCACTTGCCGCAGAAAACCGTGTATCGGACGGAATGATGTTTAAACTGGATTTTGACCCGCGCATCATCGGCAGCAGGCGTCTGCCGGACGGGACGATAAAAAAGGGACTGGGAAATAAGATCCGCGACTGGTCCATTGATGAGTTTCCACAGTTTTGGAACGTGCTCAAAGGGGATATGTCTCTGGTAGGTACACGTCCACCGACGGAAGATGAGTGGGTGAAATACGAGCTGCACCACAGAAGCCGCCTGGCAATCAAACCTGGGATCACCGGGATGTGGCAGGTAAGCGGGCGCAGTGAGATTACGGATTTTGAACAGGTGGTAGCACTTGATCGCAGTTATATTGCGAACTGGAGCCTGGGACTTGATGTGAAAATATTGTGCAAAACAGTGGGAGTCGTGCTGAGACATGAAGGTGCGATGTGAGCGGTAAATGGATATTACGATATCTGATTGAGGAGTATGATAAGTATCGAAATGTGTAAAAAGGAATTGAAGTAATGAGTGAATATTCAGTTAAAATTATTGTAGCAACTCATAAAAAATATCAAATGCCGTCTGACGCAATGTATTTTCCTTTACATGTTGGTGCGGAGGGAAAAAAAGATTCCGATGGAAATGAGTTGGATTGGGGATATATCAAGGATAACACTGGGGAAAATATTTCAATATTGAACCCATCATTTTGTGAATTGACAGGTTTATATTGGGCATGGAAAAACTTAGATGCTGATTATATAGGTCTTGTACATTATAGAAGACATTTTTCACTGAAAAAGAAAAAAGGATTTGGAAATGTGTTATCTTATGAGGAACTAAATCCATACTTAGGAAAAATAAAAGTATTTGTTCCAAATAAAAGAAAATATTATATAGAATCTCTCTATAGTCATTATGCACATACACATTATGCGGCACATTTAGACGAAACTAGAAAGATTATTTCAGAAAAATATCCTGCTTATTTAAAAAGTTATGACAAGGTTATGAAACAAACATATGGATATATGTTTAATATGATGATCATGGATAAAAAATTGCTGGATGATTATGGTACCTGGTTGTTTGATATCCTTTTCGAGTTGAAAAAAAGAATGAAGCAACTGGAACTGAGTACATTTCAAGGAAGGTTTTATGGAAGAGTAAGTGAGATTATTTTTAATGTTTGGTTAGATGAAAAGATTAAATTGGGAGTCCTTGGGAGAAACGAGGTAAAGGAACTTCCTTATATCTATATGGAAAAAATCGATTGGAAAAGAAAAATTGTTTCCTTTTTAAATGCAAAGTTGATTGGTAAAAAATATGAGGAGAGTTTTTAATTGATGGAAGGTCCTTTGATTTCGGTTATATTGCCCGTTTATAATGTACAGACATATTTGCCAAGGTGTATGAACTCTTTATTTAAACAAACCTATCATAATTTAGAATTTGTAATGATTGATGATGGATCCGAACTAGCATGTGCTGAGGCGTGTGATGAATATTTAAAAATGGATAATAGAGTGGTTGTATATCATAAAGAGAATGGTGGATTATCTGATGCTAGAAATTATGGAATAGCAAGAGCTAGAGGAAAGTATATTACTTGTGTTGATCCAGATGATTATGTCGATATAGATTATATCGAATATTTATATATGTTAATTAGAAAATATCCATGTAAAATGTCTATTTGCCAACATCGGGTATGGTATGATAATGGGAATGTGAAAGATTTTGGAAAGCCTGGTGATGAATGTTTATCTAATAAGCAATGCATAGAGAGAATGTTATATCATGATGTTATAGATACTTCAGCATGTGGAAAATTATACCGTGTAGAATTGTTTGAAACGGTTCAATATCCAAAAGGTAAGTTATTTGAGGATATAGGAACCACATATGCATTAATGTTGCAGTGTGATGATATTGCTGTTGGTTATGAATCCAAGTATAATTATATTTTTCATAATAATTCTATTGTAAATAGTTTGTTTTCCATTAAAAAAATGGATATGCTTGAAATGACAGATAAGATGGCAACAGGAGTATTGAAATGTTATCCGGAATTATACAAAGCAGTAAGAAGACGACAAGTATATGCACGGTTAAGTACATTAAATCAAATGATATATGAAAAGGGATATATTAAACAGCGAAATGAAATAATTGCATATGTCAAAAAATATGGAAATGAAGTTATGAGAGATGCAAAAGCACCCAAAAGAGATAAGGTCGCATTAAGGTTACTTTCGATTAATTTTCAATTATATAGAATATGCTGGATAATATACAGAAATTATATCATGGGTGGAAAGAAATATGATACCTAAGAAGATACATTATTTTTGGTTTGGGTATAATGAAAAACCGAAAGAAGTAATTAGTTATATAAATACATGGAAAAGATATTTCCCAGAGTATGAAATTATAGAATGGAATGAGACTAATTTTGACATTAATTGCTGCAAATATACCAAACAGGCATATGAGGCAAAAAAATATGCTTTTGTAAGTGATTATGCAAGAATTTATGTGCTTTATTATATCGGGGGAATATATTTTGATACAGACATTGAGGTATGTAAACCATTTGAAAATTTATTGGAAAACCGAAAAATGGTATTGGGATTTGAAGATGAACATTATATTATGACAGCGTTTATGGCATCGGAGGCGAGGCTAGAGTGTTTTGGTAAGTTACTTAAAGAATATCAAAATAGAAGTTTTATAAAAAAAAATGGGGGGTATGATACATTACCTAATCCTGTTATTGTCACAGAAATAATGAAAAATTATTTGATTCCCAATGGAAAACGTCAGACTTTTCAAATGGATTGTGAAGTGTATCCTTATGATTATTTTTCTGCATTTCATATTGCAAGACAGAAATTGAATGTTACAGAAAATACTGTATGTATTCATCATTGTATGGGAACCTGGCAAACGAAAAAAGATCGTATTAAGCCTTGGATAAAAAGTAAAATTATTATGCTTATAGGCGAAAAAAATTTTGAGACATTTAAAAATATTTTTGTGAATAAGGGAAAAAAAAGTGATTATAATTGATTTGATATTAATTGCAGTGTTGTTGTGGAATATATTAATAAAAAAAGACTACTATTCACCTTTGATATTTTGGTGCGTTATATGGATTATTTCTTTTACATTTGCTATGTTAAATCCATATGATATGATGAAAGTATCGGACAAAGCAATATTTATAATGGGATTGGGAACCTTGACATTCCTCACTGGGTGTATAGGAAAAAAACAAATTCATTTTGTGTTCAAAAAGAAACAGAAAAAAGTATTTAATACGGGAAAAAATGAATTTAATAAATGGGTATGCTATTCACTATTATGGGTTACTTTTGTATTTAATTTATTTGTTTTGGCAACAGCAATTGTTTTTTTACGAATGGGTATATCCTATTCAAATTTTCGGGATATTTTGTTAGGATATAGCACAAATAGTAATTTGTCTTTTTTTTCATCGAGTTTTGTTTCAACCTTTTTTTCTTGGATTATTGGACCGGCAATGTCGATTTTGTTGATTATTTTAATGTTAAATATGGTTATTAAACAGATTGCAGGATGGTTTAATTTTTTTACATTTATTGATATTGCAATTTATGTGTTTGCAACATCAGGAAGAATGTTGTTGCTTCATGCAGTTATTTTCTTGTTTTTTATTTATAAATTTCATGGAATTCAAATTTCAAAAAAATTAAAACGCAAAGTATATCATATTGGAATTATAGCAATTATTTTATTATTGGTATTAACATTTTTTAGAAGAAAAAATGTTACATCTGTACCAAGCTTATATTCGTATTTCTGTATTGATGTCCCATTGTTTTCCTATTGGATGAAATATATTGACGACAATCATATTATGACATATGGGAATGCTTTCTTAAGAGGATTCTTGGAATTTATTAATTATGTCTTGGGGAAAGTCGGAATGGCAACTCCAAATTTTTGGAGTATGCAAGAAACATTTGATCTTATACAAAATCGATGGATAGAAGTATTCCCAGGAAATTGGTATAACGCATATGTATCTTCTTTTTTATATTTTTATATGGATTTTGGTATAATTGGAGTTGCATTAGGTTCATATATATTTGGCAAAATTAGTAAATGGAGTTATCGAAAATTACTTGATAAAAAGGAAATATTTTATGAAATATTCTATATGCTAATTATTCAAACAATTGCAGATTCGTTTATTAGGTGGCAAATTGGAAACTTTGCGTTTCTTGTAACTTTTTTTTATGCTTACATATGTACGAAACATAAGCGGAAAGGAGTCAAATAATGGAAAAAATATCAGTTATTATACCTGTATATAATGTAGAAAAATATATAAGAAAATGTTTAGAAAGTGTTTTGGAACAAACTTTTTCTGGATTGGAGATTATAATTATAGATGACGGATCTACGGACGAAAGTGGGAACATTTGTGACTTTTATGCAAAACAAGATCAGAGGATACATGTATTTCATAATGTGAATAATCAGGGATTAGCAGCTGCAAGAAATCGTGGAGTTCGAGAAGCATCTGCAAAATATATTGGTTTTGTCGATTCGGATGATTATATTAGTAAAAATATGTTTCAAGAGCTTTTGTATATTATCGAAAAAGATAATGGGGACATTGCAATATGTGGGTATAATGTTTGCGGAAACAGAGAGGAGAGTGTAAAATTAAAAGAGAAAATATATAATCGTAATGAAGCGACAACGTTATTATTAAAAAATAAAATTCATTCCTTTGTGTGGAACAAACTGTTTAAAAAAGACTTATTTCAAGGATTATATTTTGCAGAAGGAAAATGTTATGAAGATGTTCGAATTATGAGTAAGCTTTTTTTGAATGCGAACAGAATTATTTGTACTTCTAAATGTTTGTATTACTATAATGTTAGAGAAAATTCTATTACAGGGAATACAAGATATGAAAAATCATGGGAGTATGTAGAAAGTCTTGAACAAAGATGTATGGATTTATTGAATACAAATTACATGGATGCTGCAGCATATGGAGAATTTGTTTGCTTGAGGCGTTTAGTATACGAGATGATAATAAATAAAGAAATAAAAAATGATTATTATAAAAGACTGATACAGATAACAAAAAAAAGATATATTGACGCAAAAAGAGTGTGTTCGGTTTGGGAAAAGATGGTGGCAAATATTTATATGATATCACCAAAGATATATGCATGTGTACGTTTACTTATATCAAGGTTGTTTCATCGATAAGGAAAATCTAAATATGGAAGATTTAATTTCAATTATAATACCAATCTATAATGTTGCGGATTTTTTGGAAGATAGTCTAGAAAGTGTGGTTAATCAAACATATAATAATTTACAAATTATTTTAGTAAATGATGCTTCTAAAGACGACTGTGATATTATATGTGAAAAATATCAAAAAAAAGATAAAAGAATTTGTCTGATAAATCATGAGACTCGAAAAGGCGTTGCAGAAGCAAGAAATACTGGGTTAAGTGCTTCAAAAGGGAAATATATTGGATTTGTTGATCCAGATGACTTTGTTGAATTAGATATATTTGAAAAACTATACAATACTATTAAGGAAAATAGTGCTGATATATCGGTATGTGGATATCAAATTTTTGGTAATAAGAAGGATGACAAAGAAGGGCGAATAACTGCAAAAAGATTTAATTGTCAAGAAGCATTGGATATGTTAATAAAAGATTCAGAGATGCCTTCGTATTTATGGAATAAATTATTTAAAGCTGAATTGTTTAAAAATTGTTTATTTGATAGTGGATGTAGGTATGAGGATTTGCGAATTATGCACCGTTTATTCATGAAGGCAAATGTAATAGTGTCTATTGATAATAGACTATATCATTATAGAATTAGAAATGGCTCTATTACCAATTTGACAAAATTGAATAATTCGAAAGAATTGATAGACGCTTTGGATCAGCGTTGTGAGGACTTGCGAGATACAAATTATTATATTGATTCGCGTATCACAGAATTGATGCAAATACGGCGTATTTTGGCAGAAATCATATTAAGTCATGTGGATAAAAATGAGTTTTTTAATAAAACAATGTTGAAGGGGAAAGAAATATATAAAGAATGTTATAGATATTTGAACATTAATCAAAAAGTAAAATGCCAACTCTTTTTTTTATTTCCAACATTGTATGCGAAATATTTATTTCATTGAGGAAAATAGAAGTGATAGAACAAAAAGTAGGAATTGTGACATTTCATGCAGCAGATAATTTCGGTTCTGCATTACAGGCGTATGCGTTGGAAGATGTGTTACGGAATATGGGATATAGACCTGAAATTGTAAATGTTCTATATGCTAAGGATATGGAACAATACAAAGTATTTCGAAAAAAGATTTATAAAGAGCGCCCAAGGGCTTTTCTTGGGGATGTTTTGTATTTTCCGTGGAATATAAAGAGGAAGCGAGCATTTCAACGATTCCGGGATAGGTATTTAAAAATTTCTAAAAAAATATATTATGCCTGCGTTGATAATCCGCAAGAATTAAATGATTGCTATGATGCTTTTATATGCGGAAGTGATCAAATTTGGAATATCAATTGTACACAAGCATTTGTGCCAGAATTTTTTTTGGAATTTGTTTCTGATAATAAGAAAAAAATTGCGTATGCACCAAGTATGCCGGCAAAGGTGTTGGATAAGTATTATAAAAGAATGAAAAATGACATTGAAAGATTAGATGCTGTATCGGTCAGAGAAAGTGAAACAATTCCTTATTTGATAAATGAAGTTGGAATACAAAAGAAAATATTGCATACGGTTGATCCTACGTTTCTTTTGGATGCAGAAAATTATATTGATTCTTTTCGCTTAAAAAATCGAAATGAAAATTATATTTTTGTTTATTTCTTGGATGATAAGGAGAATAAACAAGAACTGGTTTCGTATGCAGCAAAGATCGCTCGGGAAAGACATTTAAAAATCAAATATGTTTCCCAAAGAAGAATTAGCGCATTTATAGGGCAAAAATATTGTTTGGGAATAGGACCGGAAGAGTTTTTGGATATGGTGTATAATGCTTCTTATGTTATTACAAATTCATTTCATGCAACAGTTTTTTCTATACACTTTCAAGTTCCGTTTTGTGTGTTCCCAAGAAGTGGATCACAGGCAAGAATGCTAGAATTATTAAACCGACTGAATTTGGAAAAAAATTTATATTCATTGGGAAATATAGATTGGATGGAATCGGTGTCAAATGGTAAAACGAAAAAAACAATTAAGAAAATGGCAGTAGACTCCTTAAATTTTTTGCGAAACGCGCTGGAACAGTAGGAAAGAAGAACATGAATGAAAAAAAACGTTTGATTAAAAATACCGGAATGATAGCAATTGGAAATATTAGTACAAAGTTGGTCTCTTTTTTTCTGCTTCCTTTATATACTGCGCTACTTTCTACCTCGGAGTATGGAACATTTGATTACATTTTAAGCATTGCAACATTTTGTGTCCCATTTGTTTCGGTACTCATGGATGAATCTATTTTTCGTTTTTTGATTGATTGCAAAAAACAGGAGGAAAAGGAGAAAGTAATATCGACCGCTTTAGTAATTGTATTAATCGGAATGGGATGTTTTACTTTAGTTGGAATTCCGGTAATGCAGGGGTTACATTATCATTATACCTACTATGCAACGATTTATATTTTGTTAAATGTAATGAGTGGAATGATTAGCGCGATACTTCGTGGAATAGGAAGAACGGATCAATATGCCCTATTTAATTTTTTACTTGGTTCGATTCAAGTAACATTAAATGTAGTGTTTATCGCTGCGTTTCGCATGGGGGTGGGTGGAATGTTAATGGCATCTATTCTAACCCAATTTTTTGTTTCAACTATTTTTATCTTTAGAATTCGTTTGTGGAGGTATTTTGATTTTCGGATTGTCAATTCACAAATGGCAAAAGATATGATTGTATATTCACTTCCGCTGATTCCTAATAAAGTTTCGTGGTCAATCATTAATCTTTCGGATAGAATTGTTTTGATGAATTGGGTGGGGAGCGAAGCGACCGGGTTCTATGCTGTTTCTTACAAATTCCCTAATTTGATGGATACTGTTTATGGTTTTTTTTATCAGTCATGGAAAGAAAGTTCTGCAAGGGTAATGGGTGATGATTCGCAAAATGATTTTTATAATGCCGTGTATGAATACTTGAAAAATTTTATGTATGCTCTTGTTCTTGGAATGAGTGCGTTTATGCCTTTGATTTTTCGTATTATGATAAATAAAAATTATTATGAAGCCCTTTTTTATGTTCCAATTCTTTTGTTAGCTACTTATTTTGCTAATATTTCTGGATTTTATGGAGGAATTTTTACTGCATATAAAGATACAAAAATCATGGGAACAACAACATTGACAGCAGCAATTCTGAATTTGACAATCAATTTATTGATGATACATAAGTTTGGAATTTATGCGGCAGCTATTTCTACGTTAGTTGCCAACTTCCTAATTTATCTCTATCGGCGTTGGAAAGTTTCAAAATATATTGAGTTAAATGAAGATAGAAGAGAGACTGTAATTGCAATAGCTTCAACGATTGTTATATTCGCATTGTTTTATAGTAAAAATCTTATATGTATTGGTCTTTCTTGTTTCATATCCATATTGTATGCGGTTATTATGAACCGAACTTTGATCATGAAATTATGGAACCGACTGAAAAGTAAGTAATGTTATTTTATGGAGATATAGAAGTGTGAGGATTGCATATATGAATACAGTTTGTAAACAAAACGAATGTTCCGGTTGCATGGCATGTGTTGATATTTGTCCTGTAAACGCTATTAATATACAGGATAATATTGAGCATATGAATGCTTATATTAATCCTGAGACATGCATTCATTGCAATGCATGTAGTAATGTGTGTCAATGTAATCACCCTTCACCTTTGCATGAACCTGTACGCTGGTATCAAGGCTGGGCTGATAAATTAATTAGAGAACGAAGTTCATCAGGAGGATTTGCAACGTCTATTTTTCGGAATTTTATAATGCAAGGTGGTGTGGTAGCCTCTTGCAAACTTATAGACGGAGAATATCGCTTTGTTCTTATAAAGTCTCTTGAGGGACTCAATGGTGTAAGTGGATCGAAATATGTTAAGAGTAATCCCTGCGGAATTTACAAAGAAGTAAAAGCACAACTCGTTGCGGGGGAAAAAGTATTGTTTTTAGGACTTCCATGTCAGGTATCCTCTATGAAAAATTATATTGGAGATCAGTATGCGGAAAAATTGTATACGATTGATCTTATTTGTCATGGCACTCCATCAATCAAACTGCTAAAGAAGGCTTTGTATGAGTATGGTGTTGATATCACACAGCAGAAGGAAATTTTGTTTCGGCGAAATAGTCGATTTGGATTGGAAGCGGATCTTAAATCTATTGTTCCTGATGGCGTGAGTGATTTTTATTCGATGGCATTTTTGGCGGGAATTGATTACACACGCAATTGCTATAGTTGCCATTATGCAACGGGAAATAGAGTGGGCGATTTAACGTTGGGGGATTCATGGGGAACAGAAATTTATGAGGAGGAGTCAGAAGGAATTTCTTTAGCATTGGCACAAACAAACAAGGGAATGGAATTGCTATCTATGGCAAATCTTGAATTAAGAGATGTGAATTTGGAAAAAGCCAAAATACCGAATACACAGTTACGATTTCCAACGGAGATGACAAAAGAGCATGACATCTTTTTTCGAAATTTTATGAGAGGAAAATCCTTTAGATGGTCTGTTGCCTGTGTTTGGCCTAAACGTTGCTTAAAGCAGGAAATAAAGCGAATTTTGGTTAAGTTGCATTTATATCGGGGGGGGAAAATAGAAACTTATAAAATAGGATGTATATCAAGTATGGATATTGATTCTAGTAATGGGAAAAAGCTGATATAGGGTAAAAATATAGGAGGGTATTATATAGTGAATGAGCAGGACGTTGAAATAGACAAAATTGTGGGAATAGCAGGAGCTTGGTCTGGAGTTCAGTGATGTTGGTTTTTCATATATGATGGGCTAAGTTTATATGTTAGCAATAGAAGGAAATAAAGGATAAGAAAATGTACGACTATTTAATTATAGGAGCCGGTTTATTCGGTTCGGTATTTGCCAGACAGGCAACGGATGCCGGCAAGAAAGTGCTTGTAATTGATAAGCGCCCGAACATTGCTGGCAAGGTCTGTTTGCAACAATCTACATACATGACATTTTGCAATAACCTACATTTTGCCTCTGCAAAAAACAGTCATCGATGAAGTCCAAAGAAGTATCGTTCGTGTGTTCGGGTATTTCGGTGAGTAGCAGCTCAAAGTACTCATAAACATTCAGTTGATTGGCTTGGGCGGTTTCAACAAGAATGTAGAGCATTACGTTAGCATGCGCACTGTTAGCGGGTAAATGCTCCATAGTGAGTGCGAATGGAGACTCAGAGAGACCCAAATAATCATTTGGGTTGTGTATTATAGAAAGATTATAGGAAGAATATGAAAAAAAGATATCAAATCTTTATCAGCTCAACATATAAAGATTTAATTGAAGAACGTCAAAAGGTGACACAGGCAATTTTAAAACTTTATCATTTCCCTATTGGAATGGAAATGTTCCATGCAGATAATGCGGAACAATGGTGCCAAATTAAAAATACTATTGACATGTCAGATTATTTTGTTTTGATTATTGGTAGATATTGTGGAACTTTATTTGAGGAGGGAATTAGACAATATGTAATGACCTCCACATTGTAGGTTCGTGGATTTACCTGTATACT
>OBLI01001910.1_pt1 | contig 19004 bp, 24 predicted proteins | sample 1519701 | NCBI WGS metagenome assembly OBLI01 (sample SAMEA3663005, study PRJEB22513) | pig gut metagenome | biome: pig gut; feature: pig-associated habitat; material: faeces | place: France | collected 2012
ACTTGAACCTCCACAGCTTGCGCCACTAGACCCTAAGTCTAAGACCCTTAGAATTTATAACTAATTATAACTCTATATAAAAGATGAATATTTCATTATTTTATAGGTTTCTTAATTTTTATTTAAGCTACAAATTTATATAATTTGCCATAAAAAGTCGTACCCAAAGTCGTACCCAAATCGAGGTTAGCAATGACTAATGATTTAATAAAAATCAATCTTAAAAATCTAGATTGTAAAAATATCTATTTTGACAATCGCAATGGAATATTTGGCACAAAAGAAATTACAAAAGCTCCAACTTATATAGGCTGTGATTTTAAATTGTATTTAAGAGTTTATGCTGTTGATGAAAGTGGAAATAAAAAGCAGACCAAAAAAAGTTTTTCATTTTCTAATAAAATTACTTTTTTGCAAGCTATAAAAGAAGTAGCATCGCAAAGAGAGAATTTAATAAAACAATTAAAAGAAGGTAATCGCAAAACTGAAAAAACTAGAATTCCAACACTTAAAGAAGCTTGGGATGAATATATAGAAATGAAACGCAATCAGCTCTCGCCTAATACGATAAATGGTTATATTTTGGTGGCAAACAAATGGATATTTTCAGATGAGAAGCTATCTAAAACGCCAATTACTCAAATTAGCACTAGGCGATTACAAGATATAGTAAATAAAATGCTAGATATGGGCATGGCTCCAAGAAGCTCAAAATCTATAAAAGAAGCGCTTAGACCACTCTTTAAGTATTATGTAGCAAATGGCACTCTAAAGTCAAATCCTGCTATTTTTATTCAAATACCAAAGTTTAATAATGAAGTTAGCATAGAGCTTAGTGATGATAAGCTAAAAGAGCTTTATGATTTGCTCTATAACTATCCAGTAGAACCTTTTAGAAGTATATTTGTTTGGCTTTCGCATGGGCGAAGGCTAAACGAAGTTTTAAGCCTTGAGTGGCGAGATATAAACTTAGAAGCTATGACCTACACAATAAGATATGAAAATAATAAGGTTAGAAAGCCTATGACCTACAAACTAAGCAATGAGCTATTTGAAGCCTTACAAAATATCGGTATAAAAGAAAGTGGTTTTGTTTTTCCAGCTATGAAAGATAAAAGCCAAAAAATGGATAATAGCACACTAAGAAAACACTGGCAAAAAGTGCTTGATAAGCTAGGACTTCATATCCGCATCCACGATCTGCGCCACTTAATAGGTGGTGTGCTAGTCTCAGAGGGCAAAACGCTAGAGCAAATCGCATCTATCCTAGGTCATACTTCTACAAGCGTGACCAAACGCTATTCAAAAGTCCGCCAAGAAGTAGCAGCCGAAGGGCTTGATGAGTTCTTTAAAAGAGTGAAAAAGTAGATATGCAGATAAACGATAAAGCTTATAATGCATTTTTAACAATGTTTGGAGATATTGATTTTAGCAAGTCAGGATATAGACCGCCACTTGATGAACCTTTGATATTTGCTACCTTGAGCGGCAAAACAATCAATATTCTATCTAAAATGGGTTACGAAATGAGAAGCAATACTTTATTGGCTAGCACACAAAAACAACTATTACATGGTATGCGAATTAAAAAGCAAAAAGCTGGTCGCTCATTTACAAAAGATGAATTTTTAGAATTCCCCAAACATATCTGTTTAGAAAATCTATATATGGGAATAAATGCTAGAGCAGAGAAAGAAATAAGATTTTTTTGGGATATTGGATTAGAAAAAGCTAAATATGTGTATTTTAATCTTAGCAGAGAGCTGGGAACTTATGGAATAACAAATATAGAGATGGTAAAAATTAGCAAAAAGCTAGAGTGCTAAACAGGAATCGAACCTGTATTTATCGCCGTTTAAGGCAATCCGCCCTTGACCACATTGGCACATTAGCACTCCATTGTCGTGATTATACCAAAAATTCGCTAGATTTCAGCTAATAAAAATAAAAAGTTTTATACATCAGTATAAAAGTATTGACTTTTATACATACTTTTATATATACTTCTACTGTTTCTAAAAAAAGGATAAAAATGCAAAATGTAGCAAAAATGAGCTTTACTATAGAACACGCTTTAAAAAATGAATTAGACGAGTTTTCAAAAGAGCTTAGCTTATCAAAAAGCAGGATTATAGCAAATGCTTTGGAGCTTTACTTTGACACGCTTGATCTAAAAATAGCGCAAAATAGGCTCAAAAACCCACAAATCATTAGCCAAGATGAAATGCAAAAGTTTGTAGATGAGCTATAAGCTAGAGTTTGAAGGTAGAGTTAAAAAGGACTTTGCTAATATAGGTAGAGAAAATAGCGTTATAATAATGAAAGTTCTAAGCGAGTTTGCTGCTAATTTTAGCTGCGAATACGAACAAGAGCTTTTAAAAACCACGAAAATCAAGGCTTTAAAAGGTAGTTACGAAGGGCTTTATAGGCTTAGAATTCGCTCATTTAGAGCAATATATAAGAAAAAAGATAATGAGCTAATAATCTTGGTGCTTAAAGTAGTAGCTAGAAAAGATGCGTATAGAGAATAATTTTGAAGTACCAAGGATAGCTAATGCTAGCAAAAGACTTCAAATGTGATAGCAAGACTTGGGATGACTTATTTAAAGTCTCAAAGGACTTTAAAGGCGAGATTAAAAGACCTGATGAGCTGTCATTTTGGGACACAAAAGAGTTAAGAGAGCTTGCAAAAAATAAAAATTGCGATATTTGCAATGATTTTGTTGTTTGTGATACAGATCAAAGAGATTGGAAATAATGCCATCTGAGAGCTAAAATAATGGATAAAGATACTGCTAGTTTCATAATCTACATAATACACAAAATAGCTAGGCGCAATAGTCTAACACCGTCGCAAGTGTATAGACTGCTAAATAAAACTGAGTGTATAAGCAAATATATTGTGACTTGCTACGATGTACTTCATACCATGAGTGCCGATGCTGTGGCTGATAATGCTCTACTTTGGGCAAAAAATCACGGAGAATAGATATGAGCGAAGTAGAGAATTCCTATAAAGAACGCCTTGAAGAAAAGATCATTTTTTGCTTAGCAGATCGCAAGGGCTTAGAGCTAGAAAAAGCTACGGATATATACTATAATAGTCGCTTAGCTAGCTTGATAGAAAGTGGTGCTTATGGCATCCAGTATTTAGACTTTAGAGTGCTAACTGATGAACTAGAAAAAGAACTAACAAATCTAAAATATAAGTAATATGTGCCCTAAAAAGAGATAATAATCAAGTCGCCTTGCCTAGACTGGCTACCAAGGGCAAAGTTACCAAAAGTGGTGGCAATCATCTACGCTTTAAGGGCTGTGCTATATTTTATAGCAATGAAATTATAAATATCAAGCCTTAGCAGGGGCAGAAGCCTGACCTGCTACCCTAGGACACGCCGCCAAAGGCGGTGAGACTAAGTCTGCATTAAGTGCCCTGCCTTTTACCGAAAACAAGGTATCCACAGCTAAAGCAAAGAAATCGCTAGCAGGGCGATGATTAGCAATTTTACAAAAGAAATCACTGCTTCTTTTAACTTTGCTGGAATTCTAGCTTATTTTATTGTCATATTTTAGCAAATAAAAATATTTTGGAATTCCAAAAACTTTTTGCATTGCCAAAATATGACAAAGCTAACTGCTATAATTTCATCCAAGCTAGTATTGAAACATTTGGCTTCGGGCTAAACACGCTTTGGGCGTTGGTGCAGGGCTAGCTTGGCAGTCGCTATCTAAGTTGGCATCCGGTTTCGGACTGTGAGGGGCTGACGGAGCATTATTGCTCTTAGGAGTCTGCTGTTTCTAGGGTATTGTTTGGGTATCTCCACTTAGATAAAGGTCTAAGCTCCAAAACTTTTGGTTGCCAAACAAGCGCAAATTGTGCTTTGCGGAGTAGCCCTAGAAATTCTTATTTTTACATATTTTGCTGCTTTTATCTAATATTTTTATTTTGGCAGATTTGCGATAATTGCTTTGTATTTTTGCGCTAGTTCGTAGTTTTCTAGCCACGAGCGCACCCACTCAGGTGTTTTGCCGAAACCACGCCAGTTAGTAATAGTAGTATACCCAAGCCCACAAAGCTCGCTAAAATCACGCTTAGTAAGCTTTAAAGCCTTTAATTTATTCTCAAAATCTGTGTTAGTCATAAAGTCCCTTAAAATAAAGCAAATAACCGCTAAGAATACCACCTTAGCTATGGTGCCATTATACAAAAACCACTCAGCATTGTCAAAGCATAAAATGCGCTTAGTAGCAAGAATTCTAGAATTCCATATATATGGAATTCTAGAATTTAATCTTTTTTGCTTAGCTTATTTACTTTTATAGTTAGCACTAGGACTTGGAGAGCCAAAACAGCCACTATCGCACTAAGAATTGTTGTCATTTTTAGCCCCTATAATCTCTCTTAGATAATCACGCAGTTTTTCTGCTTGTTCTTCATCTAGGATTGTAGAAAATCTATTAGTAAAAGGACAACAATCATACCACAATGAAACTATCCATTCCAAACTACAATCATACTTGAAACAAAAATCATATTCTGCGGTTTCTATTTCATCGCCATGTGTAAGCTTGCCATTTAAATAATCACTCAAAAACTTTTCTAAATGTGGTACTTCGCTATTTACAAATATCTCGCAATTTTTGAATGATAGTTGATGATATATCTAAATTTAAAGCTAAAATCTGTTTTACACCAAGCACCAGGCACTTTATTGTTTGGTTCGTATTTAATGTCTGAATATATTTCCATACCTTCATTATTTATACTAAAAGCCATATTTTCTCCTTTTGTTATGGAATTCTAGAATTCCCTAGCACCTACAAACTCTACAAACAGCTCATTTAGCACGCTTTCATCAGGTTTCTTGCCTTTTGGGTGCTTTTTTATTTCTAGTTTTATTTGCTCAAACTCACTAACAAGAAAATCATCAAGCTTTTTTATACGCACTCCGCTTTGACTCTCAGCTGAGTTTTGCTTTATAGCCAGTAGCTCGTCTGCCACATCCCACATATAAGTAGGCAAAAAAGCAGCACAAAGCTCGCCAAAATCCATAGGAACTGCTCTACTTTTTGCCAGTAGCCACCTACAAGCCAAAAGCGGACGAAGCACATAAAAATACTTTTTATATTTTACTTCATCGCCTAGCAAATACTTCATAAAGTGACTTTTTGCCATGCCATAGTAGTGAAATAGTAGCTTTTTGCTATCTAAAAAATCAGGCAAAATCTCAGCAATTTTACCCCACTTTGCGCTGGTTTTGTAGATGATAGGGGAATTTGCCCACTCAAAAATCGCAGGGTTTGATTTTAACAAAAGGGCTAGAAACTTCTTTAAATCCCAGCCGTTTATATCATAAAGCTCATTTAGTTCAGCCTCGCAGACATCACGCAGGGCTTTTAGGTGCAGATACTGCTCTTCCTTGCGCAGATACACAAAACGCACATCATAGTCGCTATCCATGCTAGCGATCCCCCATGCCCTAGAGCCACTCTCACAAGCATATAGTATCTCAAAGCCCTCACGGCTTTCTATCTCTGCTAGCTTAGAGATGATAGTATTTTTCATTTGAATTTCCTTTGTGTTTTGCGGAATTCTAGCTAGATTTTATGTCATATTTTGGCAAAAGTAAATTTTGCTAAGGTAGATTTTTTGCCACACTTTTTTTGCTTGCCATTTTATCGTTGTAGAACTTTTTTGCCATGTCTTTTACTAGTTTTTGTAGCATTCTAGGATATAGCACTTTTACATAAGGTATCCATTTTTTTATCAGTTCTAGCACTTCATTGTGGTTTGTGACCATGTAACGCAGGACTATGCTGCCATCATCATTTGTAGAGATTATCTCTTGGCTAGGATGAAACTTTTTTAGGCGAAAATACTTGCTTTGCGACTTTGGGATTTGTAGTTCTATGCGCTTTAAGTTTTCTTTGAAATTCTGCGAGTATGTAGCCCATGGCGAGCTCATATACTCCAAAAAGTCCAAAAAATAATAATCCTTGTGAAAAGTCGTGCTAAGCACGGAAATATCGCTAATCATCGCAATGCGAGAAAGTAGCATTGAGCCTTTTTTATCCAAGCTTGCTAGATAAAAATTCTCGTTTAAAAATATGATTTTATAAGGACAAACCTTGAATTTACTTACTTTATCAATGTTTGTGTAGGTAAAGCTTACTTGCCTTTGGTACTTTATAGCTTGTTCTAAAAGGGCGAATTTTTCACGCCCTAAAAATAGCTCTTCAAAGGGCTTGTGCTTGAATATATAAGGGCTATTTTCGTTTTTTAGTAGTGCGTCTTTTAGGCTAGGACTTAACTTTGCGCCTAGATCAAGCGATGATTTTTGGCTAAGGACTAAAATCTCTTTTAGCATAGCTAGACCTGCGCTGTTTAAAATGTCTTCAAACATCGTCTTTTGCGCTATCGCAAAGGCTCCAGCATGCGGACGAAGCAAGATATCGCCAAAGACTTCGCCTATAAGCTCAAAGTCCCTTCTAATCGTGCGTTCGCTAGTATCATAGCGCAAAGCTAGGTTTTTGATTTCTAGCGTTTTACCGTCTTGTAGTTCTTTTATAATCTCTAATGTGCGATGGATAGATGAAGTTTTGCTCATTTTTACACCTTTGGGAATTCTAGAATTCCCTAATTCTAGCATAAAATTTACTTTTGACAAAATGTGGCAAAGATTTTAGCTATGATTAGCTTTGAAGTTAAAAGAAAGAGTGATTTCTTTTGTAAAACCGCTAGTCCGTGCTGTCTTAGTGGTTTCTTTGGTTAATCAGCAGGGTCGCTGATTGTAAAAGCTGCAGAGTTGCTACCTTGTGGCTTTCCAAAACTTTCGCTATTTATGCTAAAATTACGCTAAAAAGTGTCAGTATGGATAATATAGAGTTTGAAAACAAGCTAAAAGAACTAGGACTTTCTGAGCGTGATTTTAGCGAGCTTTGCGGTGCTGAATATACTGGCATTGCAAAATGGAAGCAAAAAGGCAAAACCCCAAACTGGGTAAAAAGCTATCTAGAATTCTACGACAAAGCACGCAAATACGATGAAATAAAAGCTAAGCTAGGCTAATATTTATAGCTAGTTATTACCTAGCAAAAACCTCGTAAAAATTACTTTTTAGCATAAAAATGCTGTGAATTTCTCTAGCAATGCGAGTAGAAAAAGGCGGCTCCATAAACGGCAAACTAAGCACATTTAGACCCATCGCTGCAAAGACTATAGGCGCAACCTCTGGACTATGCCTGTAAAAATGGCACGCCGACATGCCTATCTCATCTATGAAATTTTTATCATAAAGTTCTTTGTTTAGATAAACATCTTTAACAAAATTAAAGAATTCTAGATAGCATTCTATGCCATAATTTGGCAAAACCATCTTATATAAATCGCCTAAAAACAAATCTTTTTCATCACTTCTTGACATTGAAAAATACAGCGCCTTTAGATTTCTTGTCATATTTTTATCGTAGTTTTTATTTAGCGGTTTTTCTGGCAAAATAAATACATCATCGCTCACATTTGCGTGAGCGATGATTTGATTTATTATCGGCGTTTTGCCTTCAATAAGCTTTGAAAAACTTGCCATAGTTTTGCCTTTTTCGTGCGTAATTATAGCTTGATTTAAGGAATTCTAGATTTTACAAATCAAAGCTTTTTGCCAAAAGGTGGCAACAGCAAGACCCTTTCTGCTTATGCTGAAATTATAGGCTCAAAGACACCTGAGCCAACCACCAAGTAGAATTATAGCTTATTTTTTGTCATATTTTGGCAGGGAGAAAAGTTTTTTTATAAAGTCCTAGCCATACCGAGAACTCTAAACTAGGCACTGATGGCAATAAATCTCGAGCCAACGAGAAGAATTATAGCTCAAAAGAGCTTTAAAATCAAGGGCAAATGCCAAAAGATAAACTAGCTATAACTCAGGCGAAGATACTTTATTAGAGCTGATAAAAGGAAAAAATGAAGATTTAATATACTTTAAGGGAAGCAGGCTAGTCATCCAGCAGATGAAATGACAACCGCATATAAAATGAGATAAAAAGTCAAATGCTAATTCTAGAATTAGATATTTTGTTTTTAGTAAGAAATAGCAGGAGCTTGTCAAAACCAGACATATTTAACCCTACGAGTAAAACGCTCAGGGCTCCTGCGACAGATAGCAGAAGCTTGCAATTAGCTCCATTTAACCGGGTCGGCACTTCTGCTAAGATCAAAATTATATCATTTTATGTTGACAAAAATCTTAATACAAAAGAGTTTAGCCAAGAGATAAAGGACAGATTGGGGCACGCTAACAATGCGTCCTATAAACTAGAACAGCCCTTGCACTCCCTTGACAATGCCTAGAATTCTACCGCAAATGAGATAAAAAATGCCAAATGTGTTTGAACTTGTGCAATGCTAATTCTAGAATTCCCTAGGGAATTCTAGAATTCATAGTGTTTTTTAAGCTCGTAGTGTTATGTATTAAAAATTCCTATAATCTTTTGCTTTTTGCTAAAAATAGCCTTAAAATTAGTTATAATTTTAGTCTTAAAAAATAAAAAGGCTACAAAATGTGTGAAGAAGATAAAGTAAGAGATAAAGCTAGAGAGCTTCTAAATTTTTATGATGATAACAGTGCTATCTCAGGCGTTGGTCAGCAAACTACTTTTAATACTTTAGATCAAAACTACTGGAAAGGCAATCCAAATAAGCCTGATGGTTGGTATTTGCCAACAGACACAGCGCACCCAGCTATCGTGCTAGAATGCGCTAATAGCAAAACTGACCTTATCAAAAAAGATGAGCAAATCAAAAAATACATTGAAATTGCTAAACAAAAATATAAAAATGTAATTGGAATTTCTTATAATGGCTTTGATGTAGCTGTTTATAAAGATGAAAAACTTTATAGCTTAACCACTGAGCTTTTTGATAAAAATTACTATCTCAATCTTTTTAATAACATTAGCATTGATAAAGTTGCAATTTATAATTTTACAAAATCAATAAACGATAATTTGCACGGAAATTTTGGCATAAACAATTTAAAACATAGAATGATTTTTACAGCTTGTGCTTTGGTAGCTGATAAAAACGGAGCTGATTTAAAAAGCCTAAAAAATAGAGATTTTGAAACCTTGCGAAATGAAATAATAAAAACGCTAGAAAAATCATATAGCGCAGAAATAGCAAGAAACATAAAACTAAATATTATAAAAGAGCAATTTAACATTATCAATTTTAACTACACAGAAAATCAAAAAGCTATAAATGATTTTATAGATGATGTCGCCGAAATCTCACGCTTTATCAAATCTAGCGAGTGGAGTGGCGAAGATGTGATGGGTATATTTTTTAATGAATTTACTCGCTACAAAGGCAAAAGCGAAGTGGGGCAAGTTTTTACGCCTGACCACATTACAAGCCTTATTTATCGCATAACAGCTACTAGCTATAAAGACAAAGTTTTAGACGCTACTTGTGGTTCTGGTGCGTTTTTGGTAAAAGCAATGAATAATATGATAAATGAAATCGGTGGAGAAAATGTAAAGGATAAATTAGCACAAATTCAAAATGAAAAGCTTTTTGGCGTGGAGTTTGATAAAGAACTTTTTGCTCTATCTTGCGCAAATATGATAATACACAAAGATGGCAAAACAAATATAACTCACGGCGATGCTAGAAGCAATGAAATCTGCGAGTGGATAAAGCAAAAAGAAATTACTAGGGTGCTTATGAACCCACCTTATGAAGAAAAATTTGGCTGTTGCTTAATAGTAGAAAATGTGCTAAACAATGTAAGTGATGGCGCAATTTGTGCTTTTATTTTGCCTAGCAATAAATTAGTAGTAAAGAAAAATTTAGCCACAAAATGGCTAAAAAAGCACTCACTTTTGAAAATAATAAAATTACCACCAGAGCTATTTAGAGCAAATAAAGGTCATAGTGATACTTCTATTTTTATTTTCAAAGCTCACGAGCCACAAAACAATAAGCCTATTTTTACTTGTTATATAGAAAAAGACGGCTTAGAAACTATCAAAAATCAAGGTCGCCAAGACAGCAAAGGCATTTGGAAGCAAACCTTAGAGGACTACTGGGTGGATGTGATTTATAAACAAAGTGGCGATGATAGCTGTCAATGGATAAGCCCAAATGATAATCTATGCTACGTAGAGCCACAGCCAGAGTTTGAAATAAGCGAAAAAGACTTTAAAAAAGTAGTGTTAGATTACATGCTTTTTGAAAATGGAATAGATAAAAAAGACTTTGAAAACACTATGCTAGAAAGCCTGCTTTATGATAGCGATATAAAACAAGATAACGAGAATTTTATTTTTACTTTTAAGGCTAAAAAAGATGATAAATAGTAGCGAGTGGAAAGAGTTTAGAATAAGTGATATTTTTGATATAGAATGTTCAAAATATCATAATCCAAAATTGTATAATGATGGACAAATTCCTTATGTAGCTAGAACTATTTTTAATAATGGAATAACCCAATATATTGATACAAAAGAAACATTATATAAAGCAAATTGTATTATAATAGGTGCTGAAAGCGCAAAAGCTTTTTATCAAGAAAAAGATTTTCTTACAGGCAATAAAATATATCGTCTATATCTAAAAGATGATTTTAAAATTAAATTTAATCGCAAAATTGCTCTTTTTATTTGTTCTATAATAAACTCTCTTTCTAGCAATTATAATTATATTGATGCTTTTGTTTCATCAAAAATCGCAATAGCTCAAATTAAATTGCCTATAAAAAACAATAAACCTGATTTTGATTTTATGGAAAATTTTATTGATAAAATAGAACAAAAACAGCGTGGAATTCTAGAATTCTACAAGCATAAAAAGCAAAATGGGGGGGGGTATGAGCTAAATTCTAAAATTTGGCAAGAGTTTAAAATCGGCGATTTGTTTACCTCAAAAACTGGTGATACTGATTTACAGCAAAGAGATATTAACGGCAAAGGCGAGTATTTTTTAAACTCAGGCTATGCTAATTGTGGAGTTAATGGTAAAACAGATAGACCAGCTAGAATTTTTCCAAAAAATACCATAACTATTGATTTTTTGGGTTATGTTTTTTATAGAAATTTTAGCTACAAAATGGCTACGCATAATCATATTTTTTCATTATCTAGCGATATTATAAAAAACGAGCAAGTAGGCTTATTTTTAGTAACTTCGCTATCGTATTTAAAAAATCTATTTTCTTTTAGCAATATGGGTACTTGGACGAAAATTAAAGAACTAACAATTAAACTACCCACTACAGCTGATGGCGAAATAGATTTTGATTTTATGGAGAGCTTTATAAAAGCTATACAAAAAGAGTGTATAAAAGGCGTGGATAGCTACCTAGCCATAGCCACCACAAAAGAGCTGATAAAATAATACTCATTCCTAGGTAATACTACCTAGGAATGAGTATTTAAAGCTCACTAGGTGACTTAAAAGCATCTTCTGCGCTTATGCCTGCCCAGCTAAACATACCTTCTGCCACACAGCTTTGTGGGACATACCAAGAGTTTAGATTTTGATTAAACTTAATACAGCATTTAAACATATCATTCATATTTTGTACCTTGCTTACATTCCATTTGTTTAAAGGCTGATTGAAATTTACGCAGTTTATAAACATAGCATCCATGCGTCTTACATTTCCTACATTCCAGTTCTCTAGGGGCTGATTGAACCTAGCGCAGTTATCAAACATGTGAGCCATGATTTCTACATTACTGACATTCCAACAGATTAGAGGCTGATTGAAGCTAATGCACCAAGAAAACATCTGAAACATATTTTCTACATTACTCACATCCCAGCGACCTATAGGCTGATTAAATCTAAAACAATACTCAAACATACTGCTCATGTTTCGCACATTGCTAGTATCCCAAGAACTAATATCCTCGTTAAAATATCTACAATTTCTAAACATAAGAGACATATTTGTAACCTTGCTAGTATCCCAGTTAGATATTCCACTAAAATCTTTTCTCTTAGAGCTGCTAAAAAGCCAGCTCATATCTGTGATGAGACTAGTATCGATATCGCCTAGGTGAATGCTTTCATCGCTTACCAAAAAGCTTAGCTCAGCTAAGTCTTTTGGTAAATATTTTTTGGTTTTTTCTATATAATTTATAGAGATGCGATTTATATATACATTAGGGCAGTTATGATACATTTTTTCGGCTTTGGAGTTTTTTGTATTCCAATTAGACATATAACAATCTAGATTCCAACACCCACAAAACACATAGCTAAAATCCTCTACATTGCCAACATCCCAGCGATTTAGATTGACATTGAAGTTTTTTGCGTTTTGAAACATGGCTTTTATACTTTTTACATGGCTTACATCCCAGCTCTCAATACCGCTAAAATCTTTGCGCTCCGAGTTTTCAAAAAGAGAGCTTAAATCATCAATAAGACTTATATCAATTTGAGCTAAATCTACAGCATTATCATTTACTAGGGTTTTTAGTTCGGCTTTGGTTTTAGGGGTGATGAGATTTTTTTGTTCTTTACTGTTTTCTAGCACATCTTCGTCAAAAGCACTTTCTGTATCGCAAGTCTCTTTGATATCCCAGTTTAGCTTGTGTTTGAAATCAAAACAACAGCTAAATATAAAACGCATATTTTCTACATTGCTAACATCAAAATGATTTAGATTTTGATTAAGTCTGTGGCATCCAGCAAACATCATCTCCATTGTGAGAGCATTCCTTGTATCCCAAGTACTTAAAGGCTGATTAAACTCAAAGCAATCATAAAACATAAAAGAGAAATCTTTTATATTATTTACCACCAAATCATCTAGGTTTTGGTTAAAAGAAATACAATGTGAGAACATGGCTTTTGCGTATTGTAGATTATAAGTAGAACGAATGCTGGGTTTGTTTAGGCTTATACAGCCAAAAAACATATCATTGGCATTTTCTAAGCTAGGCATGTACCACGAACTCAAATCTTGATTAAACTTAATGCAATGCGCAAACATACCTGATACGCTTTTTACATTTTTTACCACCCAGTTGCTAAGTGGTTGGTCAAACTCAAGGCAGCCGCTAAACATATAATCCATATTTTCTACGCTGCTAACATTCCAACTTTGTAAATTTTCGTTAAAATCAAAGCAACAATAGAACATTTCATTCATATTAGTTACACAACTGACATCCCATTTATCAATCCCAGAAAAGTCCTTGCGAAAATTGGTATTAAATAAAAAGCTCATATCGGTAATCGCACTAGTGTCAATGTCTCCAAGATAAATACTTTCATCTTGAACCAGTTTGAATAACTCGTATTTGTCCAGTGGTTTGTATTTCATATTTTTTGCCTAGTAGAAAAAAGCTAATTTATTTTATTACTTCACTACTTGCTTAGAGAATTCCTGATATTTTAGTATAAATGCTTTTAGAATTCTAGCTTATTAAAGCAATCTAATTATAGCATAGAAAGATTTAATAATAGGCTAAAAACGCTATAAAGTATATTGCGCATCAATCCAGAATTAGCTTTTTATATTTTTTACAAACTTATCAAAATCAGAGTTTATATTTTGGGTTTTGTTAAACTTATCGTATTGGCTAAAAGCCTTGCTCTCAGCTGTTTTTCTAGACACACTGCCCTTGCCTTCTAAAATATCATATTTTCTAAAAGCCAAAAACTCATTAACACTAGCTATAAAACTCTGCATATCAAAAGCAATCTCTCGTTCTATCAAATCCTCTATATAATCAAAGTATCCACTCACGGCTCTTTCAAGCTGTTTTATCTGCTTTTCGTTTAGATAGTTCTTTGCTATTATAGTATCGCTTTTTAGTATGCGACCATTTGGAGAGTTTTTCCAAGTCATCAAGCCCATGTTTTGGATATTTGCGTCAGCTCTGCTAAAAATAATCTCAGGTGCTGTCTGCCCAGTAATAGCATAGTGAAACTTGTTTTGGATAGTGGCAAAAAAGCTTTTTGTAAGCTCTGAGTTTTTGTCATAATCAAACGCACACTCGGCAAAAATATCTGTAATTTTCTGCCAAATGCGCCGCTCGCTAGCTCTGATTGAGCGAACACGCTCCAAAAGCTCGGTAAAATAATCTTTGCCAAAGATATTTTGCCCTTGTTTCAAGCGCTCATCATCAAGCACAAAGCCCTTTTTGATAAACTCTTTTAAGATATTTGTAGCCCAGATGCGAAACTTCGTAGCCTTAGCAGAGTTTATGCGATATCCAACTGAGATAATAGCATCAAGGTTGTAGAATTCTACATTTCGCTTTATACTTCTTCCGCCTTCAATTTGAACTATTTCCAAAATGGAAACAGTTGCGCTTTGTGTTAGCTCACCTTCGCTAAAAATATTTTTAAGATGCTTTGAAATCGCAGATACATTTACACTAAACAGCTCTGCCATGCCTTTTTGAGATAACCAAATGCTCTCATCTTTTAGCACTGCTTTTACTTGCGCCTCATCGTAGATTAAAAAGTTTATTTGTTTTATTACTTCATTGCTCACTTAGCTCATTCCTAATACAACTAGATTTATATTTTTAGAATTCTAGCTTATTAAAGTAATAAAACGGCTTAATTTTTGCTGGCAATTAAGCTTTCTTTTTCTTTGCCACAGCGCTACAGCGAAACTCTTTTATTTTCTTATCCGAACCATCATTATTTTTTATGCTTTGTTCGTCTTTACATAGATAGCCAAGCACATTTTTCTTTAAGGCGTTTGTAGCATCTTCATCACTGCGCTCTATTATGTCAAGATTATATTTCTTATATTCTTTCGTGTTGCAGTTATAATAAGCACCATCACCTTTTGTTATTACTTCTTGCCAATACCTACCAATCTGTTCTGCTCTATATTTATGCTTTCTTACTTTGTGTCCTTTAAAAATAAACAATGCATGCGAGTGATAGTTATCACTGCCCCCTTTTTCTATCTTTATAATATAGCCTATTTGATCTTTGAATATACTAGGTTTAGAGCGTGAGTTCAAACGCAGTTTATCTAGGTCATTGTTTATTTTCTCAAGCGATCCTTTGCCTTTTTTATAATATAAATCAACCCTAGCAACACTTATTCTAGAATCAATCTTAAGCGAATTATCTATAACAGCGCAGGCTGAGTCATATCTCCTTTGTTCTTTTCTACTCATTTTTTTATTTTCTTGTTTGTTTTCTTTTTTCATGGTTATTCCTTGTAATATTTTTTTTGCTATATAATAATTAATCACATCTATATGCCAAGCTAAGGAATTCTAGAATTCCCTAGAGTTTTAAAACTATAAGGCTAGGTAATTATGAGATTTTAAATCCCTCACTTATATACACACTTATGACAAAAAGAAAAAAACAAGATACATTTAGAGACTCTAAGCGAGCCTCTAGATAATGCTGATTACTCTGCTAGCTAGCACAAACACGCTCTTTGTAGTCTACAAAGCCATCTGTGTTAAAGAGATTATAAGTCATATCAAAGAGATAGAGATTGTAAATCTTATCTAGCATTTCATTATCTATCTCAGTGATGCCACCTAGCTCCTCATAGCACACTAAGGATTTGAAATAGGACTTATAAGGCGCATTTTTAATCACAGCATAAAGTAGCTTTGTGATTGCTCTTTGCTCAAATGCTGTCATCTGCTGAGTTTTTAGATTTTCATAGCTAGCTACTTCTTTTAGAGCTTTTATATATTTTGCTGCTGACATATTTGCTCCTATGCTGCGTTACTTAGTTGCTTATACCACTGCTTAGTTTTGCTATCCCAGCGAAAGCCTAAAGCTTTTATGGTATCTTTTTTGGCAAAGATATTATTACCCTTTACTAGCAAAAAGCCGTTTTGTTCTACTACATCAAGCCCCATATTTCTTAGACTTTGGATATCGCCCATTACTTGATCGTTTGGTGCTTGATTTTGAATTACTTGGCTTGGTGCTTGGTTAGGTATTTGGCTAGGCATCGCCTGATTTGGTGCTTGGTTAGGTATAGCTTGGTTTTGCCCAAAGCCAACATTTTGATTGGCTGATGCATTTGGTATATTACTTGGCGCATTGTTTTGCGCTACGCTCTTACTTTTATCATAGAGGCTATTGCCAAACTGATTACCAAAGCTTCTAAGACTTCGCTTTAAAGCGTCAGTTACAGCTTCTTTGGCTGAGTTTTCGTGCGCATCAGCTAGATTTCTTGCTACACCTGTGCCAAAGCCTACATCTTGGCGAGAAATCATAGTGCTATGATCTATACCATATACATCTACTTTTACGATAGCTTTATAGCAAATTACTACATTTTGATTGCTATTTACTTCCTGGCTTACTTGTTCTAGCGATGAGATAGTATAAGCCCAGCCGCCAAAGCCAAATATATTATTTGCTGTATCTATAATATCAAAGCCTTCTAGGTAAGAAAGCTTTATATTTGCCTTATCACGCACCTTGATTCTATCTGTGTTAAGTTCGCTTGATAAAGCCTTTGTTTGTTGGTCGTTAAACATTTTAGCCCCCTATGCAACTTGTTCTAAGATTTCATCAGTTTGTTCTAAGGCTTTTAAGCCACTACGCTTTTTATTTACTTTGATTTTAGCAGGCACTATGCTATAAGTAGTGCTTACTTCTACAAAGTCTTTTAGCTCATCAGCCTTGCCAGCATTTATGTCAGCTTTAAGAGCATCCATATCAATGCTAAACTTAACATAGCCAAGATCCATTAAAGCATTTTCATCTAGAATTCTTATCTCATCTTTTGGCTTAGTGCTTTCTTTGCTAAGCGTTAGAGATGAGATAATATTACCATCTATTCTATCAATGCCATTTTCTATGAAAATCTCAGCAGTTAACTCTTTTGCTATTTCTAGGGCAGTGCTTAGATTTTTCTTTAGCTCTTGAAGTTCGCTAATATCCCCGCTAAGAGTATCTATCTTGCTTTTAATCTCACTAAGAGAAAGCCCTAGATAATCACACTTTTGAAAATAAGTTGTGTTAGTATCTTCTAAAACTGCTTTTAGATAGTCTTTAAAGTAGTTTGTGGGCTTGTTTTCGCCCAGAGCTTCTATTTGATTTTGTAGCTTGTAGTTTAGTAGTTTCATTTTTGCTCCTTATGCTGCTTGGCTTTGTTTGATTTTGGCAATGTTTTCTGCCATTTGCCAAAGGCTTTTATTTATCTGCGCATCAGTTGAGATAGATTTGATTTCTTTGCTAGTAAATCTGCGACCTGTGATTTTATTTATACCGTTTAGATTGCCACGAATTAAGTGTTCTTGGATAGTATTAAATACAGTGTAGAGATCATTTTTATCATCGCTAATTCTATGTGGTTCTAGCAAGTCTTTGTAATTTACTTGCAAGTGCTTTTCAAACCTTAGCGGGATTGAAGCTCTAGCAAAGCTTTCTTTTTCACTCTCATTTAGTATAGTATTTTCAAAGAGTGTGATTTTATCCATGATTTTCTCTTTGGCTTTTACTATGTTATCCACTGCATTTTTGACTTCGTTTTCTTTATCGCCTATGTGCTTAATGTCATAAGACTCAAACACGCTATCAGCGACAACTAAGCCATTAGCACAAACAAATCTATAAATACCTGCGCTTATGCTAAACTTCTTGCTTCTATCGTGTGAGTTAAATAGAAGTAGTTCTAATACATTTTGCCCAGGATTTAAAAAATCATCAAGCTGTCTAAAGCGGACGCAGTGTTGCTGAAAACCCTCTTTGGCTTCATCGCGGACACTTGATTCACTTGCGCTTACTGGATACCAGCCATAGCTTCTTATCTCATCAACCACTGAAATTGTAGAGATGAAGTGGTATTTATCACTTGCCTCAAAGCAAGGCTCAGCTGTAAAAAGTGAAGGTGCTAGTTTACCTAGTTCTTGGTTTGTTAGTGGTTGTGTTGTCATTTTTACTCCTTATCTTGTGGGATGTTGTCTTTGATTGCGCCCATTATCGCAATTAAGATTGAAAGAACTGCTGTCATTTTATGCTCCTAAATCGTATGGTTTAAAACTTGGATTGTTGAATGGGCGAAGTAGCCCAAAACCTTTAAGCTTACGCTGGATGCCTATGAGATTTGAAATAGCTTTAAAACTCATATTTACCCCTTTGTCGCTTACCAAAAAGCCACTCAATTAGTCTTTGAAACCAAGACTTTTTGTAATATGGTGGAATTTTCATTTTTACTCCTTGAAGTAGTTTATTTTACAATGCGAACACCTTGCTAGCATTGCTCGTTTTTATAATATGTGGTTGAAAAAAATTGGAAATCAAAAAGCACTATCCACTTATAGCCCTGTGCTATAAGTGGAGGAAATTTTACATCTTTGTTAGTGCTGTTAAAAAGTATAGTAATTTTATAAGTATTAGATTTTTTTGTTCGGATCAGAGGGTTATTTTAGAGCTGGTAAGGTGTTCTTTTTTAAGAATAAAATCAGCACAGATCTGCTGATAAAATTCTTAGTGCCTACCTTAACCACTTCAATTTCTCTATTGTAAATTAACTTTTTTAGCATGTCAGATTTGATTAAACCCATGTCGTCAATTTCTTTTATGCTAAATAAAATTCCTTTTGGAAGTAGCTCGTCGTAGTTAGCAAAAATTTCCATTTCAAAATCCTAAAATTGTATTTTGTCATGGATAAGGATGGCTGAAAAAAAATTTTATATGTTATAGATAATTTAGGCATTATATAAAATTAGAATATGAATATATCATTACTAGAATTAAGTTACAATACGACTAAAGATTAAGTTAGATTTTTAAAATTATAGTAATGTTTATCTGCTCTATAAAAATAGAGAAATGGAACGAAGTAAATCCATGATTTTTAGAGCTCAGAATAGCTTTGATAAAGCCATATAAAAACAGAAACTAAAATCTTTTTAGATGCTTAAATAGCTTAATTTTATATAAGTTTATCAGAAGTTTTTTTATAGTTTCTGGCAAGTGTCTTACGCCTAACATTTAGCCCATAAGAAACCATAAAGAAACCAGTAAAAAACCATAGATAAAC